>ERZ1292640.117-Hain-H43-02um-R1-117-length-62322-cov-62_pt1 | contig 42850 bp, 46 predicted proteins | sample MGYA00564404_ERZ1292640 | MGnify/ENA primary metagenome ERZ1292640 (study PRJEB36523, sample SAMEA6512636) | groundwater metagenome | collected 2019-01-08 | study: AquaDiva: Metagenomics assemblies of 32 groundwater samples | reverse complement strand
GGTTTCTTCAGCGTTTTCTCTAGCTTTATTTTCATGTTTTATGATTTTTTCACTTAGTAATTCGTTTGAATCATCATCTTCAGTTTCATCATCTATCTCAAAATCCCAATTTGCTCTAATTTCATCTTCTGTTAATCCTGTTTTATTCATAATTGCATCAATAATTGCAGATTCAGACACATCAGCAACTACGAATCTGTATTCATCGTCATCAAATGCTATCTTGACTTTTGCCTTGTCATTTTTGACCTCCACTTCAATCTCAATTTCTTCTTCATCTTCTATGTCTTCATCATCATCTAGTTCATCTTCTAATTCATCTTCAGTTTCATCATCTAGTTCGTCTTTAGTTTCATCTTCAATATCTTCAATGCTCTTTCCAAGCAGACTCATTCTTGCGTCAGAGGCCAGATCTTCTGCTTCATCAGCAAGGTCTTCAGCAATACCGTATAATCCCAACTCAAAGTTTTCTTTTGCTTCTTTGATCTTGGTTTGAGCTTCTTCCAAGGCAATCTCAGAAGCAGACGTATCTTTTTTATTTTCTTTTGCTTCTGTTATTTTTTCTTGTGCTCTATTGATTTCTTCTTCAGCATCTGTAATTGCATTACTGGCATCTAAATTGTCACTTTTGGTTTTTTCATCATCATCTTTTTCCTCATCATCAATGTCTTCATTATCTTCAGTTTCATCATCCTCCTCAGCAAACGCAGAAATTAGAGAATTAGAGGAATTTAGGTCAGATTCAATTTTATCTCCAAAATTAATTGAAGGATAACTTACCATGCCAAGTAATAACACAGAAAATAGGAAAATAGTACTAAGAGATAGGCGCAATAAACATAAAATTTAATGATGATATTTAGTGTTTACTCATTAAAGATACTAAAAAAATACAAATTGATTTCACGGAAATACAATGTATAGATTAAGAGTTAATTGTTTTCCAACAGCAACATTCATCCCTCTATTCATATGTTATCTAGCGTCCATACTCTAATTTTATTAAGTAATGTGATATACAAAGATGGATGAATGCACTGGAATTTGATGAATTGACAGATAGAATTTTTTCAATAGATAATAAAATACGTTTTGTAGGGATAATTGACAAAAATGCTAAATATTATAAAATGAAACAGGGTGCAACATCCTACTTATCTAAAGAAGAAACAGAAGAATCCATGACAGATGCAATGAAAAGATGGGAGAATAGAAAAAAATATGCAACAAAACTTGGCAATCCATTTTATGCAATGGCCATGTATGAAAAGACAAAAAGATTTACAATTCCAATAGAAGATGGACTGATTTGTATTAGTACTGAGATTGATATAGACAATGACGATATGATTTATCGAGCCCTAAACGAAATAAAAAAATATTTTCACAACTGAACACAAATGTTCCGTTATTCACATTGGCAAAGAAAGCGATAGATAGATGAATCAGAGTTGTTTGGAATAATGATCTTAAGTGTTACTATACAAATTATTGCGATCTGTGTATCCTAGTTTCAATACAATTTTAGTCATAATGTTCGTATGTAGTCAAATCTAATTGTCTTATCTATACCCCCACATTATTGTGCTCCAGTTATAATTTGAATCCAAAAATAGAATATCAGTTAGCGCAGTCCCCATCTAGACATGACTTTATTTTCAATTCTCTTGAAAATTATTCCATCAATTGCAATACCTACCATCATGATCACCAGCATTATCGCAAACACTTGAGAGATATCATTTAGTTGCCGTCCTACGTTGAGCAAAAATCCTAATCCTAGAAATGAAAATAACAATTCAGCCCCTATTACTCCCCTCCATGCAAAAGCCCAACCTTGTTTGAAACCAGAAATCAGATACGGAAATGCCGCAGGAATTAAGACGTATATGCTCAATTGAGTTCCTTTTGCACCCATATTTCTTGCAGCCTCGATATAATGAGGATTGATATTTTTGACTCCAGTGTAGGTAGCAATTGTCACTGCAAACATTGAACCAATCGCAGTGACAAAGATAATTCCACCATCAGTTAATCCAAACCAAAGTATTGCAAGCGGCACCCAAGCAACAGAAGGAATTGATTGCAATCCTAAAACCAATGAACCTATTGTCTGATTTACAATCTCCACTCTTGCCATAAAAATTCCAAGCAGCATTCCACCAATTATTGCAATTGTCAATCCGATTATCAATCTCAAAAGACTAGTTGCTATTCCAAAGAACAGACTTCCATCAGATGCAGTATACACTAAATCTTCAGCCACCTCATAAGGAGAAGGAAAAAGATTATTGGGCCAGATATTAGTCATCGAGACAATCTGCCAAATAGCTACGAGTGATACATAAAAGATAATTTGTTTTGCTAGAGTATTTTTTTTCATAAAATATCACTAGTTTTTCTTTACCTCAGGTCGCAATTCAGATAAAATTTCTTGTTGTAGTGGGAAAAGATTTTGATCTTCTACAAGTCGTGGTCGTTTATAGTCTACATTTATTATTTTTTTAATCATAGAAGGTCTATTACTAAATACTGCAACTTTGGTTCCAAGTACTGTAGCTTCTGTAACATTATGAGTTACAAATAGAATTGTCTTTTTGGTTTTTTCCCAAATCAATTGCATTTCAACTAGCAACAGATCTCTTGTTTGTGCATCAAGTGCTGCAAATGGCTCATCCATTAACAACACATCAGGATCCATGACAAGTGCTCTAGCTATCGCTACTCTTTGCTTCATGCCAGTTGAAAGTTGGTACGTGTATGAATCAGCAAATTTTGTTAATTGCATCATGTCCAGATATCGTTTGGATATCTGTGCTCGCTCCTCTTTTGGAATTCCTGCCATCTTTAAGCCAAATTCTACATTATCTTGTACTTTCAACCATGGAAATAATGCACCCTCCTGAAAAACCATAATTCTTTCAGGACCCGTAGTTGTGACGGGTTTTCCATCAAAGAGAATTTCACCCTCATCTGGAGTTTCCAAACCTGCAACAATTCGTAAAAAAGTAGATTTACCACATCCAGATGGTCCCACTAAGCAGACAAACTCACCATCTTCAATCTGTAGATTTACACCACCCAATGCCTTGAGACGATGACTGTCATGTTTGAAATACTTTACAATATTTTTAGCCTCAAGTTTTGTCATTTACTAAAACCTCCTGTAATTGTGAATTTGAATTTTTGTCAAAGAAAATCCCATCTAAACTATATCCATGTCGTCCTAAATAACCAAGAGAGTCTGCTCTTTTAGCAAATGTGTGAATAGAGCTAACAATAGGATCAGATGTAAATTCTAAATTAGATAATGATTCATCAATCAAGCCAGAAGATAAAGATTTACCAGTTTCTTTTTTCATAAATTCAATGAAAGTTATTCTAGTCTGTTCCGGATTAGAATTTATCCAGTCTATTGTTTGCTGATTTGCTTCAAGCCATTTGTTTATCAAATCAGGATTCTGATTCACATATTCTTCTCTAGCAATTAATAGTACTGATGCAAATCTATCTTCAGGCCAAAGTTCTTCTTCATGAAATAATCTTTTGCCATCTAATTGTTGCACCAATATTGTAGCAGTGGGTTCAGGAACCCATGCAGCATCAATATCGCCTTTTGCAAATAATGTGTAAATATCAGAATTAGCTAGATTCAAGACAGTGACAGACCCGCCTTTTTCAGCTGGTTTTAATCCGTTCTCAGAAAGATAACTTCTCAATGAAATATCTTGTGTGTTTCCTATTTGTGGTGCTGCAATTCTTTTTCCTCCAAAATCAGCAACAGAGTTAATTTTAGAATTAGGATGAACAATAAAACTAGCGCCACCACTTGCAACACCAGATAAAATTTTTACATTGTGATTTTCAGATTTTAAAAATCCGTTAATTGCAGGTCCAGGACCAACATATGCAATATCAATTGAGCCGGCAAAAAGAGATTCTATCACCTGAGGTCCAGCATCAAACAATACGGGTTCAATTACAGTATTGTTTCCAATTTGATTTTCAAATATTCCTTTTTCCATTCCAATAATTGGTACTGCGTGGTTTATGTTGGGAAAATATGCTACCCTGATCTTATTTTCATGCGTAGTTTCAGTATAACTTTCCATAATTACAGCAATGGAGATCAAAGTGACACCCATAATTGTGGCAAATATTACTGATCGCGTTTTCATAAAACAGCGTTATATTCGGCGGTTAAATAATCATCGAATTTTAGCTCAAGCTAGTTAGATAAAATTTCAAATTTACTTTTGATTTTCAGCGTATCACAAAAGATAAATTCCAAAATACGACGGGAAAATGTGTTTTATGACTGAAAGAGGAATTCTTGCATTTTCCGGAGGACTAGATACATCAGTCGTAATAAAATATCTTCAAGAAGAATACAACATGGACGTCATAACAGTGACTGTAGATGTTGGTCAGGGTGATGATCAGAAAAAAATTGAAGCTAAAGCAAAAAAACTGGGAGTAATAAAACATTACAATATAGATGCAAGAAAAGAATTTGTTGAAAATTTTATTTTCCCATCAATTAAGGCAAATGCACTTTATCAAAAAAAATATTGTCTAGCAACGGCATTAGCTAGACCATTAATTGCAGAAAAAGTTTTAGAAGTTGCAAAAAAAGAAAAAGTAACAGCACTAGCTCATGGATGTTCAGGTAAAGGAAATGATCAAGTAAGATTTGACATCACATTACGTTCTGGTTCTGATTTACCAATCATTGCACCAATTCGAGACAAAAATTTAGACAGAGAGACAGAGTTAAAGTTTGCAAAGAAACATGGAATTGAAATTGATTCAGTAGCAAAAAGATTCAGCATTGATCAAAATTTGTGGGGACGTGCAATTGAAGGCGGAGTTTTAGAAGATCCATACAACGAACCTCCTGAAGATGCATTCATTTGGGTAAAAACAAAAAATTTACCAGACAAGCCAACATACATGGAAATTAAATTTGAAAAAGGAATACCTGTTGCAATTGATGGAAAAGTTATGGAACCTATAAAATTAATCGAGTATGTAAACAAAAAAGCAGGAGACGCAGGAGTTGGAATTGTTGATCACATTGAAGACAGAGTTGTAGGAATAAAATCTCGCGAAGTTTACGAGACTCCAGGTGCCACATGCCTTATTGAAGCTCATGCAGATTTAGAAAAAATGGTTCACACAAAACATGAAAATAAATTCAAATCAATCATTGATGACGAGTGGGCATATCTTGCATATTCAGGATTATGGCAAGATCCACTAAAACAAGATCTTGATGCATTTATTCAAAGATCACAAAGACCGGTATCAGGAACCGTAAAACTAAAGCTCTTCAAAGGAAGCATTCGTGTTGTGGGAAGAAAATCAGAATATTCACTGTATAGTCACAAGATCGCCACTTATGGTGCAGAATCAACTTTTGATCAAAGATTGGCAAAAGGATTTGTAGAATTGTGGGGAATTCAATCAACAGAAGCTATTAAATTACAAAAGAAAATGTCAACAAAAACATGAACTGTCAAGAATGTGACGCAACTCTTAACATCCCAGACGATGCCTCTGTTGGAGAAATCATCTCCTGTCCTGATTGTGGCGCCGACTTTGAGATCGCAAAAAAAAATGGATCTACTGTTGAGCTAAAACAAGCAGAAAGTGTAGGCGAAGACTGGGGAGAGTAATGTCAAAAATTTGTATTGTATTTGACCGCATAAGAACTGAAGAAAAGATGCTTGAGAAAGAGGCATCGAATCTAGGTCACAATGCAGTAATGCTAGATGCCAAAACTACCCAAGTCAATACAGATAGTAAAAGAAACGATTTTGATTTTGGAGATGTTGTTTTAGAAAGATGTGTCAGTTATTTTAGAGGACTCCATTTTACTGCCAGTCTTGAATTTATGGACGTACCAGTACTCAACAAATTTCAAGTTGCAAATCAATGCGGAAATAAAATGTTCATGACTCTACTTTTGAAAAAATACAACGTCCCTACACCAAAAACATATTTTTCATTTTCAAGTGAAAGTGCATCAGAAAATATAGAAAAAGTTGGATATCCACTAGTAATCAAACCAATCATAGGAAGCTGGGGCAGAGGAGTAATGCAACTAAAAGACAAAGATACAGCCGATGCATTATTTGAGATTAGAGATATCACAGACAGTCCACATGACAGAATTTTTTATCTTCAAGAATTGATAAAAAGACCACCGAGGGACATTCGAGTTATTACAATTGGTGATGAGCCAATAGCTGCCATGTATAGAAAATCATCAGGCGGTTTTAAAACAAACATAGCATTAGGGGCAGATCCAGAGTTATGTGAGATCACAAAAGAGATCGAAGATATATCTACAAAAGCATCAAAAGCCATGGGTGGCGGAATTTTAGGTATTGACATAATGGAAGATGAAAAGCGAGGATTGGTAGTGCATGAGGTTAACAATACAGTAGAGTTTAAGGGACTGTCAAGAGTTTCACGACGAAATATTCCAAAAGAAATGATAGAATTTGCTTTAAACTATGTTAGGAAATAAATTATAGTTCCTTGCGGGAGGATTATCATGAAAGTCGGTGTTGTAGGAGCATCAGGTTATGTTGGAGGAGAAACACTTCGCCTTTTAGTAAATCATCCAGATGTAGAGATCGCAATGGTCACCTCACGACAACATGTGGGGGAGTATCTTCATAGAATTCAACCCAGTTTGAAAGGATTTACCGATCTGACTTTTTCGGAATTAGATTATGATAAAATGACAGATAAGTGTGACATTGTATTTACCGCAGTTCCACATGGAACCGCAACTGAAATTGTAAAAGCATTGTACGACAGAGGTCTAAAAGTTATAGATTTGAGTGCAGATTACAGATTGCACAATCCTGCAGATTACGATAAATGGTATGGATGGGAACATCCACATCCAGATTATTTACCAAAATCAGTATTTGGGGTTCCAGAATTACACAGAGAGCAAATCAAAAAAGCACAACTAGTTTCTTGTCCAGGATGCATGGCAGTAACTTCCATGTTAGCACTTGCACCACTTATTCGAAATGATCTAATTGATTTAGAACATATCATTGTAGATTCAAAGATTGGCTCATCCGGTGCAGGTTCTGGTTCAGGAACTGCTCATGCAATGAGGGCAGGTGTCATCAGACCATACAAGCCAGCAAAACACAGACACACTGGAGAAATAGAACAAGAGCTAAGCGAAATTGCAGGAAAGAAAATTCATGTTTCAATGAGTCCACATGCAGTGGATATAGTTCGTGGAATTTTATGTACAAATCATACATTTATGAAAAAAGATATTGAGGAAAAAGAATTATGGAGAATATATCGCGAAGCTTATGGTCAAGAAAAATTCATTCGATTAATTCGAGACAAAAAAGGATTGTATAAATTCCCAGATCCAAAATTCGTAGTAGGTTCAAACTTTTGTGATATAGGTTTTGACATAGATGAAGAAAATCATAGGTTGATTGCTCTTTCGGCATCTGATAATCTAATGAAGGGTGCAGCTGGTTCTGCCATACAAAACATGAATGTCATGTGTGGTTTTGATGAAATGGATGGCTTGAGATACACACCGCTTACTCCAGTATAGAAATGATCACAATCAAAATCGGTGGGAGTGTAGTAGATAATTTACATCCATCAACTATTTCAGATATTAAAAAAGTTGCAGAGACAGAAGGAATAATCATAGTTCATGGCGGAGGAAAAGAAGTTACAAAAGTTTGTGAACAACTTGGAAAAGAAGCAAAATTTGTAACATCACCTAGCGGAATAAAGAGCAGATACACAGACAAAGAAACAGTAGAAATTTTCACAATGGTAATGTCTGGTAGAATAAACAAAACAATTGTTCAAATGCTTCAAAAAAATGGAATCAATGCAATTGGCCTTTCAGGTGTTGATGCCAAAGTAATTCAAGCAGAAAGGAAAAAAACGCTATTAATCATTAATGAGAAAGGTCGAAAACAGGCAATTGATGGAGGGTACACAGGTAAAATTACCAAAGTCAATTCAGATTTCATCAAATCACTGTTAAACCAAGGTTTGACGCCTGTAATTTCACCGATTGCAATTAGCGAGGAATCAGATTTTCTCAATGTTGATGGAGACAGGGCAGCAGCATATGTAGCAGGAAGCACAGGATCAGACAAAGTACTATTCATAACAAATGTAGACGGACTTTTGATGGATGACAAACTTGTAACTAAACTAACATTAGCAGAAGCAAAGGAGATCAGACCAAAGATAGGTCCAGGTATGGAAAAGAAAATCCTTGCAGCTACTGAAGCCCTAGATATGGGAGTAAAAGAGGCACTCATTGCAAATGGTCAAAGAGAAAATCCTATATCATCGGCAATTGCACACGATAACTGTACGGTGATTCAACATGACTGAAGATGACTTTATGGGAGCTCTGTATCAGAGATTCCCAGTTACAATTGAAAAAGGAGTGGGAGCTCATGTGTGGGATGTTAATGGTAAAGAGTACATTGACTGTATGGGAGGATACGGCGTAGCAATTGTCGGACATCAAAATAAAAGAGTTGTAAAAGCAATCAAAGAACAAGTAGACAAAATAATTACAGTACACAGTTCACTATACAATAAAACAAGAGAGGAATTTCTCAAAACATTAATCAGTCTTGCACCAAAAGGACTCACTCAAGTTCATCTAAACAATAGCGGTGCAGAAGCAATAGAAGCTGCAATAAAATTTGCAAGAAAGTTCACCGGCAAAAAAGGAATGGTTGCAATGAAAGGATCCTATCATGGAAAAACACTTGGTGCTCTCTCGTTAACATTTAATCCAAAATATAAAAAAGCGTTTGAACCATTAGTTGAAAAAGTTTCTTTTGCATCCTTTGGAGATATCGAATCACTTCGTTCCACAATTGATGAAGATACTGCATTTGTTATTTTAGAACCAATTCAAGGTGAAAGTGGAATCATTGTTGCACCAGATGGATTTTTACAAGAGGTAAGAAAGGTTTGTGATGAAAAAGGAATTCTTTTAATTTTTGACGAAATACAAGCAGGATTAGGTAGAACAGGACGACTATGGGCGTGTGATCATTGGAATACTGCACCAGACATCCTATGTCTTGCAAAAGGAATTGCAGGCGGAGTTCCAATGGGTGCAACTTTAGTAAGACCAGATATTCTTGCTTCAATGAGTAAGGGAGAACATTCTTCAACATTTGGAGGAAATCCTCTTTCGTGTGCTGCAGGAATTGCAACACTACACGCACTTACCCAAGATGGTCTGATTGAAAATTCTGAAAAGATGGGAAAACTATTCAGAGAAGGTTTGGAAAAACTAAAAGAAAAACACACCATAATTAGAGAAATCAGAGGAAAAGGATTGATGATAGGAGTAGAATTGAAATTTGAGGTAAAAGATGTTCTGATGAACCTTATGAAAGAAGGAGTTCTAATGCTGTATTCAGGCAGAAATATTCTAAGAATCTTACCACCACTAGTAATAACTAAAGAAGACATAACGAAAGTTTTAGAAACCCTAGATGTGGTACTTACTAAAGAGGAGCAGAAAAATAATGTATAAAGACAAAATAGACGAAAAAATAATAAATTACCTCAAAGAAGATTCCAGAGAATCTTTTGTAGATATTGGAAAGAAACTAAAATTATCAGAATCCGCAGTTAGAAGAAGAGTAAAAAATCTCGTAGACAATAAGACCATCAAAAGATTCACTGTTGAGATTGGAGAAGAAAACGCTACTAGTGCCATTGTTTTGATATCTGTAGATTCTGCAACAGACACTGCAAAAGTTTCAGAAAAACTTGCAAAATTAGAAGGAGTCAAAACAGTTTATGAAATTACAGGTCAGTACGACATTACTACAATAATTAGTGCAACAAATATTGCTGAAATAAATAACAGCATAGATGCATTAAGAAAAATTCCAGGTGTGATTGATACCAACACAGTAATCATTTTAAGAAAAGTAACATAAAACGACTTTCGGTTTATAATTTCCATACTTGCCTAAATTAGGATCATCACAAGTAACTTTCAGCGAAGTTAGTACGAATATACTTATATTCTCAATTTATGTCAACGTTTTCTGTAATGAAAGATCCGAATTACTATGCAGACATTTACAATGCATATGATAAAAATCCAAAGAAAATCAGAGTACTAGACAGCACTCTAAGAGAAGGAGAACAGCATCCAGGAGTTTCATTTACAAACAAACAGAGAATACAGATTGCATGGATGCTAGATTATTTCGGAGTAGATCAAATTGAAATTTCACCAGTTGTTTCCAAAGATCACAAAGAAGCAACTAAAACAATTATCAAACAAGGACTAAAAGCAGACATTGTATCTCATGGAAGAGCTCTCAAAGAAGACATAGACATCTCATTAAGCTGCGATGCAAAATGGTGTGCAGCATATCTTGGAATTTCAGATATTCATCTAAAAGACAAGCTACGAATTACAAGAGAAGAAGCAATGAAGAGAGCAGTTGAAACAGTAGAATATGCAAAATCACACGGACTAAAAATTAGATTTACAGTTGAGGATGGAAGTAGAGCAGATCCAGAATTTTTGCTACAGATGTGCAAGGCAATTGAAGAAGCAGGTGTAGATAGAATAAGTTTGCCAGATACTGTTGGAATTATGCGCCCAATAGGCATGTATAATTTTGTTAAAAAAGTAAGAGAGGCAATAGATGTTCCACTAGATGCACATGTTCACAATGACATTGGATTTGCAGTAGCTAATGCATTTTCTGCATGTGATGCTGGAGTAGATCAGATACATACAACAATTGATGGAATAGGAGAAAGGACAGGCATCCCACCTCTTGCAGAAGTTGCAGTGGCACTAACGTATCTTTACAAATCACCAAATGATTTCAGATTAGATATGTTGCTAGACTTGTCAAGACTAATTGAGAATTATACTTCGATTAAACCATATGATTCAAAACCACTTGTAGGTTCTTCTGCATACAAACACAAAGCAGGAACACACCTTGCAGCAATATTAAAAAATCCTGCAGCCTATGAGCCAATCCCACCAAGAGCAGTCGGAAATACAAGGAGAATTGTCTTTGGGGAATTGGCAGGAAAAACGGGTGCCGCATACTTGATGTCAATTTTAGGCCTTCAAAAAGACGATGAGGGAGCCAAAGCAGTAGCCGCAGGTCTAAAAGAACTCAGAATGGGCGATTTAATTGAAATTCCACTCGAAGATAGGCTTGAAAAAAAGATAATTAATGATAAATAGAGAGGAAATGTGAGAGAGAAACATGTCAAAATGTGAAGAATGTGATGCAGATATTTCCATTCCAAATGATGCTGTGGAAGGAGAAATTGTAACATGTCCGGAATGTGGCGCAAGTTTTGAATTAGCAAAAGGCTCAAACGGTTTCCAATTAAAGCCTGCCCAAACGGTTGGCGAGGATTGGGGACAGTGAGTCCTGACGTTACAATTCTTTATGATACCATCCGTTGGGAAGAAAAAGCTCTGTTAGAAGCTGGCAAAAAAAAGAACATCAACATACAGATGGTTGACTGTAAGAATTTAGCAATAGATTTAGAAAAAAAACCAGAAGATTACGGACCAGTTATTCAAAGGTGTGTAAGCTATTATCGAAATCTACACTCAACTGCAGCTCTTGAAGGGATGGGTGTAAATGTAATTAATTGTCTAAATACAGGAATTTTTGCAGGAAATAAATTATTTACACATATGTTACTAAAAAAATACGGAGTTCCAACACCATATGCAGCTGTTGCATTTTCAAAAGATGCCGTAATAGAACATCTAGAAACACATGGATATCCAAAAGTGATCAAACCAACTGTTGGTAGTTGGGGCAGATTAATTTCAAAATTAAATGATAAAGATTCGGCAGAGGGAATTATTGAAAGCAGAGAAGCCATGTATCCAATATATCAAGTTCATTATTTAGAAGAATTTGTCAACAGACCACCAAGGGACATTAGAGCAATAATGGTTGGAGATAAAATAGTTGCAGCAATTTACAGAACTTCAGGAAATGGAAATTGGAAAACAAACATGGCTCTAGGTGGAACAGCAGAAGAATGTAAAGTAACACCAGAGATGGAAGAGATGTGCATCAAGGCAAAAAATGCAGTTCAAGGAGACATTGTAGGAGTGGATTTGATGGAAAGCAATGAACGTGGACTAGTAGTTCACGAGGTTAACAATACAACTGAATATAAAAATACGGTAAGAGTATGTGGAGTAGACATACCTTCCTTAATGATTGATTACGTAATGAAAAAGAACAAGTGAGAATTGGAAACAACATTTACAGTCACACCAAGATTTGCAGTGAAGATGCTTGAAAAGGCACTTCGATTGTACACACCTTCACTCAGTGAAAAAACAATGGCTGAATTTCTTGCAGACAAATGTGATGATTTGGGATTTGAAGATATTCACATAGATGAGGTAGGTAACATTATTGCAAAAAAAGGTACAGGCTCACCAAAAATATTACTTTGTGGACACATGGATGTCGTACCTGGAAAAGTCAAAGTTAGAAAAGAAGGAGATTCACTTTACGGTCGTGGTGCATCAGATGCAAAGGCCCCATTAATGGCAATGTTGTTTGCAGCAGCTTCAGTTCAAAACAATAACGGTACCATAATTTTTGTTGGCACAGTAGATGAGGAGGGAAACGCTACTGGAGTAAAAAATCTAGTCAAGAACCACATCGATGTAGATTATGCCGTATTTGGAGAACCAAGTGGAATAAAACAAGTGACAATTGCTTACAAAGGGAGATTGGCAATTAATCTCAAAGTAAGTGTGGTTGACAGTGCTCATGCAAGTGCACCTTGGCTTTCAAAAAACGCCATTGAGGAAACAATGATCTTTTCAAAAGAGCTCAAAGAAGGTTTAGAGTCAGGCCAAGAGACAAAAAGCAAAGGAATGCTGCTAACTGCAACACTAACTGAAATTAACGGAGGAACAAGTCACAATGTTACACCAAAAGAATGTGTTTCAACTTTTGACATTAGAATTCCTGTAGATACAAATTGCAAAATAGTAGAACAGAAAATTTCAGTACTAGTAAATGAAATATCTCAAAGAAGAAAAGTTGAGGCGTATTATTCAATTATAGATGAGACAGAACCTTTTGAAGCACCACACGATTCTGCCATAGTCAGAGCATTCACTTTGGGAGTTATGGATGTAGAACATACAAGGCCAACTTTAATTAGAAAAACTGGAACTGGAGACATGAATGTAATAGGAAACCAATGGAAGATTCCCGTAGTCACATACGGACCAGGTGATCCCCATCAAGCTCACACAATAGATGAAAGGGTATCAATTGATGAATATCTAAGAGGAATTGAAGTTTTAAAGAGAATGATACACCATTTAAAAAGACTACACGATAAAAATATGCAGTAATGCTTTGGTTTGTAGGCTTGGGAATTTCAGGTTCAAAATCGATTCCTGTTGAAGCTCTAGAAGTTTTATCAAAAGCAGATATCGTGTACCTTGAACAATTTACCAGCCCAATTGGAAAATCAGACATGTTAAAAATCAAAAAAATGACCAATGGTGAATTCAAGCAGGGTAAAAGATGGTTAGTTGAAGACGGAAATGAAATTTTAAAATATGCAAAAACAAAGAAAGTCGTCTTACTATCTTATGGAGATCCATACATTGCCACTACCCATATTGAATTAAGAACCAGAGCCATACAAGAAAAAATAAAGACCTATTCAATACATGCATCATCATCTCTAACTTCAATGATAGGAGAGTGTGGTCTTCATTTTTACAAAGTTGGAAGAATTGCAACAATAATGAGTGAAATGAAATCGCTGACAACTCCATACTATGTAATTTACAAAAATATCATAGAAGGAAATCATACCGTACTACTATTAGAATATAATCAAGACAAAGATTTCTTCATGGATCCAAAAGACGCACTGATTGGATTAATAGAAACTGAAAAAGGACAAAAAAGAAACGTGATTGATTTATCAACGCATGTAATAGTTGCATCGCGTATTGGATTCAAAGATCAATCAATCATATCAGGAAAAATTTCCAGTCTGAAAAAAATAGATTTCGGAAAACCTCCACATACAATAATCATCACGGGAAGACTCCACTTTACTGAATCAGATGCATTAAAAATACTTGGAAGATGCATAGACGAGCCACAAGACAATTCAGAAAAAACAAAAAAGATTTCAATCCAAATGATGAAAAAATATGTTCCAATGGTAAGAGATGCATTAGAAGAGATAACACCGTACTACAAAGATCAAAAAGAATTCAAAGTGATCCTTGAAAATGCTGAATTATACATTCAAGACGCAGAAAAATTTCTAGAAGATGGTCAGGATGAAGTTGCAATTTTGAGCATAGGTTATGCAGACGGTTTGGTAGATGCACTAAGATTAGCAAAAGGCCTTGAGCCAAAAATGTAACATATTATCGATGAATTAAAGAGAGAGTAATTTTAGAAAATAATATTGGAATTAGTAGACAAGTCAATTTTAACTGAAATGTACCTAGCCGGAATAAGCGGTAAATCACCCATAGGCAATCTTAAAACAAAAAAAGGATTTACAGAAAATATCATCAATTCAAAAATCGATGAACTTGTAAAAAACAAGCTGATAAAAGAAGATAGAACCACATTAACTGAACTTGGCAGGTCTTCACTTCGAGTTGTTTTAGCAGGAGGTGTCTTTGACATAATTCATCCAGGACATATTCACACACTTAATGCGGCAAAAGCGTTAGGAGATGTTTTGATAGTGGTTGTAGCCACTGACAGTACTGCAGTGAAGATGAAAAAAAGACAACCACTACACAGTAAAGAGCAGAGACAGGAATTAGTCAACTCGTTAATAATGGTAGATCTTTGTCTAATAGGACAAGAAGATGACATTTTCAAGACAGTCAATCTTGTAAAACCACAAATAATTGCATTAGGGTATGATCAGGTACATCAGGAAAAATTCATCATAGACGGATGTAAAAAAATTGAACTTGATGCAACGGTTGCAAGATTACAATCACCAATTCCAGAAAGCTCTAGCTCTAAAATAGAAAAAGAGTACGGTGAATCTATTCACGGCATTTAGAGTTGTACACAATACAAGAAAACTATGACTGGATTGGAATTGTTATTGTAACTTGAGAGCCATTTTTTAATTTTCCTGATTTTCTAATACATAGTTCAGAGATTAATTCAATTATAGAATGATCATGGTGAGTCCTCTCAAGGATTATCAATTCACAATCAATTGATTCGTTGATTTTTGCATGAAAGCATTTTACCCATCCGTATGTCCTTTTTCCATCTGAAAAACTCTCAATTGTAATTCCACCTAGACTTTCAAATTGTTTAATCGATTCTTGGTGTATTTTTTTATCCAGTCTTACATTAAGGGTTCCAGGAAATGGAACGTAACCAATTTTGGATTTGAATTGTTTTGTGTACCCTTTTAGAGACATGTAGTAGGCGCCTTCGCCCATACCTGAGATCAAAGTTCCTTTCAGTTCAATATGAGATGGGGATGAATCAAGACTTTTTTGAAGTGTTGTAGATAGTTTGACCATTTCAGAAAAACCCTTTGGTGTGATTTTTACAGATGTATTTCTTCCACTAATTATTCTCTCAATGAATTGATTGTTTTCTAATTCAAGTAGGTGTTTGGATGCGGCTTGCTGTGATTTTTTTATACTCTTACCTAAGGAATCAGTAGTGATGGAGACAAAATTATATTTTGCGCCTTTAGAAAGAAGATAAGTTAGAGTTAAGATGTGCTGAATTTTTAGTTCAGTCATAAATCCTATGCTACGCCTAGGTCACTGAATGTTTTTAGATTTAATCCATCAGAGTTTGATAACTTTGCAACTCGATGTCCAACAACATGTTCAATTCCAGCGTTTTTGGCAGCTTCTAAAAGTCTCTGAGTGATAATACCATCCAATAGAAGATATTTGATTCCAGACTGTGTTGAGAGTTTGCTAACTACTTCGCTGATTGGAACTTTGAAAATTTCTTTTTCATTTTCATCTAATGCCATAGCTTCTAGTGTTTCATTGAGATTTGGAAAAACTCTGGATGCTATTGCAGCAACTGGTTTATCGTCTGCACTTTTGAGAATTGGTGCAGGTTTTCCATGTTTAATTTCATCAGCTATTGGTCTTAGAATTTCATCAATTCTTTGTGGAGTTAACTCTTCAACTTCTACTCCTGTGTCTGCTCTTAATTCATAATCAAGATTTACAAAAGATTTGAGTTCTTTTAGAATGAATCCACCTGCTCTGTCACCGTCAATAAATGCAACTACAGTATTTTTTGAAGCACATAATTCTTTGATTGATTCATCAATTTTTGCACCTTCAATTGCAATTGCATTATCATAACCAGCTCTGAGAAGATTAATGACATCAGCTCTGCCCTCAACTAGTATTATCCAAGTGGCATCAAATAAACCGGAACTGCATGTGAGTTTGGACGGACCGTATGTGGATAATATTTTAGAATCACCTTCATGAACAGTTTTTAGCATACTTTCGCCTTCACTGACTGTTTTTGTAGCCCATCGTTGTTTGATTTCTTTAGCACGTCTTACAATGTCGTCTTTTTTTGCAGCCCTTACATCATCAATTGCTTCTAATTTGAAAACACAGTCAAATGGACCAACTTTATCAATACTCTCGATTCCAGCTGCAATTAATGCACAAGTGTCAATATCAGTACTCATTGGAATAAGAGCGTCACCATTTGTGGTGTTTGAAGTAGATTTTGTATTTACTTCGATACGACCAACTTTAGAGACTCGTTGTAGTTCGTTCAGATTCATCTCTGGGCCTAACAGTCCTTCGGTTTGACCGAAGATAGCCCCGATTATATCTGCTCGTTCAACAAGTCCGTCAACTTCAAAGGAAAGTTTAACATGATATTTGACAATTCCTGATTTATTAGACATACTTTCTTCATCTCCTTAATTATCATAATCTTGGTTTTGATTCTCGATATATGAGGGTATCGCAAGAATTTTCAATAAAGTCATGTGATCATACAAAAATTACGCTAAATTATAGTTTACACTAGATAATCTAAAAATGAAAAATAATGTTGTTTATTCAGTGCTAAATGAACTGCCACAAGAACAGGATTTTGTAACGTTTGGATTATTAATTTTAAATCCAGATCCCATTAGGCTTTCAATATAGTCTACGTTTGCACCTTTTAGATGATCAACACTGTAGCTATCTACAAGTAGCTTGATACCAGTTTCCTCCATGACCAAGTCATCTTCTTCTGGTGCTTTTTCAAAGCCCATTCCATAAGATAGACCAGAACAACCGCCACCTTGAACATAAACTCTAAGGTATTGAGGACTGTCGGCTTCTTCTTTCATGAATTCTTTGATTTTTTCAGCTGCTTTTGGTGTAACAGTGATCATTCTCTGTGTTTGTTCAGACGCCATAGTAATACAAATTACGATTTAAATTATAATAAGCTTTTCATACCAAACCCACTAGTAATTCAAGAAAATAAGAAATTAGGGATAGCTTATTTTTTTGATTTATTTACAAAAGCTGTCATTCGCTCTTCTCTATCAGAATGAGTAAAACAATTTCTCCAAGCAAGAAGCTCAATTGAGAGTCCAGTATCAAGATCTGCATTTCTTCCTTTGTTAATTGCAACTTTGGACATTTGAACACCCATTGTAGAATTTGCAGCAATCTGCTGTGCCATTTTCAAAGCTTCTTCTTGTAGTGATGCAAGTGGAACTACATGATTGACTAGACCAATTTCCTTTGCTTCATCTGCTTTGATAATTTTACCAGTATAGACAAGTTCTTTTGCCTTTGCTATTCCCACAATTCTCATCAATCTTTGTGTTCCACCCCAACCAGGAGGAATTCCAATTGTAACTTCGGGTTGACCAAGTCTTGCAGTGTCTGCTGCAATTCTAATATCACAAGACATTGCAAGCTCGCAACCTCCACCAAGTGCAAAACCGTTAACGGCTGCAATTGTTGGTTGTCTTACAAGCTCAACTGTAGAAGTTACAAGTTGTCCTGTCTTTGCATATGCAACTGATTCATCTGGAGAAATTTTTGACATGTATTCAATATCTGCACCAGCAGAAAATGCCTTTTCTCCTTCACCAGTTAAGATAATTACTTTAACGCTGTCATCTTTGTCTAGGGCTTCAAAAGTTTTGATGAGTTCTTTTGCAACATCAATATTCATGGCATTGAGTTTGTCAGGTCTGTTTATTTTGACAGTACATATGCCATCAGAAGTAGATGTGGTAACTAGAGACATGATATTTTCCAAGTTGTACTGGACTTAAATGTTATCTATTTTTGTGAGAATTTTCCCCATTGAGATAATGCAGATGCAGCTGCAACCCAAGTTCGAAGGTCACTGTAAACTGGAATATTATTTGCCTCAATCAATTTTGTCATTTTTTCAGTATATGGACCGCCATTACCTCCAGCAAGAATTGGTTTCTGTTTTTTATTTGATAATTCAGCTAGGTATTCAACTATTGTTTCTTCAAGTGGATCATCTTGGAAAACAAACCAGGGCATAGCAATGTCGATATTCTTTTCGTCAAGAAATTGCTGGATGACAAATCGATAATCATCTGCATTTGCACCACCACCTACATCTGCTGGATTACCATTATGAATTGGAACAGTTGGTGGGAAACGTTCCTTCATTTTTTTGAGTAGTTCTGGTGACAACTTTCCAATAGTAAGACCTGATCTTTCTAATTGATCAATTCCACCAATCATTGGACCAGCACCATTACTTGTCATAGCAACACGATTTCCCTTTGCAGGAGGTTGCCATGCTAGTGCCTTTAAGACTCCAACTAGTTCTTGATAACTATCAACTGAGATAATTCCTGCTTGTTTGAATGCTCCCATGATGATTGCATTTGAACCACCAAGAGAACCTGTATGTGATGCAGCTTGTTTGGCACCTGCTTCAGTTCTTCCACTCTTCCAAATTATGATTGGTTTATTTTTCTCTTTCATTACACGTTTAGCAGTATTGATGAATTTTCTACCATCACCAAATCCTTCAACGTATAATCCAATTACTTTAGTTTGAGGATCATTTGCAGCATACCATATCATATCTGCTTCATCTACATCAGAACGATTACCAAAACTAATCATCTTGGATAAGCCAAACACATCAGCACTTTCTAACATACTAATTCCCATGGTTCCACTTTGTGAGAAAAATGCAACATTTCCTAATTTTGAACGTACCATTCTTTCTTGTCCTTGAAATGCACAATCAAGACGATTTGCAGCATTAAACATTCCAATACAGTTGGGACCAATTACACGAATTTTGTGTTTTAGAGATAATTCTTTTACTTCAGCTTCCATTGCAGCTCTGTCACCACCAAGCTCTTTTCCTCCACCTGAAACGATTACAACATTATGAATTCCTTTATTTGCACAAGTCTTCATAATTGGTCCACATTCTGCAAGATCAATACAAACAACAACCAAGTCAACCTTTTCGTTAATTGCATCTAATGATGGATAACATTTGATTCCAAGAATTGACTCTTGTTTAGGATTAATTGGATATACTTTACCTTTGTAATCTTGTTTTCCAAGTGCAACTAATACGGAATTACCAATCTTTCCAGGTGTTGCAGATGCCCCTACTAGTGCAACAGATTCTGGAGTAAAGAAGGACTCCATTGATTCAATGTTTGGTTTAGCTTTTGAGATAGAATTCTTTTTGATTTCTTTATCTAGAATAATTTTTGCATCTACTACAAAATGTGATTTTGGATAAACAACTACCGGGTTAAAGTCAACGCTGTTGATGTAATCTGCATTGTCCACGCCTAGTTTTCCAATTTGTACAAGCATCTTTGCAACCATGTTTGTATCAATTGGTTCACTTCCTCTGAATCCTTTGAGAAGTGCTGAACCTTTTAGTTCATTAAGCATAGATTTTGCATCTGAAGTTGTAATAGGTAGCAATCTGAATGCAACATCTTTCATAACTTCAGTCATAATTCCACCTAGTCCAACCATAATTACTGGACCAAACTGTGGATCGTTTTGAATACCAACAATTAGTTCAACACCTTTTGGAACCATCTTTTCAAGAAGAATTCCTTTTACTTCAACTCCTTTCTTTTTAGAAAGTCTGCCATACATGTCTTTGAATGTCTTTTTGACATCATTGACATTATCTAGTCCAACTTTAACACCACCAACATCAGTTTTGTGTAAAATTTGTGGTGATACAACTTTCATTACGAGTGGAAATCCAATCTTTTTTGCTTGTTTGACTGCTTCTTCAGCAGAAGTAACGAGTGCAAAAGGTGGAACTTTAATACCATAAGTTTTGAGGATTGATTTTGATAATTCTTCTGTGATAACTTTATGACTGGTTTGAATTGTGTCCTCAAAAACTTTTTTTACAGAGTTCATGGTTCGATCGATGAATCAAAAACTCTGTATATTAAACTTTGGTCAAAGATGAAATGATAATTTGAAATTATTGTAAAAATTATTCATATTATTTTTGACAATTGAAATATTTTCATCAATATCAGAACGAATTTTTTGGGGATCAATGTATGGTGTTTGTTCTAGTTTTTCCCGAGTCTTATCAAGCCAAAGATTAACCATTTCAGCATTTACTTCTAGGTGAAATTGCAACCCAACTGCACTATTAATTTGAAATGCCTGATTTTGATAATTTTCAGAGTGTGCCAATCTTACTGCCCCTTCAGGCAAATCAAACGTGTCACCGTGCCAATGAAATACAGTGAAAGGGTTTGTAAATCCAGAAAATAATTTGGAACTAGTGTCAATTTTCAAATCATGATAAAAACCAATTTCTTTTTTTGGACCACGGTACACCTTTCCTCCAAAAGTTTTTGCAATCAATTGTGAACCTAAACAAATTCCAAGTACAGGGATATTGTCATCTACGGTTTTTTTAATCAGTTTTTGTTCTGCTTGCAAATAAGGCAAGTCATCATTAGCACTTTCAGGGGCACCTAAAATTACTAAAAGGGAATATTTTTTTTCCGGAAGTTTCTCATGTTTTGCATTAACTGAATGAATGGTAAATCCGTCATTGGCTAAAAGTTCGCCCAGGTAGCCAGATCCTTCTGTTCGTGTATTTTGTACAACTAAAACTTCAGACACGAGTAATTTTTAGCAAAAGCGATTAATATGTTAAAGCAAGCATCACATTGTGCTTGTAACAGAGCAAGAGATTCAAGAGATAAGAAATTTTGTATTTCAACTAAATTTAATGAAAGACAGCATTGTTGTTGTAGAAGGAAAAAGAGATGCATCAGCATTAAAAAAACTAGGATTTTCAGGTCAAATAATTGAATTTCATAAATGTGGCGGAATTGTAAATTTTGCAGATTCTGTTGCAAAATATGAGAAACTGATCATTCTTTTTGACAGAGATAGAAAGGGAAGATACCTAACAGAAAAAACAATTCAACTTTTACAGCGTAGAACAAAAATCGATCTTTCCTTTAAAAGAAAACTCACAGTGATAACCAGAGGAAAAATAAGATTTGTTGAACAGCTAGTTTGTTATGAATCGTATCTAGTCTAAGGCCAGATACCTTTTTGGTTAAAGGCCTCTACAACTCTACCTACTGCCAAAGCCATAGTAGCTCGTCTCATGTCAATTTTGTGTTTATTGGCTAGTGCATATGCATCTTTGAAACCTTTTGTAATGTTACCTTCCATCTTTTTTGCAACTTCATCAAAAGTCCAATAGTAACCCATGTTGTTTTGTACCCATTCCAAATATGAGATGCATACACCACCGGAATTGGCCAGTATATCTGGAATTACTAGGATTTTCTTTTGATAAATTATAGGATCTGCCTCAGGTAATGTTGGACCGTTTGCAGCTTCAGCAATTATTTTACATTTGAGATTCTTTGCAATCTTTGCATCAATTTGATTCTCCAATGCTCCTGGAACCAAAATATCACATTTTGTTGTTAATAGTTCCTCAGTGGATATTTTCTTACTTCCAGGGAAACCAACGACTGATTTTGTCTTTTGTTTAAATTCAATTAACTTACTAACTTTGGCCCCGTTTGGAATTGATATAGAACCTTTAGAGTCACTTACAGCAATAACTTTGGCACCCAATTTTTCTAAATATTCACCAGTAAATGTAGACGCATTTCCAAATCCCTGTAAAACGACTTTGGCACCTTTCAGATTTAGTTTCAAAGCTTTTGCTGCTTCTCTTACACAATATGATACACCTAATCCAGTAGCAACATCTCTTGCCAGAGAGCCACCCATTGAAATTGGTTTTCCAGTAATTACACCAGGTGAGTAAACGTTTCCATTTAGTTTGCTAAATGTATCCATGATCTGAGTCATCTCTTTACCAGTTGTGTAAACATCTGGTGCTGGGATATCTTTGCCAGGTCCAATAATTTCAAATATTTTATATGCAAATCCTCTGGTGAGTCTTTCCATTTCACCGTCACTTAGTTTTTCGGTCTTTGCATTGACATAGATTCCTCCCTTACCTCCTCCCAATGGAATATCAACAACTGCACACTTCCATGTCATCCAAGAAGATAATGCCATGACTTCACGTTCCATGTATTCAATTCCACCTTCGGGGTTAAAGTATCGGATTCCACCTTTGTATGGTCCTCTATCATTATTGTGTTGACTTCTAAAACCGGTAAACATTCTGATTTGTCCATTATCCATTTTAACTGGAATTTTTACTCTCAAAACTTTGTTTGGCATTGCTAGATATTCACGTAGACCTTTGTCCTTAATTCCAAGAACATCACATGCATCGTTGACTTGTTTTGTTGCGTTTGCAAAAGGATCTAACTTTACCAAGATGATCGAATTTGAAATAGCATATTATATTAAGTTTATTTTGAAATATTAGATCGCTCATCACGCAGTTACACAATGATTAAAGATAGACCTTTTTTTGATTCATCTTTTGATCTAGTTTATCAATTGCCATATCAAGTGCACCAATGTTAACTTCTAAAAATGCAGATATGTAAAACATTGCGCCGTACTTTTCACCAGTTTTGAGGATCATGTTGTTTTTCTCCAGTACTTTCATGTGATGTTGAATCGCCTTGTAATCTAATTGAAGTTCCTGTGCTAATTGGTGTGTGTTGTATGATCGTTTAAGCAAGAGCATGATTATTCGTAATCTTGTAAAACCACCTCTTGTGTTGGTAAACAAATAGAACAGTAATTTACTGGTCTGTTTGTCGGGCTTTCTTTGTTCTGATTTGGATCTCAAAATTTCCTTGAATTCTAAGAGTTGGGCTCTAGTCATTTATTTTCCTTGCACATTATGGGAGAAATTTGCTTAAAACACTATTTCCAGATCTTGTCCATATCTATTACAAAACAATGAAGGACAATTACCCTTAAATTGACTGAGGAGGGACTCGTCATATTATGATGGCATCACGCGGTTACGATATGACCCCTACAATGTATTCACCTGACGGTAGAATTTACCAAGTCGAATATGCTATTGAGACAGTAAAAAGAGGTACACTGGCCATAGGAATTCGTAGTAAGGAAGGAGTCATCATGGCAGTTGAGGAAAAACCACGTGCACTGCAAACATCAAATGTAACACAGAAAATTTTTCAAGTAGATTATCATATTGGGGTAGCAGCTGCAGGATACATTCCAGATGCTCGTGTTCAAGTAGATAATGCCAGATTTTTTTCACAGGGAAATAGAATGACTTATGATGAATCAGTAGAGGTTGCAACTGTTGCCAAGCATTTAGCAGATCAGTCTCATCAATTTACACAGTATTCAGGAGTACGTCCTAATGGAGTTGCTTTGATAATTGCAGGAGTTGATCAAAAGGGAGAATCCATCTATGTCACAGATCCTAGTGGAACTTATGTGCAGTATGCAGCAATTGCAATAGGTGCAGGTTCTGATGAAGTAAATGCATTTTTGGAAAAACATTACAATTCGAATATGAGTTTGAGTGATGCAGCATCACTTGCCATTGCATCAATTAATCTAAAAGCAGAACAAAAAGAAGGATTGAATCACATTAAAATGGCCAAAGTTACTACAGAGAAAAAAATATTTGAAAAAGTGTCAGAATCAGATTTACAAAATTATGCTAAAAATGCATCTAAATTTACAGCATCTTAAGTTGAAATTTAGATTTGAAAACTATTCAAACTAGTCTATAAAGACGATAAGTATGGGATTAGGAAGTTACTGGGGAGAAGTCATAGAAGTACTTCGTGAAATTATACCAGTTTATGACAAAGTAAATTCATACATCTCACTTGGCAAGGATGTAGAACATAGGAATAGAGGAATAAAAGGCAGAGTATTCCCAGGAAATAAAATTCTCGATGCGGGATCCGGTTTTGGAAACATGTCTAAAACTGCCTTAAAGTTATGTGATGGAAAAATTTCAATTACACTTTATGATCCACTTGTGCCAATGTTAAAAAACACAGGAACTTATTTTGAAAAAACACCGGATTTGATAAATGGTGTTTTTGAACACATTCCATTTAAGGATGAGGAATTCGATGCTGTTTTGTGCGGATATTCCCTTAGAGATGCCATTAATTTGAGAATTGCAATTTCAGAGATTCACAGAGTATTAAAAAATAATGGCAGATTTGTGATTGTTGATTTAGGAAAACCTGATGAGGCAATAATCAGATTAGGAGTATCGTTTTACCTCAGGTTTATTCTTCCAATACTGGCATTAATTGCAGCAGGAAAACTGGGTTTAAAATTCGGTACTCTGTATGGCACATACAAAAGATGGCCACAAAATAAAAAGTTGGAAAAATTGTTACTGGAGAAATTTTCCAAAGTAGAGTTTGAGAAAGATCTTATGGGCGGAGCAATAATGGTTGCCGCATACAAATGAACAAAGTACTGGTACTTGTAAACATCACCGGTTTAATCATAGGTATCTCTTACGGACTACACGGTCCAATACTACCAATATTTGCAAAAAATATAATCGGAGCATCATATTCTGAACTTGGTTTTATCGGACTAGCAAATTTTATTCCCTACATGTTTATTCCAATATTTGTAGGGATTCTTCTTGACAAATTCAATAAAGGATACCTTCTAGCAATAGGTACAGCAATCAATTCAACATCAATCTATCTTCTTTCAATAGCACAATCAGTTCCAGAGATAATGGGATTTAGAATAATGACTGGAATAGCTCATGCATTTTTCTGGCCACCATGCCAAGCCATTATTGCCAATGAAAGTAACGAACAAACCAGAGTTAGAAACATCTCGTGGTTCACAATGTTTTTTGTAATGGGATTTATGATTGGCCCATTATTAGGAACAGTATTTCTTGAAGGTCTAGACATCACATATAGAATTCTATTTCAAATAGCATCGTTCATTTTGGCAAGTACCATAATTTTTGCTCTTGTGATTTCCAGAAAAAGTATCACAAACCATCATGAAAGATTCTCACTTTCGTCAATTAAAGAGATGAAAAAATTTCCAGAGGTGATAATATTGTTAATTTTTTGTACCTCATCTTTTGGGATAATTTTATCAATTTATCCTGCGTTCTTAAATGATAATGGAATGTCAGATACGGATATTTTGTTATTGTACTTTGCTTTTGGAATTTCAAGGGTGATAACACTTGCATTGACAGGTAAATTCTCAAGAAAGACTAGTCAGACGTTGATTGCAGCTATTATAGCCATTTCAGTTGGATTGGCAATCTCAGCGGTTTCAGATTCAATCATCATGTTTGCAATAGCATTGGTGTTTATGGGATTTGGATTTAGCATATTTTTCCCCTTAACTCTTGAAATAATTTTGAGTAAAACAAGTAAAGGAATGTCAGGAAAAATAATAGGGGCATACGAGACAGTTTTTGGTGTTGGCTGGGCAATAGGACCAACTCTTGGAGGACCCATAGCACAATCATTTGGCAATCAATCACCTTATCTTGCATTTTTTATCATAGGAATTGCAGTTACAGTTTTGGCTATCAAATACAGAAAAAAATTAGAACCAAAAAAAATACAAAATTTTTAGATTGTATAAATTTTGAACGATAATCTCAATGTAGTTTTTAGAAATACGTTTGAGAAATATATCAGTGTAAAATTCTAAAAGCATTACGTTTAATTTCAAATAAAGTCATTTTACACTATGCTCAATTATTCATTGGACATATTAGGCAGCGAATGGATAATCATAGTTTTGGTTGCATTGGCATTACTTTTGGGAACTAATCAGCTTCCTAGTACTGCAAAGAAACTAGGAAAAATTGTAAACGAATTCAACAGAGCAAAAAACGAGGTTCAGAATCAGATGAAAGACATTTCAAATACCAATCTAGACATATCTGGACCTGTAGAAACTGAGAGACAAAAACTGGAGATGATTGCAAAATCACTAGGAGTGAATGTTACAGAAAAATCAGATGACGAACTTAGGAAAATAATTTCCGGGAAGATGGGACAAAAAAATACAGACGAGTCAGAAAACAAGGCCTAGAGATTATTCAGGCTTTTTTATTCTGTAGAGGTTTTTATCTAGTCTTTTTTTTGCAAATTTGTAATAATCAGGTACAATTTCAAATCCCAAATATTTTCTATTCATAGACTTGCTCACTACAGCTACTTGTCCAGACCCTAGAAAAGGATCTAAAACAACATCCTGTTTTTCACTAGAATAGTGTAGTAATTTCTCAATTAATTCGGCAGGTAGTTTTGTCGGAGTCTTTTCATCGCCAGTCCAATATTCACGTTTAATTTCCCAGACATCCTCTTTATCTTTATAATGTAAGCTACGTCCTTCATTTGTTTTAGAATTTTTTTCAAATCTGGAGAATGGGAAAAATTTTCTTTGTTTATCATTTTTACAAACATAAAGACAGTGATAGTGCGAAGTGACAAATTTCCTTTTTGTTACAACGCCAAATTGGTATTTCCATATTATGTGATTTATGGTAGTAAATCCAGCATCATCTAATGCTTTTAGAATATCTTTGAGATTATTCCAACCTGAAAAAACATACATGCTTCCAGAGTCTTTAAGGGTACGAAATGCTTCTTTCATCCAATCTAGTGTAAAATCATAGTAATCCACAGCTTTGATTTCATTGTACCCTTGTATCACTCGAGAAGAAATTCGATTATAATTTGCCTTTGTAGCCTTGAAATTAATTGCAAATGGTGGGTCAGTAATAATCAAATCAATTTTATTTTTGGGAATTAATTTCATACCGTCTATGCAATTCATGTTGTAAATTTTGTTAATTTCGATTTTTTTCATTTTTAAAATTAATCCTGTTTCCTCGTTTAATAATGTCGTGGAACAGTGTTTTTTGTTAAAATTAACAGTCAACCAATAAATCTACAATATGTTCAAACAAGTAGGATCTCAATTGAAATTTTCATGTCCAAAATGTAAAGCTAAATTAGAAATACAAAAAACATTCAACAAAAAAATACACATATCCTGTGATAATTGCGGTATTGAGGATCTACTTGAATTTTCAAAAAATATCGATGAGGTATTTTTAGAATTTCTTTCAAGATTTGATGAGGGATTAGTTACAAAAAAAGGGGTTTCAAAAGGCCTAAAAGATGAGGGAATCATCAGGGATGAAAAAGAGATCAAAGAGATGATTGGAAAAAATAATCCAGATGAAATCACAGAATCAATTCTTTTCTCAAAAAAAGACTATATTTCACAATACAAAGTTCTGAAAAATTCCGACCCCAAAATGGGCAGCAATGTGGAAGATTTGGGATTAGATGAGTCAATAAGTGATTATCTGAAAGATGTTGGAATTAAACAATTTTACAAATTTCAGGAAGAAGCAATTGAAGAGGTATCATTTGGAGAAAACGTGATAATTGAAGCACCTACAGCGTCTGGTAAAACAGAAGCATTTTTGATTCCAGTGATTCAAAAGATCAAAAAAGAATCAAGTGGTGCCAAAGGTGTCTTTGCAGTATTTGTTTATCCAACCAAAGCTCTTTCACGGGATCAGCACCCAAAAATCCTAAAGTTTGCAGAAAAAATCGGAATAGACGTACAAGTCTTTGACGGAGATACAAATCAAATAGAGCGAAGAGAAATTGTAGAAAACCCTCCACACATATTGATTACCAATTTTGATGTTTTACATTACCATCTTTGGCACCAAACAAAATTTTCATCACTGCTTTCAACGATGAAAGTTTTGGTCGTAGATGAGGCACATGTGTATTCAGGAATTTTTGGGTCCAATGTTCATTATATAATAAAAAGATTGAAGCGAATTTGCAGTAACAAAATACAATTTGTCGCAGCATCTGCAACTCTAGAAGATGCCAAAAACTTTTGTGAACAATTATTTGGAGTAAAGATGAAGATAGTTTACGGTTCTGGCAAAAAAGGGCAGACAGATTTTGTAATGTTATTTCCATCACTTAGAACTCAACGTGCATTAATGGTTGATTTGACAAAGAGAATGACTGAAAAAAATCACAAAACAATGGTGTTTAACAATTCACATCTTAACTCGGAGCTTTTAGCAATACAGGCAAGAAAACAAAAAGTCAACATCAAAGTTCACAGAGCAGGCCTAATGGCAAATTATAGAAAGTCAGTAGAGCAGGAATTCAAAGACGATAAACTGCAGGCTATCTCATGTACTCCTACGCTTGAGCTTGGAATAGATGTGGGAAATGTAGATTGTGTGATTTCATCTACCATTCCGGTAAATAGATTAATTCAAAGAATTGGCAGGGCAGCAAGAAAAGGACAGCGAGGATACGCATTTTTGGCACTTGGAAATGATCCGATTTCACAGTACTACAAGAATCATCCTGAGGATTATTTTGAAGATGTCGAAAAAACATACATCGATCCAAAGAATCCATTTGTAGAAGAATTTCAAGTATTGGCAATGGCGTGTGATAAACCGATTTCCAAACACGAGTTAAAAGAACATGAGGAAGTAATAGAACAGCACCTAAAGAAAGGAACCCTAACACTTTACAATAACAGAATAATACCAAATTTTGAGAAAATTGCTTCTTTGCTAAATGATTACAGCATAAGAGGAATTGGAAAATCAGTAGATATTTTCTTAAATGGAAAAAAAGTTGGAGACAGGGTTCTTCCAATTGCTTTGGAAGAACTTCACAAAGATGCAATTTACTTTCTTGCAGGAACTAGATACAGAGTAAAAGAATTCGGATATCCTCAAAGAAATTTTGCAAGACTGGAAAGAATTTCCAGAGACTATCCATATTACACTAAAGCATTAACAGAAGAATGGCCAACAATTGAAACAATTTTTGAGAGAAGAAAAGTATACGGAGTAGAGGTTGCATTTTGTAAACTACACATACAAAAAAAAGTCTACGGTTATGTAAACATCGAATTAGGCCAGGAGATTACTCAAGGGCAAAAAGTTTTACTGGACACTCCTTTAGAGTACGACTTTATCACAAAGGGAATTGTGTTTCATGCACCAAGACCAATCAAAGAAATCAAAAAATCCGAAGATGAAGATTACACAGAGGCAAGTGGATATCATGCCACAGAACATGTGGTAATTGAAGGTAGCAACATGATAACAGGAGGAGTATCTCAAGATTTAGGAGGAATATCTTTGGGAACTTCAGGCTTAATTTTCATCTATGACGGTGCAATTGGAGGAAATGGAGCCAGTAAAGCACTATTTGACAGATTTGAGAGTGCACTTGAGCGAAGCATGAGCATAGTAAAAGAATGCCAATGTCAAAATGAAGCAGGTTGTCCACGTTGTACATTCTCATATAGATGTGGAAACAACAATGAATTTCTACACAAATACTCTGCATTAGAAATTCTTCAAAGAATTAACGATGGTGAAAAAACGGAACTAGTAGAACCTACTGAAGGCGACAGACCACTAGTGTAAAATCAAAATGGGATAAATATAACAAATTTCTATCAACCATATGGAAAAAGTTGCCATTGTAACAGGAAGTTCTTCAGGAATAGGATATGAAACGGCATTGGCATTTGCAAGAGACGGGTTTTACACATTTGCCACAGTTAGAAATCCCAAAAAAGCAGATAAAATATCACAAGTTGCAAAAAAAGAGAATTTGAATATAGAAATTATTGAATTAGATGTAGATGATGAAAAATCAATTAGTGCAGCTATTGAAAAAATTCTTGCAAAAAAACAACGCATTGATGTTTTAGTAAATAGTGCAGGTTGGGGTTTGTTTGGCAGTGTTGAGGATGTATCGATGAAAGATTTCAGAGCACAGTTTGAAACTAATTTCTTTGGAATAATCAGTATTATTCAAAAAGTTGCACCAATTATGAGAAAACAAGGTGCAGGTGTAATTGTAAATGTCAGCTCAGTTGCTGGAAGAATTGGTTTTCCAGGATCACCGGCATATATTAGCTCAAAATTTGCATTAGAAGGATTATCTGAATCAATAAGATATGAGTTAGGACAGTTTGGAGTAAAAATCATCATTATCGAGCCAGGAGTTATCAAGACAAACTTTTTCTCATCTATGAAGATTGCAGAGCCAAAACCAGATTCTCCATACAAAGAGATTACTGAAAAGGTAATCATGGGGATAAAGATGATGGCAGAATTGGGAACACCTCCATCAGAAGTGGCCACTACAATTTTGAATGCAGTTAAAGAAGAAAATCCAAGACCCAGATACATCGTAGGAAATGATGCACAGATGTTTTTAGAAGCAAAAAAGACAAAAACAGATACAGAGTTTGAAAATTATCTCAAAAAAGAACTATTTTGAAGTTAAAAATAGTAACTACGTTAAATTGATATACACAGAAAATAGAGTTTTTGTCAAAGTCCGCAATTTTAGATGATGAAAAATGAAATGGAAAACACTACAACATAATGGAATCTTATTTCCACCTGCTTACGAAGCACATGGGATTAAGGTAAAGATCAAAGGAGAGAGCATAGAGATCGATCTGAATCAGGAGGAGATGATATACCAATGGGCAAAAAAGAAAGACACGGCATATGCTCAAGACAAAGTTTTTCAGAAAAATTTTACAGAAGATTTTGCCAAAACACTACCATCAAAATTTAAGAATATTTCATATCAAGATATTGATTTTTCACATGCTTACAAAATAGTCGACAAAGAAAAAGATCTCAGGGAGATGATGACAAAAGAGGAGAAAAAAGCATTAGCTGTTAAACGAAAGGAATTACGTGAAAAACTGGTACAAAAATACGGCATAGCAATAATGGATGGAAAAGAAGTCGATGTTGCAAATTACATGGCAGAACCTCCAGGAATTTTCATTGGAAGAGGAGAACATCCACTTAGAGGAAGATGGAAACCTCGTGTCACGGCAAAAGATGTCACATTAAATCTAGGCAAAGAGGCAAAAGTCCCAGAGGGAGTATGGGGCAAAATTGTTCACGATAATGATTCAATGTGGTTGGCTGGTTGGACAGATTACCTTACTGAAAAAAGAAAATATGTTTGGCTTGCAGACACTGCAGGATTAAAACAAGATAGAGACAAAGCAAAATACGAAAAAGCAGTCAAGCTATCAAAAGAGATTGGGAAAATAAAAGACCAGATAGTAAAAGATATGAAAAATAAGGATCCAAAAATAAGTAGAATTTCAACTGTATGTTATTTGATTTACAGAACTGCAATGAGAGTAGGAGATGAAAAAGATCCTGATGAGGCAGATACAGTTGGTGCAACCACATTAAGAAAAGAACACATCAACATTACAGATAATGCAATAGAGTTTGATTTCTTGGGAAAAGACAGTGTAAGATGGAAAGAGACAGTCAAAGCAGAAGGCAATGACAAACAATTCCAAGAAAATCTCAAGAGGTTAATCCAAAATAAAAAACCAAAAGATGAGATTTTTGAGGACATCACATCAAGACATGTAAATGCATATTATTCTAGCATAGTAAATGGATTAACGGCCAAAGTGTTCAGAACTTATCTTGCAACTACGGTTGTGAAAAATTATCTCAAAGAACACGACAATATGAAAGGAAAAACACCAAATGAGAAATTATATCATGCGAAATTAGCAAATTTGGAAGCAGCAATAATGTGCAATCACAAAAGAACCATACCGAAAACCTTTGAGGACGCACTTGAAAATAAAAGAGAGACATTGAAAAACATCAACAAAGAGCAACCGTGGAAAAAAACTCTTGATGCATTAAAAAAAGCAGAGTCGCTAGAAGATAAAATGGATGCACAAAAAAAGAACAAAGCAAAAAAAATTAAAACACTCAATGAACAAATAAAAAAACAAAAAGAAAAACAAAAAGAGAGAATCGAGAAATTACAGTTACAAATTGACTTGTCTGAAAAAACCAAAGATTACAACATTGGAACATCGTTGCGAAATTACATAGATCCACGTATTTTCAAAGCATGGACCAATGAAGTGGGTGTAGAATGGGAGAAACTATACACTACTGCACTACAGAAAAAATTCCTTTGGGTACAGAACGAAAAAGTCAGCTGGTCAGAATTAGCAAAAGATTAAGAATTCATTTAAAAATGATCAGAATCATCCAAATCGACATACGTAGCATTTAATTTCTCAAATTATCTGGAATACATTATGCCGGGGTAGCTCAGCCTGGTTAGAGTGCCAGTTAATTGGTAAACTCTACCGGTTCTTCCAAAAAAGGCAATACTCATAATCTGGAGGTCGTGGGTTCGAAACCCATCCCCGGCACACATAATCTAGTTTAAAGGAATTATCAGAATACTATTTTGAACAATAGATATCAAATAATTTTTCAAAAATTTAATGTATCAAACTAATTTCCAATACACCATACACATGAAGAAAAATTCAGACCTTTTGCATTTTCTAATGTATCAGGAGTAAAGTATTGTCTATCTGTTAATTTCATCTCGACAATCTTACATTCTTTTTTCATGTTGGCTAAATGATGTACAAGATGAGTTTGTTTATCACCTAAAAAACCGGCCATACTAATCATTCAGTTTTTTTCAAATGTAACTTTTCATGAACAAGTACTTTTTCAAAAGTATCCATCCATCCTTCCCATTGAAAAGTGCAATCCTTGCAATTATACTTCATTTTATTTTTCTTCCTGCTCAAGTTTCTTTATTTCAGATTCTTTGAATGCGTTTACATCATCAGATGTCTTTTTTTGATTTCGTTGCAGTTTTGCAAATAGTTTTTTTAACATACCTAATTAGGCTGCAACTAGGATATAAGGCAAGAATTTTCATCATCTAAATTTTCAAACGCAGCTGAGTAGTTAATTCAGTCCTTCCTAATAGATATGCAAACTCACACCACTACGTTACTTGTATTACCTCAACGCTGCTTATAGAGATTGTATATTTTACCTAACAATGTTTGCCACATTCACTTTTTTGCAATTATCAAATCTACTTTATAGTTTAAAGTTGAGCGTGGATTTAGTTTTAGATTCCAGGTCAGATAAGAGGGCTTTTTTGTCTTTACAGATATAGTAAACCCCAATTCTTCTAAACTTGTTCTCAATATTAATTCGTCAAGGGGTTTTTTGACTGAATTTTTGCCTCTATCAAAATCATAAGGATCAGATATTACAAAATGACCTTTGAGAATTTGTTGGGAAATATATTTTAGTAAATCTTTGGGCTCTACTAATTCTAAAACATTTAATGCTAAAATCAGATCAAATTTTGTTTTACCAAAAACATCAGACATCAAATCAGCTACAAAATAATCCAAATTGTCTTTTTGTGTTTTTTTTGCAACACTAATTGCACTAAATGATCTGTCAATTCCAAATACATTTTGATTGGAATTTGCAAGAAAACTAGTCATAATTCCAATAGAGCAACCATATTCCAAAACAAGTTTTGATTTTGGCATAGCATCTAACTCATTTTTAATTATAGAATAAAATTTAGATTTTTGACTATTTTGGTAGATTGTGCTCCATCTTTCTTCAAGTGTTGTTCTATCATCAGTATTTCGTTTAGAAATAGACAGTGAATGTTTAAGAAATTTTTTCATTTTATCATGAGATGCGAAATTAAATAATTTCCCTCCCAACATCATACGTTCAGAAATATATTTTGAAAAATCATCCCAGATGATCGGAATTTTTTTAATTATTGGAAAACATAGTGTACATTTCTTGCATTCTAAAATTCCTTCATCAATCTCTGTTTCTTTTTTAAATACATCAAGTTCTAATTTAGAGCCACATCTAACACATCTTAGGAAATTTAGACTGAATTCATGCATTTTTGTATATCATACTAATCAATTTAGAACTAATAATTTCTTTTAGATTTTGGAGAGGAATAATGTTAAATGTAGTATTTTGACGATTTTATGCGAATTGGGAGAATTTGAAGAATTTGCAGAGGCGTTATTTGGACAATTATCTGTGGAAATCAGTGAGGAAAAAGAAATTGCCAAACTAGCAGACAGGGCAAAAGATGATCTTTCATTTAAAGTGGAATTTGAAGAATTAGAAAAAATAGCTCAAAAAGTGTTTCCAACACTAAAGAAAAGAGTTGAGGAATTTTTAGGAGTTAAAATTGCAGATGATTTGAAGATAGAGTTTCCTGATCTGATAAAATTAAAAAAATTAAAAGGTGAAAAAGTATTTTCGGATGAAAAATCAAAAGAATACGTAAGAGAGTTATTTGATGCAGTTGCAAATGAAGATCAAAAGAAAATTGCAGAATTAATGAAAAGAGATACTGCAAAATACCTTGTATATTCAACATATGCCATCCAGTATATCTCAAAAATTTCAACTACGTATGGAGATTATTTGGATTCTGTAATTTACCTAAACAAGTTTGTACTTTCTAGATATCCTCAAATCATTTTGCACAAACAAGGGGAACCATACGAATCAAGATTTGCAAATGTCAATTCAGGATATTTGGGAGCAGTAAAGATGACTGTATTGGAAGAACAAATCCATTCAGCCCAAGAAAAATTACAACAATTAAACAAAAATGCAGCAACACAGGTTAATTTGATTAACGAAGAACTAGCAACAATCATCCTACAATTAGATAGTCAAACAGTAAATTATCTTTCAGAATATTTACAACTACAAGCTGTTCCAGATGATTTTCCATTTGCAAAAAAAGCAAATCTATTTTTCTTCTTGAATCCAGATCATTTCTTAATTGAACAGATTGGTCCGGATGTGATGACTTTCACACATGTTGAAATTGATCCTAAAATATCAGATGCAATTCCCCAACTATTAGATATTTACAAAAAATGGCTAAACCCAATTCAACAACATCATGCAGCTTTTACAATAATGGAGGGAATGGCAGGATTTGCCATAGAAAATATACTGAATGAGGACCAAGATTTTCAAAATTATCTCGCCACCTTTATGGGCACAGATTTCTCATCATATCAGGTTCGAAAAAGCATGGGAAGAGACTTTACAAAAAACATCTATGAAAAATTAGGAAAAAATGCATTCAGACAGTTAATGGAAAATCCACCTAATACAAGAGAAATAAAAGAGCCACAATTATACTTGAATAGGATAAAACAATAACAATTGCAAGAAAAATTTGATCCCCTAGTTGCAGAATGGCTTTCATTTGTGAAAAACCCAAACTTCAATCTAGTTGAGAAATGTCTCAAATTTGCTCAAATTCTAGAATATCCTGATCTAGATATTGAAAAATATATTCAGAAAATTGCCATTATTGGAAAATCATTAAAAGAGTCAATCAGTGATGTAAAAAATCCTACATATCTGATTTCAATTTTAAATGAACATCTTTTTGAAAATTTAGGTTTCAGTGGAGATAGTGATGATTACTATGATCCAAAAAATAATTTTTTAAATGAAGTAATTGATAAAAAATCAGGACTGCCAATAACAATTTCCATACTATATGTTGAAATTGCAAAATTCATAGGATTGGATCTTAAGATAATTGGATTCCCAAGTCACATACTGGTAAAATATAATGAAGAAATGATTTTAGATCCATTCAATGATGGGAGATTATTAGATGTGGATGATCTTCAAGAAATTTTGGATGAAAATTTTGGAGGAGAGTTAGAATTTAAACCAGAATTTCTTGATGACATAGGACATGAGCAAATTCTTGTTAGATTATCTAGGAATTTGAAAAATTCGTATGTTCAATCTTTTGTTTATGATAAAGCATTAAGATGTACAAATATGGTTTTATCCATAGAACCTGATTCGCCAGAGGACATAAGGGATAAAGGAATACTAGAAGAGAGATTATTGAATTCAGATATCGCGTTGGAATATTTGAATAAATATTTAGAGATCAACCCAAATGCAGAAGATGTTGATTTTATTTTAGAATTAATAAGAAGTATAAAGATAAAAAATTAATCAATAATAGAATCTATATCTTGTCCTTTCTTGATCATCGATATCTCATGTCGGGCAATTTTGTTTCTTAGTGCTCTTTTAAGAATATCAACTTCGCTTCTAAGTAATGCAATCTCATCTTCTAGTTTTGCTACTCTTTCATAGATTGTTTCAGCTTCTGAACTCATGATTATCTATCATAAAAAAATTGTCTTAAAAAGTTATGGGTAATTATTTTGATGTGCTAGTTAGTTTTTTGGAACTATAATTCAAATTCCTGGCGACATTTCTCACATTTTCCTCTCTCTTGACCAGGTGGACCAAGAAGGAAAACCTTACCAATTGTCTTACATAATGGACACATTCCAGTTGCTGCGTTTTTTGGACCAGTTCGTATAATTTTCTGAGTCTTTCTACGTCCCATTGTATTTACAACGAAAAACGGTCTATTAAGTTTAATTTTTCAGTGGTGTGTGGAGATATAGGTTGTGGCTTGAATTTTGCACTAAAATGAATCATCTTCCAAGAAAAGACCCTCAGACTCTAGTTAACCAGATAAGATAGATCTAAAATCATTATAAAAAGAGGCAAGAATGATTTGAGAAGGCTTACCAAAATTCTAACATTGTGAACAGTTTATTGATCGATTAAATTGTGAGAGTGTTTTGGCATAAGAGTCCATCATAACATGTGCAAGATTTTCAAAAGATTGTATTGCAGAGATTCGCATTTTAATTTGTTCATCAAGGAATTTTGTAGTGATTTCAATATTTTCAATATATCTATTCTTTATTGAATCAGAATTGTCTTTGAGTTGTTTTAGTATTGCTTGATCGATGTTTAATTTGTCAAAAAACTCTTTTTCATTGATATAACAAGTACCAAAAAGATTATCAAACAAGTGAAGATATGCAGTATACAAATTTGAATAATTTTGAACCATGGATGGAATCTGATATTCAAATTTCTTGATTATTTCTGATGTGTTTCCTTTCATTATATCGCATACAGAAACATGATTCTCGTTGTTATTTTGAACAGACATCTCAGTATTATTCATGATATACAATACAATTACTGGAATTTAACTGAATACCCTAAATTCTCTGAATGAAGATATCACTAATCAACTGTGTGAACTACAAATTACGTAATTGGGAGATGCCATAAAAAATCAAATCATATCTCCCATAAGAATTCCCAAATCTAGGAATCTTTTTCCATCATATTATCTTCAGATGGTATATGATTTGATGCCCACCCAATTTCAACTAGTTTGGCTACACTTGATGATTTGACACAAGATGGTGACCAGTTAATAGATTTGAAAACAAGTTCATGTCCAGACTTGCATTGAATTTTATGAACATCCACACCCATTTTCATTTGCTTTCTTGGTGAGTCCATGTGTCCCATCATGTTATCTTTCATTGTGGTGGAATTCATCATCTCCATTGCATTAGCATGAAGGTTTGGTGCAATAATTAATGCAGTTAATGTAAAAACAAAGAACAGTAATTTACAATAGTTTTTCATTTATTACTGAATTTAGATCACATCATTTAACGTTTTTCCTAAATCTGTGAAAGGATATTCTACATCAAATTCAGGATGTGTTTCTTTATCTCTGGCGTCATAGAAACACAGAGGTATGCAATTAGATTAGGCACATACACCAAAAGGCAATATCAGTATTGTCATCATGCGGGTTCTGTGTGAATTATCACTCTTGATGCTCCCACGTGTTTTATGATTAAATTTTGAACACGGGTAGCAATTTTATGTGCATCATCTACTGTCAGATTTTTTTCAGATGTTAAAATTTTTATTGTAAGTGTAATGTGTAATTCGTCGTTTACAGATATCATTCCAATATCTTTGCACTCTTTTACGGTCTCTACTGACAAGGCTAAACTTCGTATCGTGTTTAAAAGAGATTTGTCAACCGGTTTTTCTGTTCCGACTGGAATATTTTCATCAACTTCGGTTTCAATATGCGTTGTTATGTTTTTAATTTCAGGTATTTTGTCTTTAACTTGGTTTTCAAATTTGTCAATAATATCATGTGCTTTTTTAAACTCTAAATTATTATCCATCTGTACATCCAAGTATAGATGTAGATCTTTGTTTGGAATATTGTTTTGAAGTGAACTAGCTGACAGATATGTTGAATGAACATTTCTCAAGCCTTCAATTTCAGCTGCAACGAGTCTAACTCTATCCATTATTGTTTCATTTTTACCCTCTATTGCATCTACATGTACTAGGACATCACAAGAAGGGATAGTTTTTCTTATTTTTTCTTCAACAGATGTAGCAACATCATGTGCTTTGGAATTAGTGTATGTTCGTGGAACCTCAATATGTAAATCTACAAAAGTTTCTGGCCCTACCTGTCTTACACGAATATCGTGGGTTCGTATAACCCCTTCAAGATCAGAGATTGAATTTATTATCTGGGTGTAGATTCCTTTTGGTGCCTTGTCCAAAAGAACATCTAGTGTTCTTCTACCAAGACCAAGTGATGTGTAAATTATCATACATGCAATGACAAGTGCAGCATACGCATCAGCATTAGGGATGTTTAGTAGAAATACAGCTAACAATCCCACTATGACAATTGCAGATGTAATCATGTCTGCTTTAAAATGAAGCGCATCTGCTTCCAAGGCTTGGCTTTTGGATTTTTTTGCAACACGATACAATGCCTTTGATCTTCCAAAATCTACTACAATTGATACAACCATTATCCCTATTGAAAAAATCGTTACAGTAGGTTGAATTGGCTCAAAAAATATTCTGTGTATCCCTTCGTAAAACACCCATCCTGCAACAATGAATAGTAAAATTATTTCAGTTAGACTTGCCAGACTTTCATGTTTTGCATAACCATATGTGTACCTCAAATCATGCGGTCGCATTGCAATACGTATTGCATAAAATGTCATGACTGCCGCAACAATATCTAATCCAGAATGAAATGCTTCAGATAAGATTCCAAGGCTGTTGGTAGAAAATCCAACAGTTAATTTTAGAATTGTAAGTGCTGCAGATGCAATTATGGATATGATTGCCACTTTGATTTTCTCATCATGTAATTTTTGATTTGATTCTGGATTTTGTTTTTTCTGATCCATGTTTGGAACAAAACTCTAAATTTGCCTTATATGCTTTTGTGATTCCACAAGCTAAATTTTTTTGCCAGAGCTAATTTGATAAAAAATTCAATTCTTTAACAAAAATTGGTGATTTGACACGCTATTTAGAATAATAAATTTTAGAAATAAATCTAAAACATATCTATCTATAAATAAAATATAATATTTTTAATTATAATATATCCATATATCATTTATAGAATCTATTTTTTATTATATTTTTAAAAATAGATATGTATATTTAAAAAAGATATTTTTTTTTGAATCTATCATCACCATATCAGTGAAAGATAGATGTCCTATGCCTAATTTCAGATGGAAATAGTGCAAAATCTAATGCTCCAACTATCTACATGATTCAATGGCGCGGGGAATATAGTCAGGGTATGAGATTTTGCACTAATTCCTTCTATAACTATAGGCATAATGGTAAAAAGGGGTCTAAAATAAAAAAAAGGTTGTCCCTATTGAAAGGGATCAATAAATGGACAGTTCACTATGTGATCTGAATCCATTGGTCTTGCTAAATTGACATTGATTTTGCCTTCACTGGTGTAAAAGTTGATGTCATCTGTTGTCTGTAGTAATGCTGCATTTGTCGGGTCTTTCCAATCAATTACAGATATTCTCCACATTGGGGAATAGTTTGCATCGCCAGGAGCTCCTGCTGCAATTCCAGGTTGGAATCCCATTGGGCCTGAGCCTTTGATTCCATTTGTGAATTGGAACAGATCAACTGCAGCTGAATTTGCAATGAGTTTTGCTGAAGTTGGCGTACTAGTTACACCCATCATATCGGCTGGACCAGAAGGTGTTGCATCAGTTACGATATAGTAGATACTTTTACCGTCAGGACCCCATCCGCGATGAGCAACAAATGTTACTGTCATCTTTTCTTTGTTTATTTCAGTAATTTGTCCCCCACCATATGGTGTGTCATCAGACAATGTCTTGTCATCTTTTACCATCATCTGACCTTCAGGCCAAATGATTTGAGGCATGTTTACTACTACACTAAGTGGAGATAGTGTTACATTGCCAGATTTTTCTGCATCCATTATCTCTTGTTCAAATTTGAGAACTGTCGGAGTGACTCCTTGATTCCATGTTACGTGAACATGAGATGTTAGTGCACTGTATGTATCAGTCTGTGCAGGAGTAGATGTAAAGACCTGTCCTTGAAATCCATGAATACCATCGCCTTTTACACCGTTAGTGAAAAAGTATGTTGTGGATAGGGCTTCTTTTGGTGCATTTGCCAAAAGTGGTGCTAGTTCTACTTTCCATTTTTGCTGTTCTGTGATCAAATCTGCATGTTTTTGTTCACTAGCATCAGTGATGATATAGAAAACATCACCACCATTGTAGAACCCATGATGAAGTGGGATAGTTGCTGGAACATTTGCGCGAGATAGTTTTAGAACAGAACCTAAATCTGAATTGTCTTGCATGGATGACATTGATTTGTCTTCCATCTTTTCAGATTTGGGAGGAGTCATAGAGGGTTTTGCTGGAACAGTAGGTGCTGTTGGTTTTTCGTCTTTGATAGCATCTTTGCCGCCAGGAATTTCAGAGCACAGTCTGTCTCCACAAACTATTCCTTTGTTTTTAGAACCATAGGAACTAGATGGTACTCCTTTTCCTTTTTCGGCATCTGCTTCAGTGATGTAATTTGCAGTCAATGCCATTGTAATCAATGGTAGGATTAGCAATAATCCAAGGTACTTGATTGACTTCATTGAAGGTCAATTTTTCAAGTAACGATAAAAGGATTATTCCAAATTATATCCAAATGATATGATTACAGAAAATATGTTTTAATGTGTTTTATTCTTCTGCAATTAAATCATTTTACAACATATACTATGAATCAATTTTTGTGTTCAAAACACAAAATTGCGTTGCAGTCATTGCAGTAAATTGTATCTTTTTCTATTTTGATATTGGTTGAACCACATCTAGTGCAAATTTTTATGTCATCAACTTGACAGTGTTTCATCGGATCAGATAATTCTATTCGTTGACTATCCACGATAATGATATGTTTTTGATTTATTTAATGACTGTACTTTACAATTGTAAAGTTAGAGCCCCTTGTTTGTACCAATTATTTCATATGATGATACATCATAGGATAGTTTGTAGACTTCTTGATATCCTCCAGATGAGAATCCACTTACATACAGTATTTTATTTGGTGAATCAAAAGCAATACTGGTAACTGTAAGATCAATATCTGGCAAGTCTTCCCAAGTTACTCCAAGGTCATCTGATCTAACCAAGCCAAATGTATCTACTGATGCAAACAAGATGCCTTGATCATCAAAATTCATCGCATACACTGTTAATCCTTCGTATGCAATATGGTTCCAAGTGGTACTCATGTCATTGGATTTGTAAATTCCGTTTCCAGTTCCTGCAAAAATCAATTGGGAATTATCAGGAGAAATAGCCAGTGCAGAAATGTATTCAGGATATTCTAATTTTTCCCAAGTATTTCCAGCATCAATAGTTTTGAATAGTCCTCTGTCACCACTATCAAAACCCAAAATCAAATTTGGATCACTTTTGCTGAGTGTCATGGCATGAAAATCAACTGCAGGTTCCAATACTTTGGCAACCTGTTGCCAAGTTACTCCACCGTCAGTACTTTTGATCAATCCAGTATTTCCACCAGATGAAGGATGTCCACTTGCATACAAAGGTAAATCTTTGTCATGTGGTGCGTTAAATGCCATATAGTCTGCTCTTACTTTGTCTACCTTTACTGGTGGGGCACCGTTTCTACTTTGGTAAAAATCTCCATGTGTTGCAATATACAAAATACTGGAATCTATAGGATCTACACCTATTCCATGAACATGACGCCACTCAACTGTTCTTGTGTTTGCTGTTGGGTTTTGATCATTTGAATTAAAGCTGAAAGCTATTGCGATTCCAATTATTACAATTCCTATCAAAACAAGAAATTTTGATTTACCTTTCAAAATATTATCACGTATATTTGCTTTACAAGCAGGATATAAAAAACAAGTACTTTACATTTGTAAAATACTGTATTCAGATATGCAAGAATGATAGTCAGTGTATGAAAACACTGATGATATTAATTACAATTATTGTTTCTGCCAGTAAGGATTCCATATCCAGAGATTATGCACTGGCTTATTCCACCGCTATCATAGTTTCAGATGGAAATAGTGCAAAATATCCTAGTTTGAAGAAGAGTGAAAATTTGAA
>ERZ1292640.257-Hain-H43-02um-R1-257-length-42859-cov-7_pt1 | contig 42859 bp, 36 predicted proteins | sample MGYA00564404_ERZ1292640 | MGnify/ENA primary metagenome ERZ1292640 (study PRJEB36523, sample SAMEA6512636) | groundwater metagenome | collected 2019-01-08 | study: AquaDiva: Metagenomics assemblies of 32 groundwater samples | reverse complement strand
TTTCCAAGAAACTTTTTGATGACGTTCAACAAGTGATGAATAATCGGGGCAAGAAGAAACGCAAGCGAAAGCATGAGTTTGCTTTTTCGGGATTTATGAAATGCGGAAAGTGCGGTTGCCTCATTACCGCCGAAACACAAAAAGGACATATTTATTATCGTTGCACCAAGAAAAAACAAACCTGTAATGAAAAGTATCTCCGTGAGGAAGCACTTGTTGAACAAATGAAATCCTTCATTCAAAAAGTTTCTATTCCCGACGATTGGAGAGATAACATGCTTACCGAGTTAGACCGCGAAAAAACAAGTATTCAAAATGAGGGTGTTTCTTTTGTTCAAAATCTGAAAACTAAAAAGGCAGAAGTTGAGCAGAAAATAGATCGGCTTCTCGATATCTACATTGAGGGCAAAGGCATATCGCCGGACGAGTATCAGACCAAGAAAGCAAGGTTGCTCAACGAGAAAGCCGATATTGAGCAAGAAATCAGAGATTTTGAACAAAAGGGAAATAATTGGCTCGAACCGATGCGAGAAGTGATTTTATTGAGTAGCCAAGCCAAAATTCTTTTGTCGCAAGGCGACAAAACGCAAATCCGCGCATTTCTCAAAAATGTCGGCTCGAACTTTATGCTGAATTCAAAACGGCTTGAAATTTCCCCGAAAAACGGCTGGCGAGCCCGCGTAGCGGGCGAGCATAGACTCTCATTTCCTAACTGGCGGTGGGGGTGAGATTCGAACTCACGGTACCTTTCAGCACAACAGTTTTCAAGACTGTCGCCATAGACCACTCGGCCACCCCACCTTTAGGATCGTGCGCGTTGACAAACTCGACCATCCGACTCGGCTCATACAGTCAAAAAACCGTGAGCATGCCAGTGAAAACAAGCCGAGTCGAATGGCGGAGAGGGAGGGATTCGAACCCTCGCGCGAGTTGCCCCGCCTAACGATTTAGCAAACCGTCCCCTTCAGCCACTTGGGTACCTCTCCATAATCAGACTCTGTCGGTCTTGATCAATTGTCAGAGCCACAAAAGCATAACTCATCCCCTCGCGCACGTAAACCCCCAAACCTCTTGCACGCCTGCTGAACGCAAAACTCGAGACGCGGCGCGCATGGTCGAGCCTGTTGTCCACACATCATCAATTAGCAGAACACTCGCCGGTGGCGTGGCATCAAGCAGTGAAACCTCAAATGCGCATTTGAACTCGTCCTCTATGCGTGCCGAGCGAGCCTGTTTCGCTTGTGGTTCGGTAAAACGCGTTCGCTTCAGTAGCGTGCTCATTGGACGATGAATAACCTCTGCCACTGTCTGCGCGAGCATCTCCGCTTGATCAAATCCTCGATAATTGAGCCGACGCGTATGCAACGGCACATAAGTTACAACCTCCACTGTCGGCAGTGCTCCTTTATACGCCTCAAGCGTATCAACAACCAATCGGCACAACATCTCTCCGGAAGATTTTTGTCCCCAATATTTCCATTGACGCAATAAACCCTTGACGACTGGATCAGGATAAGGACTCAACGAAAACACTCCACGCACACTGCCTGAAGTTGTCGCGAACCGCTCGAGAGACGGATCAGGCATCCAAGAGAGTTCACACAGACGACACAATGGCGCCCCTTCCCTCTGGCAAGAAATACAAAACTCTGGAAACAACGCCTTCACCATCCATTGCCCTACAGGGTCTGTTCCCCAATGTGCTTTTGTAGCGAAGCATCTGAATTTCGAGACAGAATCGTTGAACAAATTTTGAGGTTTAACTGGAAGTTAAGCTGAAAAATTTTGAGATGATTATGGCCGAAAGGCAGATGCTGTAGACAAAATGACATTGTGGAACAGGCCCTAAAGCCATGTGACTCCGTCCACCAACCATACGTCCCCATCCTGTTTGAGTTCAACGCGGATACTTTGATAACGCACCTCACTCTTCTGCACACTGCCATACGACTCTTCGCGCTGTGTGAGCACTTCGTAGACGGCAGTGCCATCATTCGCATCACTCTCGATTAATTTTTTGGAAAGCACGCGCGTAGTCACACCATAATAACTCTGCGATTGTCCTTCTGCGCGAATCTGGTCAATGAGTGTTTCGAGCTCACGGCGATAGTTATCGGTCGTCAAAGGCAGGACGTCTTCAATATTAGCGAGATTACTTTCCGAGGAATAACTGCCAAATCGTTCGACGAAAATCCCCGTAACTGTCAAGGCCGAATCCGCCTGCCGTTCTTCCTCGGTTTGAGGCTCTACGACCGGCTTTTCCCCATCTGTCTCATCCACCAGCACTTCAAACGTCTCTTTTTCCTCGACAACTTCCAACGGTGGCTCTGGCCGTCTCGCGAATAACAAAATCAGAATAATCGCAATCAGGATCAAAAGACCGGCGGTAAATACTTTCGCGCGATTGGAAATCGTCATACTTAAGATTCCTCTTTTTTAGAAAGTTCGAGATCTTTCTCAAACTCTTTTTTCGCCGCCTCAATCTCAAGGAGTTGTCGCGGATCCGTCGTGATAATTTGATCTTCCGCGTAGGAAGCAACAACTTTGATTGCCGCATGATTACGCCCTGCAAAAAAAACGCCCTCGCCAACGTCCGAGCTCAACAACAAATACTTTTCTCCATCTGTAAGATTAAACGTCTTTTGTACGAGATCAATTGACGCAGTAGATTGCTTGAGCAAAAGCAAAAGTTGTGAGTTTGTCACAATCGCCTGTCCATACTGCGAAAGCAAAAAGTCATTGACATCCTGCGTAATCGTGGTGATGCCGAGATAGTATTTGCGACAACGCTTCACGAGCGCAAAAATAAATTTTGCCGAATCGTCATGTTGCATGAGCCACCAAGCCTCGTCAATAATGAGAATACGCTTTTTGCGTTCCGAACGGATGATGTTCCAGATGTAGCTGATGATCGCATAAATCGCCATTGGACGCAGTTCGTCCTCCAAATCGCGCACCGAGAACACGACCAGTTGATTCCTTGTTTCCACCGTCGTCGCCGAATTGAGAAACCCTGAAAATGTCCCTTCGGTGTACTTCATCAGGCGTGCCACGAGCTGTTCGGCCCCTTCCATCCCCTCAAGAACATCTTGCAAATCCTGCAACACCGGCGCCTCAATGCCAGTGAGGTCGCGTGTGTCGGCGGTGATATCATTCTTGGCGTACGTTTCCAAAAGCGCGCGATCGAGAATCGAATCCTCTTCCGGTGTAAATCCAAGTTTGGATTTTTCTCCCATTGGAACTCCAATCATGATCCGCAAGAGCCCCTTGACTGTAATGACGGCATTGCGAATCGTGTCCTCAATGCTTTCGTCCTGAAGAATCTTACGCGGGAGTTCAAACGGATTAACTTTAGATTCCGACGCGAGGGAAATGTTGACATACGCACCGCCAACCGCGTCCGACAAATGTTTGTACTCCATTTCAGGATCAATAATCAGCACCTCCGTTCCCATCATGAGCGAACGCAGTACCTCGAGTTTTACGGCATAACTTTTTCCAGCTCCGGAAGTGGCAAAACAACAGGCGTTGGCGTTTGGCAGAGAAAAACGATCAAACAGAATGAGAGAATTGTTATGGCGATTAATGCCGTACAAAATGCCGTTGTCGCTCGTAAGATCGGCCGAGATAAATGGGAACGAGCTCGCGATCGGCGAGGTGTTCATGTTAAACGTGATCATCAGCTCATCATTACCAAGTGGGAGCGTGGAATTGAAGCCTTGCTCGGCCTGATAATATCCGCGCTTGGAATGAATCAGCTTACTGCCAAAAATAGACTCGACCTCGCTTGAAATCTGATCGAGCTCATCTTTTGACTTCGCATACAAAGTCACGTAAAAGGCGAACTGGAAAAAATGCTCAATACCTTGAGTGAGATTGTCGCGCAGTTGCTCGATGTCCTTAAGCGCGGTCTCCCGAATTGGATCGCGCGCGGCACCCTTTTCTGCATCTCCCATAATCGTCGCCTCAAGTATACCAACTTTCTTTTTGAGCTGTTTCAAAATAATCTCGGCCTTGACTGGATAGAAAAACATGGCAATGTCGAGTGTCGCGTTCAAATTGAGAACTGGCGCGGACCAGCCGATGCCAATATAGCGCGGATAACTCAAAACAAACACCGTCCGTAAAAAGGCATCTCCGAGTTTAATAAAGTCCGGATTCACCGCAAACGAAGCTGGTGCGATTAAATCCTTAATCGTAACGACGCCTTTGCGATAGACTCGCTCTTCCTCAAGCGCCACCCGCTCGGTCGCGGCACGCAACTGTTCCTCGCTAGGTGGTTTGACCACCGCCGGCTGTTTGACTTCCTTGGAAAAATCTAATTTTTGTATCTCAATCGCCATAAGGTAAATTAGGATGATCCGTAATCGGTAATAATGGTCCCCATATCCTCCACCTGAAGTTTATTCAAATCGCCTGCGCTTTGCACTTCGGCAACCTCTGGGTTATATACACGGTAGTACATCTCGATCAGGCCTTGAGTATCGAGCCGTTCCGTGTTGAGACTCATGCTCTCCATCTGACCGCGAATATATTCAACACGCTTTGAGAGTTCGCGCTTGCGTTCCTCATATTGCTTGCCTTTGAGCTTCAGCGTTGAAATCGGCGTCAAGGCACTTGTGAGGCGATAGATGAAATTGCGCGTTTTGTTCGTCAACGGATCATACGGGATCACCACGAAAAATCGTTTTGACATAATCTGCCCGAGCTCCACCAACTGCTTTACAAATGCGACATAATCCTGAATCTGTGCGCGCAGGAGTTCATTTTTTTGAATGCGATATTGTTCCTGCAACGCCCCGATGTAGGCATCAATGTTCATTTTGCGCGATTGAATCACAACTTGCAATGGATGATCGAGGCCGTTCAAAAACTGCATATACGCCTGAACGAGCGCCTGCTGTTCATCCTCGGACTTAAGCGCGAAATTGATGCTACCGACCATCAAAACTGCGCGTACCGTGCCATCTTTCAAAATCACCATACCCTCGCGGATTTCGGCAATATCAAGATAGCGCTGTGTCGCTGGCCCTGGTTTTGGTTTGGCAAGTTTTTTCGACTGCATAAGTTGCTACTCTTCTGGTTGATACACTCCTCCAGTATTCACAATCAGCGATAATTCCTGCAACCGACTGCTTGTCACCGGTTCTCTTGTCGCAACAACCGCGACAGGAGCAACAGCATCGCCTTTCAAGTATGGCTTAAGCTCCGCGTCTGTAAGCTTTTTGTCCCACACCCGAAGTAATGGTTTGCGAAAAGTCTGAATCATATTTAACACGAAAAAGTGAAACGGCTGGCCGTTGATACGAATGAAGGCAAATGTGACGCCAATCAGAAAAATTGGCACACCGAACAAGAGAAACTTCCAAAAGGTGAGCAATGAGTACAGAAGCGTATCCGTCAATCCCATCGCCAGCACAATAAGAAATTGTCGCACCGAAAGTGGTCCGAGAATCTTGTCCTCGATATCAATAAATTGCGGAACCGTGAATTGCTGTACCATGAAGAAAATGTCTATCTATTATATCAGAAATGGAGTCCGGCGTTGAGTTGTATAATCGCCTTGACTTCCTCGACTCCAAGCGCTTCCTTACCTTGATCCTTCCATAAACGCCCGACCTCCGCAACGGGTTTACCTGTTTTAAGCGCCTCCTGCGAGAGCGAAACGTAAAGTTGATTCAATGGCGAAGCTTTCCATGCGCGTAGGCCAGCGACCTTTTTTTCATAAGTTTCATTGCCAAGTAGATCAATTTTGTCGCGAATCTTCATTATTGCTTCTTGCGGATCGCTCGCGAGTCGTCGAAAATCCAGTACCGTCATGCGTTCAAGCTCCTCAACAGGCCCTACAAGCTTGGACGTGTACTTAACGTCCGCCATCTGTGGCCTTGTCCCGACGGCTGTTGTCAGACTCGCGCTTGAGAGACGTGGTACAACTGGCTGAACATCTAATGGAAGCTTTCCTGTAAGCGCCGTGTAGCGCTTCCCAAGTTCTTCCTCTTCTTTAGCGGGACGCGACGCCACTTCCATCTCGCGTTTACGTTTCTCTTCAAGATAAAGTCGCTTTTGCTCTACCGCATTTTTCTCAAGCTCAACTTTTTGCGCGGTGTAGAGTTTCTCAACCTGCAGAGCCACTCGTTCGAGTTCATCGCCAGTCAGCCCAAGTCCTCCAGTGAGCACACTCTGCCCCAGCAGAGTCTTCGTCTGCGTCGCGTTGCGCAAATCCTTAAGACGAGATTGCGTGATGGTCTGAAGGCGTTTTTCCAAATCTGCAGATTTATTCGTCATCTCTATCAAAGATTTCTCCTTAACCTTTGTCACGTTTGTCTCATTTTTAACCTCTGTCTCTTTCTTCTTTGTCATCTCCTCCATTATCCCAACCGCCCCAGTCTCGATATCAAACGACTTGCGACGCTTATCCAAAATCTCGATTAACTGGTGCGCCTGTGCCTCATCAAGCTCAAGCCCTCCAACTTTCACAGCTCGCCCAAGCGCTGAAATAGTCTGCACAGCACTGCGCCCACCGCCAACATAAGTCGTCAGCAAAAACTCCAAACGATTTTGCAAAGTCGCATCCGACAAATTTAACTTGGCTTCCTTAAGGGAGTCTTTGACAAACTGATCTGGAGTGAGTTCTTCTTTCTCAACATGCTTAATCTCTTTGGTCTCTGGGTCTCCGCCGAGCCGTTTGAGCTCCTCGCCAACGCCGGGTAAATACGCGTCAAGCGGTAGGAGTCTCTGGGTGATGAGCTCACGAGCAAGATCATCCTTGCCAACTTTTGCCGCAAGCTCTGTAAGTTTCAGCGTACCGAGTAGCACATCTTCCGCAAGTAAAATCAAATCAAACGACTGATCATCATTCAAACCAAATTTTTTCAGCGCCTCAAGCGCTTCCTGCTCCTTATCCGAATCAAACAAAAAATCTTGAACAGCTTGAGGAAGTTTTTGGTAATGTGAAAGACGATCCGTCATAATAAACTAACGACCAAAGCGCTTCTTGGCGTGTTCCGCGGCGGCGATTTTTCGAATCATGCTTGCGTCATCTTTGAGCGCTTGATAGTTATTCTTAAGAGCAAGAGTCACTTTATCAAGCGTATTGATGAGATTAATTTGCTCCGAAGATTGCGATGGTGCGCGACGGATCTTATCTGCGATTCCTGTAATCTTGGTATCGGAGATCGCCTGTGCCACCGCCTTGCCAATCGCTCCGGCGGCGTCAGCACCGTCTATCTTGAGAATCATTTCCGGATTCTCCGAAATCATACTCTTAAAGCCAGCCTCGGCTGTCTCATCTGTAAAACGCCCTGCAGTTGAATCAAAATTAATCGCACGCGGAATGGCTGAACCCATCACCAGACGAGTCTTCATTGTTTCAGCAATTTGACGTGCGACTTGCTTTTCCATGGCTTGTTTTTGCAAACCATATTCTGTCGATGTTTCTTTTCCGTCTTCATGTTTCGTCGTGGGTTGTTCAAAAGTCCGACCTTCTTCATCCACAAGATTATTATCAACAAAAGTTTTAATACTTTTTCTTGCAAGATCATCGCGCTTATCCAATCTCTCATTCACCGCGCTGGTTAGCGCTGGGTTAGTCGTGGCAAGCGTGGTAAAACCTTTATTTACTGACGGATCAGTAAATTTGCTGAAAAACTCCTTGTTGCCAAGCATTTCAGGCGCAACGATATTTGATTTCAAATCATTAGCGCTCAACTTGCTAATTGATTCCGTAAGCCGATCAGTTGCTTCTGCAAGTCGCTGTTGTGCCTGCTCATGATCTAAACCAAGTCCAGCCTCTCCTCCTTCAACACGAGTTCTAATTTTAGCTTCCTGCTGTTGAGCTGTTACAACAGATTTATGAGCACTCTGCATATCAGTCTGTCTCTTTTTTATATCTGCTTTTTCATTCTCATTCCACAGATCAGACGTCTTCTGACCAGCCTTTCCCGCAAGGATATACTCTTCTCCAGTCCTACCTTCACGAGTCTTCTCATTACGCAGTGACTTGCGCACTCGAGGATCTGAAAGAGCTTTCTCATCTTCACCCCATGCCCGCATCTTACCTGGCGAAGCCAAAATCGTACGGACACGGTTATCAATCTCTGTCTGCTGGCGTCCTTCATACTGCTTTTCCGTTTCTCCGGGTTTTCTCTCTTTGGCATAGACAGCCGCCAGAGAAGGCGCCGCGTCAACCGCCCGACTAAATTTATCTTTGGTGGCATCGTCAAAATCGCCAACCATACCGCTATCGCGAATCTTTCCAGTAAGGTCTGTAAGTTCTTCTGGTTTAAGGGCAACACGCTTTTTCTCATCCATGACAAGTTTCAACTGAGCCGCCTGTATACGATTCTTTTCCCCATACGGCGTAAGTTTATTGATTTTAGTCCCAGCCAACCCCTTCAACTCTTCAGTCCCAAGTCCGGTCAAGCCCTTCAGAGCTTCCGCGCGGGACTCCTCTTTCTTGGCCTCCACAGCAGAAACCTGACTTAATCCAAGATCACGCACAGCACGCCCAGCGATGCCTAAACCGGGAACTTTCGCGACACCAGCCCCAACCTTACCCATAAAGCTACCAACCCCTGCTCGTGCTTTCAGAAAAGGAGCCATACCATAAGCTCGCGCTCCAGCTCGTCCAACTGCTAGACCGGCGCCTGCCGGAACGCCGATACCGATACGGGCAATCTGTCTGGAGAGACCTGGGATGCCGGCGATACCAGAAGTCATAAACTTGCCTGCACTACCACCGATCGAGCTTGCTGTCTGTTGGGAGATTTCGATTCCTGCAAAAATAAGTGCCAACGAGATTATCAGACCCGTGAAGTGTGGCAGATCAAAAATTTTTGTAATAATGCCAACAGACTCACTCTCGCCAGCAGTGCCAAGATCAGTTTCAAAACCCTGCGTCTCTGCAAGCCCACCTGCTCCGGCGGTAGCCAACGCCAGCCACAAGAAAAAAGTCATGATCGGTCCGATGCTCACAGTGCTAGTAAAACGCTTCCACCAGTCCGAGTAGTATCCTTCTGCCGGCCCAATGACTCCCTTGGCGCCGCCAAGAAAAAATGCCAGAGGCGACAAAATGATGAGTATCCACAACATGACAATACGGAAAGCAAAAAGCATGGCCATGGTAAGCACGGTACCGAGTACGATAAACGAAATAACAAGACTCAAAAATGCCGCCCCAAGCAAATCCCACACACCATAACCGTTCTCTTTTTCAATTCCACGCATCGCCGCGTCCTCGCTAAACGTATACATTTTGTCGAGCCCGAACATGGAGATAAAATTTCCTCCAGCAATATCTTTGATTGCGTTCACAAACGTAATCATGAACACTTGTCCGAAATCAATAATGAGACCGGCAATAGTGCGTGAAAAGTTGATGACGACGGCCATCAAAAGCAAACGCGGAATTTGTTTCTTCCAATCTGCCCGACCAACGCCGAAAATCGTCTGAAAGGCGATGATGAGCAGTATGATGATAAAAAACATGTTCACAACGTCACGCACGATTGCCCAACCAAGTCCGACGATCTGCGAGGTTGTGAACTTGTCATAGCGCAAAATCGGTATGATGAGCACCTCAATCACTGCCACCACGACTTTGACAACTTGTTGAGAAATCCACGCAAGAATTTGAGCCAGCGTAATGCCAACGCTTTCTGCGATGCTTACATCTGTTTTCTCACCGCCATCTTGGGCAAAGACTCCTTGTACAAACAGCACGATAGCAAAAACGCAAAACATTCCGACGATCTGATATTTATGATCTCGGAGCCAATGCGTTGCAAAACGCAGACGATGTTGCAGCGTGTGCATATGCACGCAGATTGTAACACGATTTGAGACGTTTGAACGGGCAGAGGTGGGGATAGAAACTTATAAGAGCGGGGCGGTCAGTGTGACCGCCCCGCGAAACGTTAAGGCACCTCGAAATATGCATCGCCACCGATGGAGCACGGATCGGTCGCCCAAACCGACGCGCTCCACGGGTCGGTATCAACCGTCACGGAAACACCGTCCACCTCAACCGTGCCACGCATGTCGATCGAGAGGCAATCGTTGTTGTATGCGGCCCAGTAGACGTCACCGCTAGAGCTCGTCTGGTACCACGCGTTGAGTTTGATCTCCTCGCCACTTTCCGCCTCTACCGACACACACATCGCGGTATCGCCGTTGTCGGCATCGTCCGCAACAGGCGAACCCCAGTAAGTGAAGGTGTTGCCGTCAAGGTAGAGGTTGCCGTCGTACATGGTGACGCCCGGCAAGTAGCAGACCTCCACGGTCGTGTCCTCGTAGGTCACAACCTCGTCCGTCTCACTAGTATCGAGCTCTTCTTCCTCGTCGTCGGGCTCGTCCGACTCCTCCTCATCAGCACTGCCGGTATCGAATTCCTCTTCCTCGTTCTCCGCTTCTCCACCGGTATCCTCTTTCTCGTTCGGGAGTTCCTCGTCGTCATACGTATCGCCGGTATCGAGCTCGTCGGTGTCGTTGCGCTCATCGTCGTCATCGTTCTCCGCTCCGCCAATGCCAGCGACGCTACCGCCACAAGTCTCGATCATCTCCGCGTCAATGCAACCGTAGTCCGACGAACAACTACCCATCGGCAGTCCCGTGTCCGCGATCGTCCCGTCGCCAACCGTGACGATGTAGCGCGAACTGAACCCGAGCCGCAGGAAGATATCCCACGTCTCAATCGGCAGGGCCATGCCATCGCTCACGACGTACAGGTCGGAACGGCTCGCCTCTTTCACGATGTCGCCATCGCGGAAGTACGCATTGTCCACGCGCCAGCTGACGTCACTTGTCTCGTCAATCGCCTCGCCGACGTCCATGCAGTCAAGCTCGTCAGGGGAGATGAGCACGACCTCGCTGAAATCGTAGCCGAGGTCCCAGAATACGTCCTCGCTCTCGATCCAACGGCGCTCACCGTCCTCCACGAGGTAGACGTTGTTGTCGTCCGGGGTCTTCACGAGCGTACCGTTCGGATGCCAGTTCGTGACTGGCAAAAGCGACCTGTAGGTTTCACCAGCGCCATCAAGCCCGCAGACGAAATCCTCACTTTCGAGCACGAGCTCGGACTCACCAGTACTCACGTTGTCCACGAAGTAGCCGACCTCGATCGACTCTCCGTATTCGGCCATGAGGCGTCCGTCGCCCTCGTGCAGACCGATATGCACATGGTCACCACTGCACTTGCCAGTACAACCCTCGTAACCGAGAATCTGACCCGCCGCGACCTCAAACCCATCGCTCACGAAGATGTCGGACATGTGCGCGAGAACGACGTAGGTGCCGTCACCGAGCACGATGTTGACGTGGTAGCCGAAGTTGAGGCTCGCTGACTCCATGTGGACGTAGGCCGTTCCGCCAATCGGCGCGTACACGATGTCGGACTCACCGTTTGGGGTGTCGAAGTCCAGATCAAGCTCCGTGCTGTCGCCAGCGTGCGAGTAGGTGTCGAAAGGCCCCTGCGTGCAGAGCGTCTTGTAACCGTCATGAAACGGCAGGTCAATGACGACTCCATCATAGCCACCCTGATCTGTGGACGAGCCGGGGTTTTCGAGCGACTCGATGAACTCTCTGTAGAGTGGATCCATCATCAAACATCCGACCATGCCTGATGCGAAGATGAAGGTGATGATGGGAACTGCGTAGAGACGCAATTGGAACTCTTTGTGACTCACGTTTTTCTCCGTTTGAGAGCGGAATGCCCTCCCGCGTCGCGCCAGTACTTTCGCAACGTGCGGAGAGCAGCGATCGGCTCCGAAACTCCGTTCGGATGAGGGAAAGAATCTATGAAAACCAACTCATCAGTGACGTAAGGTTAAGAGGACGATCGACTGGAGGCTCTTTTGAAGTTTCTCTGCCCGTCGACAGGACTTCATTGCATCCAATCTATCGCAAAAACAGTGTGATGTCAATCGTTTTTTAGCTAAAATTAGCCAAGATGTTGACAACTTTTTCTGACAAACGCAAATAAAAAATCTCTTTTTAGGCTCAATAAAGCGCAAAGAACTCTGTCAGAACTCATTGACAATGTGATGGGGGTGATGGGGTCAGGTCCCGCCGTCGCTGAAGCTTTGGCGGGCAGGCGGGCTACGTACCTGATCCATATTGCGCGGATCCAAGGTTCGCCTAGTCGTTCCTTGGGTAACGAATGTTTGGTGCTTATCGAAACAGGTCAAACGCACTAAAGCACTGAACTCCTGAGGGCGCTATACACGAGCGCCCTCTTCTACTTTTTGGTAGACAGATGCAAAATATTTTTTTAGATTATTTTGAGTCAATACGTTCATGACTTCGTCGATCGGGAACCAGCATATTTTGTCCTCATAATGTTCCGTTCGTGTTTGCGCGTCCATTTTTGCTTCAACAAGGTACATGTTGAGTTCAACGGGCTCCTGCTTGTCATTTTTATAACTAAATAAAGGCAACACCGTTTTTATTTTTCCCTCTATCCCTGTCTCTTCCAAAAGTTCTCGCTTCATAGCTTCTTCTGTCGTTTCGCTGGATTCGATTTGCCCCTTGGGAAAACTCCAGTCGTTTTGTTGACGGTCAATGCCCGGGGTCTATGATTTGGTACTTTCTGAACAACTTTTGTGCTCAAAAAATCACACATCACAGGCCTGACCCTGTCACTACAATTACCATGTCGGCAATGGTGTCTGCTACGAGCGACGCACGGAGCGGGCGACGGCCATGAAGTCAGCAATTTTTTGCGCGTCATATCGACGGGCGGCGACCACGATATTTGGACCAAGACGTTTGCTCAGGTCGACATCGCCCTCTTTGAAAGCGGTACCGACAATTGTCGCGTCAAGGTACGGTGCAAACCGAGTGAAGTTCTCCGCGGTCATGCCGCTTCCCGTGAGCACGGCCGCGTCACCCGCCTCACGCACTGCCTCCGCACATTGTTCCACTGATGGAGGGTCACCGGTCCACTGCCCCGTGACAATAACACCATCCGCGCCAGACGCAGACGCCTCGCGCACAGACTCAACGAATGGTCGCGGCGTGAGCATCGTCGCATGCTTCACCTGTACGTCCGCGAGAATTGCCACGCCCTCCGCGCCAAGCGCCGCGCGGGCGGCGAGCACAGCCGCTGGGTTGGCATAAAACTTCCCGTAGACCGTCTCGACAGAATCAACAAACACTGGCACGCGCACCATCACGCCGCCAAGCTTTTTGCATGCTTCGAACCCGAACGCAAAATCGTTCCAGAGCGGCGTAATGCCCCAGGAGACATGCGTTTCTGGCACCAACACCTCAAGTAACTCCATGAAATGGGCACGCGTCTCTGGACGCATCTTCTCGTGCTTAGGCTTATCAAAATTGTTTTCAAAAAGAATGGCATCCACGCCGCCTTTCTGAAGGGCGCGTAGGTCCTGTTGCGCGCGCCCAAGGACAACCGCCTTATCGCCCTCATAGTCTTCCGTCCCCTCAAGGGGGGAAAAGTGAATCATGCTGATCACCGCTGGCCGTACCTTCAAGGAGAATTTCTTCATATGATGACAGTATAGTATGGAAAAGGGCGCTCCGCGAGGGAGCGCCCGATTGAGTGCGGGCTACTGGGCGTTGAAGCGTCCGGAGGCCTTGCAAGTGAGCTGGACCTGGCTGGCGAGGAAAGCGGACACACGGCCTTCACGGAGCGCCTCGAGACAAATCCATGCGCAGTGCGCGAGTTTCTCGGAGTCCGGACCACGGCCAGCACGGAAACGCGCCAAATCATCGTCCATCATGCCGTTCGTGAGGTAGAGCGCGAGACCAGCGTTCATGGCGAGGTACTCCACGAGCTGACGGTCGCGGTCATCACAGCCAAGATGGACAGCAATACGATTGGCCTCCATGATCATGGCTTCTTCGTTGGGCACGAAGACGCTCATGGGGTCGCGGAACATAAGGCCAAAGCTCGCGGGCGTGAGCACCACGTTGGCGAGAAACTCGTCGCGCGCAGTGAAAGACATGAGCGAGGCAAAGGGCGAGAGCTCATCGAGCACGGCGAGGTCGCGGATGTGGCGGCTGTTGATCGCCTCATGCGCGTCGATGTGCTGGCTGAGGCCGCATACCACCGCGACGTTGCCGACGTTGTAGACGCCGTCCGCGTGCAGACGAGCGTAGGCGCGAGCAATTGTCTCCGGGTGCATCTTCTCGTTGACGCCGATCACCTTGTCCAAACGCGTGGCCGGGGACACGGGTGGCGTCATGGGGCCGATGACGTGGTTGACGGTCTCACGGCGCGGCAGCAGGTGCGACAGGTCATGGATCGTCTTCCATGCGTGGGCGTCCGTGAAGTGGAAGCCGCTCATCGCGAGCTCCTCCTGGACATCCCTCTTGGGGATGTCCACGATCACGCCCAGATTCTCGATCGCCTCCGTGGAGCCGACAGCCGAGGTGTTGCTGTACGAGCCGTGCTTGGCCGTGCGGTGGCCGAGGCTCGCGACCGTGAGGGCCGAGAGCGTGGAGCAGTTGATGGTCTTGCGGCGCACCGGGTCGCCGTTGACCATCATCCCGCGGTCGCCACCCATGCCGCAGGTCTCGAGGACGCGTGGGCCGTAGTCCGGGAAGTGGATGATGTCCATCTGCGCGGCGGTCACCATACCAGCGACCTCGTCCGGCGTAAGCTCGGCCCATGCCTCCTTCATGGCGAGGCCGGAGAGCATCTCGCGGGCGGCCATGCAGTCGCCGTCAGGACCCAGCGAGGCATCCTTGAGGCAGTGGAACCGACGCTCGAGGTGGCCGTTGCTAGCGCGAAGAATGTAGCAGGTGGCAGCGAAGGCCTCCTGGAAGGTGAGGTGGCCACCGAGGGACGCCTTCACGAGCTGGCTGTAGCCGAACTCGCTCAGACAGCCAATGAGGCTGAGCTGCTTCGCGTTGGGCTGGCAGGGGTCATAGAGCGCCTCGCGCATGGGGATCTTGGCCAGATAGCGCGCGCGGGCAGCCGCGAACTCAGGGCCGTGCATCCCCTGAACGAGATTGATCTTGCTGAGGGGCCTGCTGGCATGGTCGTTCATGATGTCTCCTGGGGGCGTGAAAAGGAACGGTCGATCTGAGGCTTCCTAAACATAAAAGCCCCATCATCGCAAGCCTATGGGAATATAGGCTCAAGAGGACGGAGCTTCTCCGTGGTGCCACCTCTGATTATCCTCACGCGCGCCAAAACGCGCTTTGAGAAACTTTACGCACTCCGTGGATATGCGTTAGCCCTTGGTTACGGGGGCGTCCGGTCGGCCACAATAGCAGCCGACGTCTCACCGGGTCCAATTTCACGATCGCACCAGACAGGGCTCACACTATCTCCTGTTCGCTTTGCTGGCTCACGCTCGCTACTAACTCCCGGATCAATGACGTTGTCGATGAGAAGGAACTAAATTAACGATAGCAGGTCGAAAAAATCGTGTCAAATCTATGCCTTGTTCTCGAGGAATTGGCATGTTTGTTCCAAAGCTACGGCAATAGCGGTTTCTAGACTATCACCAAGAATTATTCTTGCCACTGTGTGCGCAAAAAATGTGTCGCCTGCTCCAATCGTATCCTTCGTAGAGACAACGCGCGGTGGCTGAAACGACATGTGTCTTCCTTCTGTGTAAGCGTCGACCCCATTAGCCCCCTTTGTCACCAATAAAATACGCGTTTTTTGATCTTCAACACTTTCAGCTGGAATAAATGAAAGCTCCAGCTCGGTTGCTTTTAAGCACCGCACGTTTTTTATCCAATCTCCTTCAAATTCCTTCCAGAGTCGTTTCTGACCCGGAATATTTGGTGCACGGACAAAACCTTGAACATCCAGGTACAGCTCGTTGCATGTTTCAAAAACAGCAACTGGATCCCATTCACGGGACAGTGTTGATATAAGGGCTGATCCGCTTTTGCAGACAGGTACATTTTTATTCTGTGCAACTGGAGTGACACTACCAATCTCGCCTTGTTCGTTCACTTCGATACATACTTCAACAACTGGACCGACATGACAATGCTCCTCTATGCCCTGCATTTTCATAACGGCAGAAATAAACGTCGCCGGCCCCCCGATACGTTCGGAGGTTTTCCCCTGTTTATGGTCAATAACAACATCGTGAGCTACTGTTGAATACACGTCAATCGATGGTTGATTCATAGGAAGAAATGAAGAGGGGAGCCGAGGGGCTCCCTTTTAAGTTCAGAGTTCTCCGCGAAGGATGCGCTCCAAGATGTCAACGACGCCCGTGGTGTAGTAACCGACGGAAACATAATCGGCACGTCCCTTGTAGTCTGCGTCAGCATTGCCAACCGCCGCATGCGTGACGCCCTTGCCGCAGTAATCGACCAGCGCATTGCCGATCATGACGATCCGGGAGTCGGGCACATGTATGCGCACGCAGTCCGTGCCCAGTCGCTTGGACGCCTCGGCCGCATGAATGGCGAGCACCCCGTGCTGAAAGTTGGTCAGGACCCTGAGCTGGCTACGTTCGGACTTGGACTTGATCCAGGACTCCGCGCGTTCGAGAAGTGTGGTGTCCGGGATCAGTTCGCCTTTTTCTCCCGTATACCAGCAAAATCCGAGACAACTTGACCGCCGGCGAGTGTTGACCCCGATGATGCGGCGGCCAGTTTCTCCGAACCGTGCGACGAGTCGATTTTCGACAACGTCGCCGAGCCAGATGTCTGCCGATTCCGCATCGGCGAGTCCAACCAGATCGTAGCGCAGGTGGTAAAGAAACTTCCGAAGCTCTTCACCAACTGCATACACAGGTTCTGCGCCCGGGCTGATAGAAACGACGGTGCCGAGCTCGGCAACGGTCGGTCCATCCATTCCAAGTCGTAGCTGAATGTCTGTGAGCGACCGCAGAGGAGAGTCCGAGTGGAGACCGATGCGGACCCCTTGCTTGCGTGCCCTCTGCACCACTTCGTTGATGCGCGAATCCGTGGTCTGCTCGGTGCAGACGTCCACCAGTGTTTCGTCTTTGTCGATGAGAACGAGCGTATTCAAAGTACCTCTGAATGTGCAAAAGAATCTTAGAACACAAGAACCGTATTTGTCAAAGACTAGTCCTGCTCCAAAACAGTTTTTCGCACGAGCTCAACTAGGCGCTCATGAAGTACACCATTTGAAGCAATGTGTCCGTGAATAGGGCGATCGTAGCGTTGCTCATTTCCATAAACATCCGTCACTCGTCCACCCGCCTCTTCAATGATAATTTTTAACGCGGCACTATCGTGTGGCCTATCACCAGGAAAAAGCGTAGCAACAAACTCGCCGCTTGCCACAAGCGCAGCCATGTAGGCAATAGAAGCAACGACCATAATCTTTGCCTGCTCGTTGCGCAAAAACTCTGTCATTACAGAAAAATTAAATGGTGCGGATTTCCAATAAACGATGCCGAACAACGACTGCTTAAATGTATCGCTCTGAGAAACCTGAATCGTTTTACCATTCAAAGAAGCACCTTTGCCCTTTTCTGCAACATATATACGATCCATAAACGGATCGTAAATGACACCGAGAACACTTTCACCTTTGTGCGTTAAGGCAAGTGAAAACGTGCACAACGGAATACCATGAGAAAAAGGTACGGTTCCATCTAGTGGATCACAGACCCATACGAACTCACTCTGCTCACTAAACGCGTCACCTTCTTCAGCAAGAACACTATGATCTGGAAAAGTGTTCTTTACTGCATCAATAACCATCTGGTTTATCAAAAGGTCTGATTCTGTAAGAGGAGTCGCATCAGACTTCCACTCTTTCTTCATGCCCAACATAAAGTTGCGCCGAATAACTTCACCGGCGGCGTGGGCGAGATCAACAGCAAATTGTTGATAATCAGATGACATATGTATGCAAATGGGCGGATGAGATCCGCCCGAGAATCTAGGTCAAAAGTTTCATGCAACGACGGGCGTAGAACGCAGACCGCGTAGCGAACATTCTCCCTTGTTTTGGATAGGGTTCACGACGGAAACGAGCGGAGAGCGCGCACTGGAGAGACCGACCCAGACTGAAGGCTGCCTCAAGATGTGCAGGCGAGCCTCCAAGTATCTGAGGCAATTGTTCGACCGCGAAGGTATGGAGGAGACGATACCCGCTGTTTGCCCCGGGTAAACGGTAGGCGTCGCGACATACGCCAGCGAAACAAGCGAGATCGATCGCAGGACATCCGAGGTTATCTCGAATTGGATCGACTTTTTTCACCCCACCATCCGTGAGAAAAAGATCGTCCGGTTTGAACTCGAACGTGGAGAAGCAGGAACACATCCCCCCAAACATCTCGAACTCTGCTGCGCGAAAACGAGATACGAGGTTGGGTGGAATAAGATCTGCAAGGTACCCTGCCCACTGTTCAACGACGAGGTCGCGCATGGCGCGAATGGCTGGAACAGGCGACTCTGTACTTAGACTCGCGCGATAGATGGGATCCATCGCAAGAAGTAGACGAGAGAAGCATTCCACAGGACGAGCCGCCGTCCTTGCGACATCTATGAAGTTCACGCCGCAATCCTCCATCAGGAGACACGGAACGCCCCGCACTTGATGAAGGTCGAGCGTATTCGGAAGAAGACCACCAGCACCAATGCGGCGAAGGTTGATGTACCCCTCCCAGTTTGCTTCGACTTCTTTCTGAGCGAGCTCACCGTAGCCAATCTTTACGACCAGCGAACGACCATCCTGACGAACACGGTAGACCGTCTTGCAATTCTCCACGATGACGATCTGGTCACGAAACTCGAGATGTAGCGCTTCAGCAACAGAACCAAGAAGTACGTGAAGGTCCATGAGCACTCCGAATGAACTGCATCTATCGTATCATAACTTTTTTTCTCGTCAATGCTCGTCGAACCAAAACCATAGACATTTTTCTACACACCCGCTAGAGTACGTACGTTCCCAGAAACAAATGGGGTCAGGTCTGGGATGTGGGATTTATTGAGTACAAAAGTTATTCAGAAAATACCACATCACAGGCCTGACCCCATCCGCGCCATCCGCGGCGCGGCGCGGTGTACGGTGTAGATCATCTGCGCGTATTTTGATACCGTACTAGCATAACATCTATGTATCTAATTGTCCTTTACGGCCCGCCGGCTGTTGGAAAATTCACGGTCGCCCAGCGACTGCAAAAGCAGACAAATTTTGCGGTTCTGCACAATCATGCGATCGCCGATTTGGCGTCTGCCATTTTTCCGTTTGGGTCAAAAGGATACGGGCCGCTAGCGGAACGCCTACGACTGGAATGCATCGACGGCGCTATACGCGCCAAGCTCCCCGGTCTGATCATGACCTTTACATTTGGAGTCGAAACCGCTGGCGGCAAACGTGACGCCAGGGTATTGAAAACTATTACGAACCGCGTGAAGAATGCCGGAGGCCGCGTTTCGTTTGTCCGACTTACGTGCGATCACGCGGAACTTTTCAAACGAGTGCGGCACGCGGATCGAAAACGATTTCAGAAATTGACGAGCTCGTCTCTTTTGAGACGACTATTAAAGACCTATCATCTCGAAGAAGATATCGCGTTCACCGAGAGTCTTTCGATTGATACGACGCATCTGTCTCCCGCCCAGACGGCACGGCGGATTATGCAGATTGATCTTTCGTGGCAAAGAACAAGACCGGTCGTTCCCCAAGGGTATGACAAGGCTAAATCTGTAGACGTACGAAACACTATCAAACCAGCCAGCCGTGGAACGTTGTCCGAGGCCGGTCGAATGCAATAATAAAGACCTGACCCCATTTGTACAAAACTGCTTCTAGGAACGATAGACATCATGATCACCTACCGTCAACAAGACAGCCTGATCTTTGTTTAGGTACATAAATACAATCCGCGTCGCGTAGTTCACGGAAAAACTGTATCTCCCCTGCAATCTCCCTTCCAACTTGTGCACGCGTAATCGTTCATGAGTAGCCGGATTTTGAAAATCGGTGATTGCCCGCTTTACTTCTTCCTGAAGAAGCGGCGTAAATTTTTTATACGCGCGAACAAACCTTGCCGCGTAAGAAACCTCCAACATAGCCAACTATAAACTAGCCGCTAGGGCATCTAGGTCTCCGCGCAAAATCTTCCCTTCTTTTACCTCTTGCTCAGCGGCCAATACCTCAAACACGGCCTGATCTTCTATGTATTGCACAATAGCCTTGCGAACGAATCCCGCTTTGGAATCAGCAATACCGCTTTTGACCATTTGATCAATGCTTAATTCAATTGCGGGGGTTAATGGGACAGACAATGTAGACATAATCAGATGAATATATTTCAATATTAAATTATCATACATCTTTTGACCTGTCAACTTCAGGTGTCGACACAAGATAACTTTCTTAAAATGACATTTTGGCTAAAGTTAGCCACTTCTTTAGACAAATCCATTGACAAAAGGCCTTTTTGTGCTATATTATGTCTCCACCTAGAGGTCAATCATGTCTTACATCCGCCAGAACGTGTCCGGTCTCGTCTACTGCGCCCTTCAGCTCTGGATCAACGTCGTCGGCCTCGGCCAACAGACGTTCAACCTCTTCCAGACGGGCGATGTCGGATCGATGTCCCTCAGCTTCTTCCTCCCCTGTAGCATCGCCATCCTGACCCTCAGGATCCGGACCACGCGGGAGAAGCCAGACCTCCTGACGTTCCTCCCGTCCCTGCCGGCCCTTCTGCTCTACCCCATCCTGGTGCGCCTCATCTTCTACTACAACTAGCCCAGCTTCCGCCCGCTCTCGCAACCGCATCTCGTCTGAGATGCGGTTCGTGCGTTAAAAAGAGCTCGCGGCCGGAATCGCGGGTGGCGTGAAGAGCACAACTTGCGGGATTGGCACCAATAGGGCTGTCTACGTAAAAGCAGACGGTTCGCTCTACCCCTGCGCAGATACCGCGGTGCCTCAATTCCGCCTCGGTAACCTGCGCACTGACTCCCTTCGCGAAATTTGGGAACATTCACCTGCCCTGCATGAGCTTCGGTCCCTCAACATCGACACCCTGAACCCACAATGCGCCGCCTGCGATGTCCGCTACCTCTGCGCTGGAAATTGCCGCGGAGAAAACTACCAGACGACCAAAGACCTGCGAAGCCCACACTTCAAGTGTGCCGAGATCCGCGATTCCATCCTGGAGCTGATGTGGATACTCACGGAAGCGCCCGACCTCTTCAAGTGCAAATCGAATCTCTGCACGAGACGGTTGCGGGCCCCTACGCCACCTCTGCATGACGTGCGACGCACAAATAGACGCCTACCTGCCTGGACTACTCGGTCCGGGCAGTTTCTTTACAATCAAAATCAATCTGGGGCTTGTGAGCCTGTATGAATGAAATTGATAATCTCCCACGACCGATTCAATGCGAAGCCCAGCCTTACGAAGCCACACTTGCCACATGGGGAGGACAGGATATGGCACGACCAGACCATGACGCTTATCCACCAGTTCCAGTCGTTGCGCATCGAAGATGTAATTGGATTTTGGATTTTTTTGTAAATAACTCATAAGACTAAAAATGTTGTCTGTGTCCAAAAGAAGGCGGCCGCCGATCTTCATGTTGCGACTGATAGATAAGAGCGCTTTCTCTGGATCGATGCTCGCCAGGTCGGAAAAAAACCAGTAGGCACGGTCGTATTTTTTTTGAGGACGAGGTTAGTCACATCCGCCCAGAAGAACGTCGGTTGATGTTTGAGCGTCTTGTCGCTCGATTTTTTTGCCAGGGTGAGAAGATACGGGGAAAAATCAACCCCGTCCACGGAATATCCACGACGCGCCAGCGCCAGCACGTGGCGTCCTTGGCCGCAAGCGATATCTAATATCGATTGGCGTTTGTTCAACCCAAGTGCTTTACTAAAAACGCAGTATCTTTTCCCACGTCTGCTTCTTGCAGAAATCGGGCATGTTCGCGCAAGTATGCCCCGTGCATCCCGTAATAATATTTTGTTCCTTTCGTCATATCGGATGCGGGCTTTCGGGAGATAGTATAACACGGCTTTAGGCAGAAATCGGGTCAGGCCGGGAATCCAAATTCCTGATTCCAATGCCTGATTCCAGACCTGACCCAATCCCTTACAACGCACAATAAACGGCCTGACCCCATTACTCCGACCCCATTACTCCCATCATCACAACGTGGACAAACACCATTCCTCCAATTGCGTGCGCGGAGTTGCGAGCAGTGCTTGTAAATCTAGTCCTCGAGTCGCCACAATTGATTCAATGATAGACAGGGCTATGAAATATCCCGCGCGATAGCGATAAATATCGTCCGGATCGTTGGCAAAAAATAAGTCTAGCGCGAGTCCGTCAATGTCATTCCAGTGTTCGCGCATGAAGGTACGAAGAGCCGGCTGCTCCTGTACACAGGCATTCATCCAAACCATGCATTCTGCTTCGGGAATATAATCCGCCCAAAGAGCATCCTCGGCAGAAAAGCTCATCAGCGTTTTTGTCACATACAGAGCAACCCCCTCTGTCATCAGCTGCCTGCCGAGATGATTTTTCTCTTCGTGTGTGTGGAAAAAATATTCAGGGCGTGAGAGATAGTGAAGACCATGCACAATTTCGTGCGTTAAAAAAACGCCTACCTGCCGCTCGGTGGAGTAGGCCTCAAGCGGAATCCACACCAATGCGCGGTCGTCCTCAATAATGGCATGTCCGTTACTCGTTCCCTGACCGATCATCAAAACGAGGTCAATTTTATCAAGAGCAAAACCGTTTTCGGAAAAAGCTCTCTGTATATAAGGAAGGCGCGAGGATATAAGAACGCGTGACTGTTGTATACGCTCCGTCTCATACGCAGGAATCTCACGCGTCTTTCGTTTGCCCCAATAGGAAAAGTAGTGCTCGAAAAGTTGAGTTCGGACAGGAGACGGCTGCTGATGCGTAAAATCAATAATGCGCATAAAGGATGAGCCCGGCCCGCGCGTAACGCGGACCGGGCATGAGGTGGGTCGCTACTTCACGCCACCCGGCGGTTCGCCAGGTCGTCGGTGAGGGACCCGAAGTTGTTGAAGCTGTACCACAGCTCGGTCGAGATGAGCGCCGAGGCAAGGAACAGGGCGTGGAAGTTGTGCCAGCCGGTGTAGAGCTTGGCGAACGCGGGGCGGATGTTGCCCACGCGGTTTTCCTCGAGCACCCGATGCACCTGGCCGGGGAGGGCCACGACGATCTCGATCTGCGTGATGAGGCGCTCGGTGTCGGACCTGAGCATCGCGATGCGCTCGTCGAACGTGTCGAGCATGCGGTAGAAGCCACCGGAGCACATGATCTCCTGCGCCTCGTTCCACCTGATCTGGTCGACGCGCTGGCTCGTGACGAGGGAGTCGCCGACCGCCGCCAGGTCCACCGTCTTGAGCGACGGCAGATCCTCGTAGCCGTTCTCGTCCATCTGGCCGCGCAGGTCGGCGACACAGGCGGACATGCTGTTGAGCTCGTCGATGGAGGCGCGCAGGTTCTCGATGATGGGCGCCGTGTCACCGGTCTCACCGTCGAGCTCGCACAGGATGACGTCCTCCAGTCTCACGTTGGCCGTCTCCAGCCGCACGGTCGCGAGCGACAGGAAGCGCGAGAGACGCGTCGAGTTCTTCAGGTAGCTACTACACGGTTGGTGATTTTTACCACCCATGGCGGTTTATCCTTTTCCCCGATTGGGGACGTTATGCACGAGAATGTACCCTTTCATTTTCACACACGTTTCCAATAGATGTCAACGACAAAGAAATGGGGGTGAGGCACGGATAACGGGTTTCGGGTAACTCGAATAACCGCCGTCCTCGAGGTACGGGCGGGGGCTTGATTCTATTGGTCCATCCCATGCCTCGGGGACGGGATTGGGCAGTGCAAGTGATTCCCGATTCCCGGCCTGACCCCATCTGCACTAAAACCCAAGACCTGATCCCATTCCCGCACCAGATTCAACGATCTGGGCGAACTCGTAGAAGCCAACCACACCCAGATGCGGTACTATAATCATCGATGGATCCACTCGAGCCTCAAAATGCCGCCAGTAGCCTTCCGAACCAGGCACGAAAATAAAACAACGGCCATGATGGCCGCCTAACTCAACTCATTCATCGTCGGTTTAAGGAAACAAAAGTGTCTAAAAAATGAGGGCCATACCACTCCGCCTTCGTCGTGTTGATTGTTGCAAAACCTTGTGAACCAAACTGTCGTTAAAAAGAACATTTTAAACTACTATCTTGCGCACGTGTTTAGTGGTGTATCTTTTATTTTACCAATTACCGTTCTTTACTACTCTTCTTTTGGGTTGTCTTTTCTCGCCATTGGTTCGTTGGAATCTATTTTCCTTCTTGTCGGTTTGGTCTTCGAAATACCTACAGGCGTTATTGCGGATCTTATTGGTCGCAGGCGAATGAGCGGATTGGGTATGCTTTTGATCGCCTTTGGAATGCTCGTTGTTGGTCTTGGTAGCACTTATCTGGCTTTTGTTGTTGGACAACTTCTTTTTGGAATTGGAGCAGCAATGCGATCCGGTGCCGACGCGGCACTTATGTATGATTCTTTGGACGCTCATAATCAGGCCGATCGCTACGGTCGTGTTGAAGGTCGCAGTTTTGCTTTATTTAGTATCTTTGGGGCCATAGCCGCTCCAATAGGGGCTTGGCTTTTTGTTATTAACCGTCGACTACCATTTTTTTTGGACGCCATTTTTATTACTATTGCCGCTCTATTTTATGGGCTAATGGTGGAGGTGAGGCGGCTGAAGTTAGAACAGCGGCCCAAACCTTTTAAGCAAATTTTTCTGGAGGGCATCAAAGATATTATTACTAAACCGATTGTCGGATGGTACATTGCGACGACAGTCTTTCTCTCATTGATTGCTGCTGTCTTTGTCAGTCTCATCAACCAGCCACTATTGGTTGCTAGCGGGCTTTCCGTTCAAGAAATTGGGTACCTCTTTGTTCCTGTCTTGATACTACAGGCCATTGTGTCCGTTTTCGCTGAGAAGGTAGAGAAGCGATTAAAGGAGCGGCTGTGTCTTTTTATTATCATTCTTCTTCCTGGGATTTCTTTATTGCTGATGGGGACAAAAGTTGCTTTGCTCATTTTTCTCGGTCTTCTTCTTTTTAGCGGCAACAAGGGTTTCCACTATCCTATTATGAAACAATTTCTTCAACACCGTCTTAATACAGGCACTCGAGCCACAACGTTGTCAATACAAAACTTTATTGATAGTCTCGCTGGGATTATTTTCTTGCCGGTGTTTGGATTTTTGCTTGATTCGGCCTCGATTGTGACAAGTACTCGTTGGATCGGTGTAGGCGCACTAATTGTTGGACTGTTTCTTTTATTATCTCGAAAATGGAGTCAGATCACTGGTATTTTTAGAAGGATCTAAGCGCCGACGCACTTAGATCCTTATTTCGAACCGGATGGGGTCAGGCCTGTGATCTGTGATGAGATAGCTTGGCTATGCGACAAACAGTAGTTCCTGCCAAGCCCAAAAACTTTGCTACTGCTTTCCCGGAATACTCAAAATAATTAAGTGCCAGCGCGATCGCCGCATCACGCTCCTGTTGAGTCGCAACTCCATCAAACAAAACTTTCAATGTTGGCCTACCGTCCATCCTTTGTGCGGCAACAATCTCATCTGCTGAGACACTCATATCAACTCGATCGCGCACTTCATGAATGAACTGCTCCGATCCTAAAATTCCACCCTTGCCAACAGCATCAAAAGGCGACGTACGCCCGATGCCGTCTTGAATAAAACTTCGATATGCTTTCTCCCTGCCTTGTTTACGATTGCTAAAATGTCCCAATGCATCCTTCTTCGCCAACCAATCTGGCGCCACCTCCAGACCAGCCAAGGCTCGATAGCTGCTCCATTGATAATCCGACGGGTCATCAACCATTTTTGCCCGCACAGGATTAAGCACCACATAACGAATAACCTCGAGAAGATATTCCTGCTCCTCAACCAAAAAAGCCTTAAATCGCCCTTGAAATAAGTGGCCGACGTGTTTGTGTTTGGCGTTGTACCATTGCGTGTAAGTCGCGTTAAGATTTTGCATTCCTTTGGACAACGTGGGATCGATCGTCTCAATAACAAAATGATAGTGATTGCCCATCAAACAATAACTGTAGCAACGCCAATTAAACTTTTTCAGTACTGACGAAAAAATGAAAAGAAACTGTTCGCGATCTTGATCGGAAAGAAAAATTGAACTCCTTGCGTTGCCGCGAGTAGTGATGTGATAAAAAGCACCTGGAAATTCGATGCGTAGAGGGCGCATTAATGTATGGTATCACACATCACAGACCTGACCCCATCATTCTCATCCCACCGACCCCATCCCTGTGGATAAACTGCTATTGACGAAGGGGGATTGATTTATTTGATGAAATATGGTACGTTCAAATCGAGGCAATCAACCAATGCTGGCCTCCACAGCATCAATCTTCCGGAAACCTTCCGGAAAGAGGTGAGTCATGAGCAACCTGCTCCTCGCCCTGCTGATCTTCGGATGCCAGGGCCCCATCAACGGCTCGGAGAACCCGGGCGATACCAACCCGTCCGACGCGGACACCGACGCCGACGCGGATGCGGACGAGACGGAAGTCACGTTCACGTCCACGGTCACCTACGCGCAGCGCGTCGACGAAGAGATTGTCGTCAGCGTAGTGGAGACCGACGGAATCGGCTTCAACGTGCTCGATGGCGACGACACGGACGACGATGTCCTGTGGAACGCACAGACGGTCTACACCGACATGATCGTGCTCGACGAATCCTGGGCGCGGGTCGACCACACGGACAGCTACGGCGTGCACTGGGTGAGCGATCTGGTGGACGTCAACAGCGCCGCGGTGCAGCTCAAGCCCTGCGTGGACCTCACCGGCACGTGGAACTGCTACAACCCCGAACGGCCCGAAGGCGCCGACGACGAAGAGTTCGAGATGAGCTCCTGCACCGCGAACACGACGATGGACGAAGACGTGAAGACGGACGGATACCACTTCACTTCGGAAGACAACGACGGGTTCATGTCGCAGGACGGCAAGATGCTCGACCTCAACGCATACGGCGACACAGGCAACCTGCTCGGCCAGATGATCTGCGACAAGCAGTAGTCAGGCCTACCGAGCGCACCTTCAACGACATCTCAATCGCGCTTCACCCACCGCTCCAAGGTTCACCTTGGAGCGGTTTCGCGTCTAAAGACATAGGCGGGGCATGGTAACCCCGCCTATCTGCTTTCGATCTACGGCTCCACTCGGATTACCCCTTCGTAATATACCCACGGATCGTCCTCGGCAAACGAATCAAAATCCATATTACCGTCTGGTCGTTCAAGTTCACATTCATTATCCGCACTACTCGTATCCATATCTTCCATAGATCCATAGCAACTATCCCCATTACCAGGATTGGTTTCCGTATCCGGACACTCCCCCGTACACCACCCCCAATTATCACGCACGTGAATGCGAGGGCGGTAGACGCAGGCGGTGCCGTCAGCACATGGGGTTGAGTCTGGCAGACCATCACCGTCTTCATCTAGATTGTCGCAAGTCTCAAGTGTTACTACGAAACTCTCCGTGCAGGTATAGACATGGGAATAATTGTAGTAAGCGGATGTACAGGCGTCTGCCTCTTCGCCCCAATTCTCCGGACTCTCACCACAAAACTCTTCATTGTATTCATCCAACCCTCGAGCATTCTTGTAATAGTTGTTACTGCTTGTACTGCCAAACTGATCCGATCCGTCATCTTCATCTTGCCAGTCAATGATCATACGGCGAATCGGCATCTGGTTGGCGTTAGCCTCCACGTAGAACTTGATGTCAGCTAGGAACTGCCCACTTGTTCCTGTGAGATTCTCATCATCATAGCCATTGATAGAGAAAGAGTCGTTGGAGCCTTCTTGGCAGAGGTCGTCTACACAAGTGGAGCCGATGGAACGGACGATGGGGGCGGATGGGGTCGTCTCATCTTGGTAGCTATCGCCAGTTGCTGTTACGTCAGAATAATGATCGGCCGGCGACAAATCTGCAGAACCGCTAGAACTGGTGTTAGAGCTTGATATCTCAACTCCATCTCCATAACCCCCCGTTCCATCTCCACCATCCTTATCCCATGAGAAAAGCGTCAAAGTTTTGGCAAAGATTTGGCTTATGCCAGTCAAAAAGTCATTTAAATTTATTACTGCACTATCATACATATTATATGCACGAGCCTCCGGGTCGCTTGAGTCACCCAGCCCATCTTCGTAATAAGGTGCAAAACCATAATATGAAGAAGAGTCGCATGTCCCATCAGCCTCTGTAAGGTAACTTGCTGTGCCAGACTCACTCACCACACAGGACAATATGCGAGCTGGAGCGGGATCATTCCAGTCTGTCTCATTCAGCTCATCTGGAGACCATGCCGCGCCGAACGGAGCGCGGGCTGTTTTATTTGTATACTCGAATCTATCGTCCACAGCGCTGATCTGATATGTCTCATACAACAAACGATTCGTCCACGCACGATTCCCTTCCGTAGACGCAACATTTACAAGCGTGGTACAGGCTGGATATACCCCTTGATCAAAATACAAACCCGACCAATATTTTGGACACGTAGTCCATGACCACGTTGGGCAATTGTTAAAATAAGAATCGAAATTTACATCAAAAATTGCATCGGTTCCCCCGGCTTCCATAGCCGCATAATCAAATCCCATGATCTTGCAATCCGCATAATACTCAAGCAGATTAGCAAATTCATCCGTACCGGACATCATCTTGTAAACACGATTTCCATCGGAACTTAATGGGCTGAAATACCCAGCTTCATAATCAACATCACTCTTTTTTAACGCATAAACACCCTCACCGCCGTCAATATCGTCCAAGATTCCCATGTCTTCCAGCGCCTGCGGATCATAACACGGCTCACCAAAATAATCACTCTCTTTATCCGTGTGAAACGGAACATATCCGCGTGTGGCGGTTTCATTATATAAATCCCTAACGTCATCATCATCTTCTCCACCGAGCTGTTCCGGATCTCCCGGGACACAAATATACGGATGATCGTTATAATCTGACGTTGCTCCTCTGTCATTTTGACATTCGGCAAAATAGTTGTCACCATCTTCCGCGCTGTCCGTATCACCGGTATCGGGATCGGCATCGGTATAGATACAGCGCCCGAGAACGGCGTAATCACCTTTCGGGCAGACCGCGTTACCGTCACCGCGCAAAAGATCTTTCCAAGAGAAAACTCTATCGCCGTCGTCGTTCTCCTCTAGAGACCAGCAATCATGCGATGATTCATGCTCCGCACATGCAATACCACTCGTGCCACTCGTTTCCTCAATACTAAAATCTGAAACCGGGACATCAACATAATAATCACTTTCTCCGCAATAGTACGTATTCGTCAGCGGATACCCCGCCTCCTCATACTTACCATAGATGTCGCTTGCGCCTGAAAGTTGATCAAGAGGCAACCAAGTTAGGCAGGCATCACTGTTAGAGTCCCCATTGACTTGCGTGCGTGCGTCGCGTTCAAGACAGTACCCTTGCCAACCCACAAGAGCCTGTTGGCCAGTAATAAATTGGCATGATCCTCCCGCTTCTTCACAGGTGGTATCCATGACATTGTAAATCGTGTTGTCAACCGCGCTGTCTATGCAAACAGCGCCGTCATACGTTCCGCCACTGCACACGCGACTGGCCGCATTTTCCGCGCCTTCGTCATAATAACGCGTAAGCGAACCATAGCTCACTTTGTCATACGAACAATCACACTCCTCGCCTGCGACGCACAATGTTACGCGCTCAAACGTGGACTTTCGCTCGTAGGCTTTTGAGGAGTTTACCGTAGGGTCTTCCGAATCAATACCAATCGCAGAATCACTGCTCTTCGTATTCGTATCCGTACGTTCCTTCGGGCCCAGAGCAGAATTCGCCCACGTCTCCACCACGCTATTTCCAAACGGCGCGTTAGCCTCCGGCCACCCACGGCAGTCGAGCTCTTCTCCTTCTGCCGGCTCAAATGTCTCGGCTTCACCGCTACCATCATCATCCTTTGGATCGAGCAAGCACTTGTCGTTATAACAGGCACCTGTCTGCGTTGAGGCTGACTGAACGCACGAAGCCGTGCCAATGCCAGAACACTTTAGAGTGTCGCCTTCACACGCTGTGCTCGTCAGATTTTGACAGACCCCGTCAATGCATGACGTGGCGCTTGTCTGGCCTGAACAATCTACGTCTGTCACGCACTTAACACTGCTTGATGGCTCATACGCACAATAACCTGTCGCGCAGAACTCACTACTGTCACACTCATCATCACTGCCACACGCGGAACCCGTGTCGCTACAAAAACCAATAGAGCAGGACTCGCCGTCCTCCGTGCCGTCACACGCGCCAGCATAGTACACAAGACGATAATCTTCACCTGCAGATTGACATGAATAAGCGGCTCCAATATCTCCACACTCCTCCTCTCCTTCCGTTGTGTCGCAACTCAAATAACTTCCGTCCTCATACGGTTCGTATATCTCATCAGTAGCTCCGTTTACGCACCATTTCGACGGATTGATGTTGACTTGCGAAAGAAACTGCGCCGGAATCTGGTTTGGAATTGAGTAGCCGGCGTACTCATAACCGTACCAACCAACATCACGCGATGAATAAAGGTCAGCGGTCAGAATGTCCGGCGTCTTATCCTGCGACCAGCTTGAGCAGAAACTCGAGTCCGAAAAAGCCGAATACTCGTTACATGCGTCCACGCTGTCACAGCTAATTTCGTATGAATTCGTGGACGTGTCCCAAACCGTTCGTGTCGAGTCGCATGCAAGCCATTCGGCGCAAGCGCGATCAAGATTTACCTTCTGCACCATGTTCGTGTCATCCTCAAGCGCCGTCGCGTCGGACTCGCATGAACCAGAAACCAAATCACCGCCATCGCTCTCAACATCAGGACAATCCGCATCAATCAGACACGAACCGGTGTACGTTGTTCCAGTATTATTATCGTATGGGTGCAGTAGCGCCGTATCATAACCGCAACGTTGCGTACACAAATCCACTTCAGTTCCGTCCGCCAGCACAACCTCGCCGTCATCTGGACAGGAGAGCGGATCAACCAAATCATAACTATCCGCACCAGCGTCAAACTTTGGCGCGTGCACACTGCGAATGTAGCTTGCGCTGGCATTATATGTGAGCTCGCCTTGAACGATGTCGTTAAAGAGCACACAGCCACGCTTCTGACTCACCATGCCGTTGCACTGTTTAGAAGTCGAGAGATTGGAATCATCGAGGAGCTCATCATTGATGAAGAAATACGACTCGCCTTCGTCCTGCCCGTAGAGTTCATCGCCGGTGTCGGCTGGGTCAATAAACTCGGTACAGAAATCATACTGTGCAGAGCATGTCCCACCCCAGCCATCGTAAGCGCTGTCGCCATTCCGCCAAATACTGCTTGCTGTACCGCCGGAAAGATAAGTGCCTGTATCAATTTCACACTCATCAGTTTCCTCATCAGTTGAACTTGTGCAATCCGAGTCCGTCTCACAGTCGGCACCTGACACGGTGCAAGTGCCGGTCCCATAACAGAACTCTGACGTGCCCGTACGGAACCAGCCGGAATAAGACGTGCCGTTCAAGCTCACGCTCGTTTTATACTCACAAGTTTTGTCGTTTGGATTTTTGAAAAAATACGTTGAGCCGTCAGTCGTATCCCACGCCTCGCAAAACAACGCTTCGGCCTGACAGAGTTGATCATCATACTCATCAGGCTGGTTGAGCAGATAAGTTGACTCCCACGACGCCACAACTGTCTGATCCATACTGAACGTCGGCGCACCAGTCTCCACACAACCCATAACCGAACTCTCACATTCAAACTCGCTATTCGCGACAAAGTATACTTTCTCATCTGCATTCACCACTTGCGTCTCCGGACCAAAAACGATGCTCATATCGGCGTCGTCTGGCGCAAGCGGATTACCGTCTTCATCACGAGGCTCCCCGCCCTCCCAATCAAATAAACAATCCTTTGAGCCGGCCGTAATCGTACAAACGGTCTCCCCTTCAATCTCACAAACCACTGACGAGCTCGCCTGATCTGGTACGCCATCGCCGTCATCGTCCGCGTTGTCACAACGCACGTTATAGGAGACACCATAAGCCGACTCCGAAGCTTGCGTATCAAAGAACCCCGCGCACCCCACCAACTCTTCCGAGCAGAGTCTGGTGAACGATTTCAAATCAGCAATATCTCCATTGGAGTCCGTGTATTCCTGACAGCCAAGATAATACAGCGGAGATTCCGCGCCATCTGCGGTCTCGTCGCACGTAGACGGCGTCACCCATGAGTCCCTAATGACTGTAATATTCTCCTCGGTCTGGCGCAGAGTGATATTGTCAATGTAGAAATCATCACCGGACGCGTCGCCAGCAAAGGCAAGCACGGCCGTCTCGTCAAAATCCGTATCCGTGGTGTCGAGCGGGCCGACTGTGAACTCTTCCCAGTTGGTTGAGAGATCAACACTCTCAAACGCCTGCACTGTCCCACTGCCACCGTCGTAAACAAACTTTGGTGTAATGCTGGTGCTGTTGTCCGATGCTTTTGCCCAAAAGTTGAGCACATACACCTTATCTTCGGCGAGCGCATCAGCGAGCGTTCCACAATCATCCTCGTCCTTTTCAACCGTGCACTCAAACCCAAGTGTGCTGTCCGAGGCTTCACAGCCGTCCTCTGTTACACAAGTTGAACCGTAATCAATGTAAGCAGTGAACAACGCACCGCCAGCAATGGTCGTCACAATGTGAATCGAACGGCCATCTGTTGCAACAGACTCGTTGCTCACTTCGGCCGTGGCTCCGTCCAAATCGTATTCATCAATATCTTCGTCCTCGACGTCATCATCGTAGACAATTGAAGAGTTACGACCGGCACCACCAGTGTATTCACGACAACCGTTTTGCGAACTCGGACAGGAATCAGACTCATCCGTATATCCGTAAAAACGGCAATTGCCAGTTGTGGAGTCGAAGTACCCGCGTGCCGATTCACAACTTATTTCGCGCTCGCTTGAGTCTACGCCAGAAATCTCGGTTTTACGATAAGCTATACAAGAATCAGTAACGCTCACAGTATCGTCAAAACGACGATAAGAGATGTCTCCACCTTCATCGTAGAACTCACGGCAGTCTGGCTCATCAAAAATGTCATCATGCTCGTCGCAGGCAGAATCCGTATCCGCCGAGCCGTCGCTGTCCGCGTCCACGTCAGAGCAATATATGCCATCACTCTTCGTTTCCCAACTCGTACACGGCGCACCATCCAAATCACTCTTGAGCAAATTCCATGACTGCAGTTTGAAGCCTTCCAAATCCGATCCTTCCCACGTATAGTAAACCGCTTCATTCGTAGTCTGACTGCCTGTCACGCAGGCGCGCAAATAAGTGTAGTACTCCTGACTTTCATCCGACAGATTAGTAAACTCATCACAACCAACGTACTGCTCACTGCACGAGATGGCAGTATCCGAAATAAAATACACCGGAAATTCGCCGTCAGGTTCGTAAAGCGTCGGCTCCTGCTTGTAAGTGTCATAGCCCACGCACTCGGACGGACATTCATCAAGATCGCCTGTGATTCCAGGCACCGATGGATTGCCGTTCACTGGAGTATAAAGCAGACAACCAGCATCTTGCGCCGTACACATCTGCGAATAACTATCGCACTCCTCCGGATCGTCAGCAGAACCTTCACAACCAAGATACGATGGCGGGAGTTTATAATAAACAAGCTGTAAATCATCAATAGCACTTCCGTAACCCTCACGGAAGTTGTCAACATCCTCATCTGCTTCAAGTTGTACCGCATCCACGAGCAAGTCACCTCCAAAATCAAGGGAGGCTACGCGCACGCCAATCGTAGGATCGTCAAGTGTTGGCGAGGTGAATGTACAGGTGAAGCGTTCATACTCATCAGAGTCAGGCGTGACCGACATCTGCAAAGATTCTGGTTTAGCATTCCCATCAAGACTTACAAGCTCGCAATTATCACTGTCATAACTTGTGCCGATCAGATTAACTTCTTCAGAACCATCGCTTGAGTCTGTCACCAGATAGACAGTGAGCTCATTACTGTCACTTGAGCTCGGTTGGGCCGCATAAAACGAAAGCGTATAAAACATCGAGGCTTGGATCGAGATGTTGCGCTGGTAGATAAAGTTGCCAGACCCGGGATTCACGGCCGAGTCGCCAGAAATCGAATAGTCGCCACTGATATCGTAGCCCGGCGTGCCGGTTGAAAGCCAGAAATCCGGTTGATCATCGCTGTTATCATCATCCTCAAAACTTGGATTGATGATGAGGTTAAGCTCGGTGTCATCATCGTCAATGACAAAACGACGGCAACCAGCATCCGAGCTGTCGCAATCTTCTACTTCACTGTTGAAATAGACACGCTCCGCGTATGTAAACTCTGCGTCGTCATCTGTCGGAACATCAGTGATCGTCGGCCAATCAAACACGCCATCACTATCCTCTTCTTTGGTCGTTTCATACCACAGACAGCCGGCGTTATTACTATCGCACACTGACTCATCAACGGTATTAAACAGCAAATCCGAATCATCGCCATCTTCGCTAGTAAAACTTAAACACGTTCCATACTGCTCCGGACAATCTTGCCCACGGAACTGATATACGTTCTTCTCTTGCGTGCAATAACCATACCCTCCAACACATGCCCCACTCGCGTCTTCCTGAATACAGCTTGGCGCGTCAACACATTCGTCTTGACGATCTGCTCCGCTAATGGAAACGAGCTGGCCGGCCACTTGAGCCTCACATTGTGTTGAAGGATATTTCAGCACCCAGTTTGGATCAATGAGATGGCAATAAGGATATTCGGTATCGCGTTCGCCGTCCGCATTGCAGTTATCAAACGCAGAGACAACGTCCTGCAGTGTATCAGGGTCGCTACTTTGGAGATCTGCGGCTATCTCCCAACCTATCGGAATGATACGCGCCTTACGCAGTTTCACGAGGTTGCTGTAACAGTAGCCGTAAGAGTAACAATCGCGGTCCAGATTGCGCGAATCACTGCTCGAAATGAGTGGCCGGTCTCCGTTGATGTAGCCTTCTTCAATCGCTTCCTGCACAGTGAAAGGACTGCCTGCGTCAGCGCTTCCGACAGCCGTTGCAAAACTGTCGTCCATCGTACAGTTATTCAAGCTGATAGCGTTGGTGGTTGGACACAAAATAAACTCACTCACGGCGTTATACGTATCAAGGCTGATAGGTGTTGTCGTATAAATCGTTTTGTAAAAATCTTCCGCGCCTTCAACTCCACCGCGTGTACCAACCGAGCCGACATCAAATGAATCGGACACGCTGTCCACTGTCACGTCGTATAGTCCAGTAAACACATTATCGAGAAATGTACTCACGAATGTGTTGGCAAAGACACTTAAGGCCGATAAGCCTAAATTCTGCCAAATTTCAGGATTGTTGACGAGTAGAGCCCAATAATCTTTGGCATTTTCCTTCGGATCAAGATAAAGCTGTTTTTTCCCAGACTCAAGAGCAATGACTGTCGCAGGGGTTTTAATATTTCCAGAAATAAAATCCGCAACATCCTTATATCCCTGCTTTGCTAAAAGCTCGGCAAGCTTAACTTTTTCCTTTTTATTAACATTCTCAAACACTTGACTGTAGATGGTCATTGAGGCAGTCAATTCTGTCTCGCGCGGATTAATCGCATCAGCAAAATATCCAAGAACGTATTTAGTCGGATCCTCGTCAAACGCATTATATTCATTCACGATCCCCGTATACGCATTTGTCCAGTTGGTCAAGGCCTTCTGAAAATCACACCTCGGTTTCGGCTTAAATACTTGACTCAAACCGAGCTGAAGGTTGATTCTACCAAGCGCGGAAGGAGCGCACAGATCAAAATGCAATCCAGCAATATTAGCCCCCTCGCTCAATGCGGCAATGGCCTCCCCAACGATGTCGTACACAATTGAGTTGCTAAAATCCTCGAGCGAGCGCAACTCTAAAAGCGGTTCCCCTCCGGCTGCCCCAGTGGCAAGACGCACGGCAAATTCATACGAAACGCGGTTAAGAGAATACTGCAAAAGATTCCAGATGATCATGCCAAAAGCGACCTGAAACGGTTTTTTGTATGCCTCTACCTCTACCTCTTTAATTACCCCCGGTATGTCCTCCACAATAATCGTCGTTATCCCCGGCGCCACCGCAAATACCTTCATTGGTGTCCCAACAAAAAGAAAAGAAAAGGACACGAGCAGTCCCAAAAAAACAAGTTTAATTCGAATCTTGTGAGGCAACATACTCGGCAAGGACTTGGTTATACAATTCAATAAGCTCATCATCACTATAGTTCGCCAACATATCAGACGTCACCCCATTTTGTGAGAGCAATTCGCGCAATGACGCTGGATCCATGTTCTCAATAAGCGCTTGAACGCTAGCTGGGTCGCTTCCGGACTCGATGAGTTGCTGAAGAAAGGCGGAGTTGTCCTCTGGCGCTTCAATCGAGGAGGCAACTTCTTCACCGATATCAACGGAGATCTCGTTGGTTCTGGAACATTCACTGTCAATCGGACAGTTTGGATCGTTTCCAGAATTGAGCTCCTGCGCATCGTCATAACCGTCAGAGTCAGAGTCAGAGAGATACGGCGAGGTGCCGTAGACTTCCTGCTCATCATAATCGTTGAGTCCATCACTGTCCGTATCGCGCACCTTCATTGCATTCTTCTCTGCCTCTTCTTGCTGTACAACAAACGATTCGTCATCTGTCAGCGTCAGCTGGAAAGGCAGTGATAAATTTTTTCCAATGTAGCGCGTGCCTAGTGTGATGCCTCCGATGCCCGCAATGATAAGCAACAACAAAGCCGCCCTTTCTGGACCAGAAAATGGCGAGCGAGGTTCACTCGGAATAACCGGCTGATTTTGCATAAATCAGTCGCAATTATTATAACAAAAATAGACAGTAGACAGTAGATGGTGAAAAGGATTACGGGGGATAACATCTCTCATATGGAGAGTCTGCTATCTACGAGTCGCTCCCAAAGCTCTATCCATTGATCAACAGAAAGCTCTTGCGCACGAGCTTTGTCGTTCAATCCGATATCACAAAGAGTCATTTTCACACGCTCTGTACCATATTTTTTCCCCAAATTGCCTTGCAACTGCTTGCGTCGCGATACAAAGCCGAGCTTTGCAAGCTGTATCACTTGCTCTACATTGTTCCTATTTGTCACAGATCTCTTATCCATTCTTAATGACCTATCCAACTGCACCACGGTTGAATCCACTTTTGGCATTGGATGAAACGCGCCCGGAAAAACGTTACATACGCGCTTCACGTCCGCATACAACTGACAAGCCACGGAAAGCACACTCATATCACCAGGTTTGGCGAGGATTCTGTCCGCGACTTCGCGCTGAACCATCACGACCATGCGAGTCGGAGAATGTTCGTCCGCGAGAAACTTTTCCAGCACGGCAGAGGCGATGTTGTAGGGAAGATTTGAGACGAGTTTATAATTTGGTAATTTGATAATTGGGTAATTGAGCAACTTGGCCGTAGAAAATTTCAAAACATCACCAAAAAGGAGATGAGCGCGATTGCCAAATTTTTCTTTGAGATCAGGGATTAAATCCCTGTCGGCTTCAATAGCAATGACGCTGGCTCCAGCATCAACAAGAGCTTGGGTGAGGATGCCGTGACCCGGGCCGATCTCGAGAATTGTCTCTCGTGGAGTGATTTCAGCCGCCGTGATAATTTTTTTTATCACGCTTTTATCATGCAAAAAATGCTGACCAAAAGATTTTTTTGCAAACATACGCTCTATATTTTTATTGATCCTCGACGCAACACCTCCACACAATCACCAATAACCCGAGCAAGGGTTGACGGCTTGCGTTTTGGAAGCGTGCCTGCATTAAGGATGTAAATTCGGGCCGTCTCCCGATGACGGCCACCGTCATCGGAAGACAACCCGAATCGTGGGAGGTCTAGAATACGAAATGCTGGAGGTTCACCAGAACGATTCGCCGAGGTCGCGATGATAGGTCGGCCTAACCCTCGCGCGAGAGCTCTAGCTGTGGGATCGCTCGAGACACGTAAAGCCACAGTACTGTCCTGCAAGACACTCTTCGCAAGTGGTAATCGCACTAATTTAGTCTCGCCTATTGGAAGCACGAGCGTCAACGGCCCAGGCCAATGCTTTTTTGCAAGCGCGAGCGCGGTTGGCGAAAACACGGCATAGCGTCTCGCCATCGCCAGCGAGCTCACAATGAGCGGTGTCCCCTTCTTATTTGAGCGCCCTTTCATCTCAAAAACACGGCGCACCGCTTTGGCATTCGTCGCGTCACAACCAATCCCATAGCTCGTCTCGGTTGGAAAAACAACGACTCCCCCAGATTTCAAAACTCTAACTGCACTTTTTATTTTCATACATACGAAGCCACTCCACCGTTCTCTTCAGTCCTTCGTCAAGTGGCACTTTCGCTGCCCAACCAAGAACTTTTCGAGCCAAACGCACATCGAGCACCGAGCGCATGATCTCGCCTGGATTGGCCGCCATATGCTTTTCAAGAGCTTCACTCGCGGTCATCTTTTTGAGTTTACGAAATAGCACGTTGACGTCCGTCTCTTTGCCGGTACCAATGTTAAAAATCCCGCTCAAGGATTTATCCATCGCCAACACAGCCGCTCGCACGCAATCCTCAACGTAGACAAAATCGCGCGTCTGTTTTCCAGAGCCAAAAATCTTAGCAGGCTTCCCCGTCAACATAGCCTGGGCAAAAATCGAGACAACCCCTCCTTCCCCACCGCCATCCTGTCGTGGTCCATAAACGTTCGCGTAACGCAACGCCACAAATGGAATACCATAAACCTCGCGACTAAAATTGAAATAGAGTTCTCCGGCGCGTTTTGCAACGCCGTATGGCGAGACAGGCTCATCAACAACTTCTTCAGACCACGGGGCTTTGTGTTTGTGTGAATCCGCGTACATTGCCCCGCCAGTTGAGGCGAAGACAAATTTTTTCACGCCGGCTTTTTGTCCTGCTTCAATAAGGGCGAGCGTCCCGAGCACATTGACCTCGGCGTCATAAATTGGATTCTTAAGCGATTCGCGCACATTTTTGAGCGCGGCATAATGGAAAATAATGTCCGGCTGAATTTTCTTCACGACAGCAGTGAGCTTCGGACTTGTTATTGACATCTGAATAAACTCCGCGTTCGGATTCACAAACGCTTTTTTGCCGTACGATAAATCATCGAGCACCACTACTTTGATACGACGCCGAATTAGCGCGTCAACAAGGTGTGAGCCGATAAATCCCGCGCCACCGGTCACCAATGCTTTTTTATACATTGCCATATTATAATTTTTTTACGCTCCAGCGCAGATACGCCTCCACAAATCCATCGAGCTCACCATTGAGCACGGCTTGCGCATCTGCTGTCTCGAAATCTGTACGATGATCCTTCACGAGTTTGTAAGGATGCAATACATACGATCGCGCTTGATTTCCCCACTCCGCGCTGGTGTACTCTCCGCGCAACGCCTGTTTCTCTTTTCGTTGTTCCTGAAGCGCCAACTGATGCAGTTTGGATTTGAGCACCTTGAGCGCTGTCTCCTTATTTTGCAACTGCGAACGCTCGTTCTGGCAACTCACCGTGATACCGGTTGGAATGTGCACAACACGCACGGCTGAATACGTCGTCTGCACGCTCTGCCCTCCATGTCCGCCAGCGAGAAATGTATCAATGCGCAAATCCTTCGGATCAATCTCCATCTCTTTAAGATTTTCAAACTCTGGCAGAACCTCGACAAGCGCAAAAGTAGTATGACGCATCTTCTCTGCATCGAAAGGCGAAATGCGCACAAGCCGATGCACACCAGCCTCTGATTTTAAATAACCAAAGGCATAACGTCCAACGACTCGTAGCATCACACTCTTGATCCCCGCCTCCTCCCCGCGTGATTCAGAAAGCACATCAATACGCATCCCTTTTCGCTCCACGTAACGCATGTACATACGTAGGAGCATTTCTGTCCAATCGTTTGCCTCTGTTCCGCCACTACCAGCATGAATCGCGATAATCGCGTTACTCGGATCATGCTCACCAGAAAATAATGTTTGAAACTCAAGCCTAGAGAATCGTTCTACAAGATCGCGCGTTTTTCCTTCAATCTCTTCTTTGAGACTCGAATCGTCCAATCGTTCTAGCTCCATGAGCTCTTCGAGCTCCTTATGAAGCGTCTCCCATGTCTCAATCTCACGACGAAGATCCGCAGTCTGCTGACTCACATCCGCAGCCCTGCGCGTATCTACCCAAAAATCCGCCATCGCCATTGTCGCTTCGAGCTCTATGAGCTCGGCCTTTTTCTTTGGAAGGTCAAAGCAACCCCCACGTTTGGTGGAGGCGATGTTGGAGTGTCGTTAAGGTATTAGAGCTTAATCTCTCGAGCATACTTTCCAAAGAACGGCATTTCCCAATACTTGCCTGCAAGGGCGTTCATAATACCGAGGATCGCCAGAATAAGTAGCGTAATCCATAAAATCAACATCACCAACCAGCCGAGGATTGGAATGAGGCCGAGAATGAAGCTCGCAAACCACAAAAGTACCGAGGCGATGGTGAGCACAAGGCCTTGCTTGCCGTGAAATTGGGCGAATTTAGAGTCTTTACGCATCGTTAGTGGTAATAGACAGAGAATAAACAGATAGCCGACGGCGGCAATGATGCGGTTGTATCGAATGTCTGGGTCGTGAAATTTTTGTGGTTGCATAAGCAAAAGGCGGGGGAAACCCCGCCTTTAGGATAGCATCTAATACATTCCCATGCCACCACCGCCATGCCCGCGATCATCCTTCTCTTCTTTCTTTGGCAAGTCGGTCACCGCGACCTCGGTCGAAAGGATCATGACAGCGATAGATACGGCATTTTGCAGAGCCGAACGCGTAACTTTTGCCGGATCAATGATGCCGGAAACGACCAAATCTTCATAACGGTCGAGCTCGGCGTTGTAGCCGAAGTTCCCTGATCCCTCTTTTACTTTTGAGACGATCACCGCGCCATCAACTCCAGCGTTCTCCGCAATAAAGTACAACGGAGCCTCCACAGCGCGCTTGAGGATTCCAATGCCGATCTCTTCGCCTGGTTCCACCGTGAGATCGTCCAACACGAGACTCGCGCGCAACAACGCGACACCTCCGCCAGGAACGATCCCTTCCTCAACCGCCGCTTTTGTTGCCGCAACAGCATCTTCAACGCGTTGCTTCTTCTCTTTCATCTCCACTTCCGTTGCGGCTCCTACTTTTATCACACCAACGCCTCCTGAAAGTTTAGACATACGTTCGCGCAACTTCTCGATCTCAAAATCCGAATCCGTCTGATCAATCATGTTCTTAATCTGCGCAACACGATCCGCGATCGCCTGCATATTGCCGGCTCCTTCCACAATCGTCGTAACATCTTTTGTAGCAACAACTTTTCGCGCATGGCCAAGATCTGCGACATCAACATTCTCGAGCTTGAGGCCCACTTCCTCACTAATCACTTTTCCGCCGGTCAAAATCGCAATATCCTCAAGCATCGCCTTGCGACGATCGCCGAATGCCGGAGCTTTCACCGCGAGCGCGGAAAATGCGCCACGCAACTTGTTCACCACAAGCGTCGCGAGAGCCTCGCCATCAAGATCCTCCGCAATGATCATAAGCTCTTTCTTCCCAGTCTGCGCAAGTTTCTCAAGCAGAGGCAAGATGTCCTTGATTGAGCTAATTTTTCGATCAGTGATAAGGATGTCAACGTTCTCGTACACCGCCTCCATACGTTCGGCGTTCGTGACCATGTACGCACTGACATACCCCTTGTCAAATTGCATCCCTTCAACGACCTCAACCTCCATTCCTAAACTCTGCGACTCTTCAACAGTGATGACGCCGTCCTTGCCGACCTTACCCATAGCCGATGCGATCATCTTGCCGATCTCGACATCGTTCGCCGAAATCGAAGCGATCTGCTCAATGTCGCCGTCACTGATCGGTTTGGCAATTTTTTCCTTGAGCACGGCGACCATAGCGGCAGTGCCTTTCTCGATACCGCGACGAATCACTTGCGCACTCGTACCTGCCGTGACGTTACGAAGTCCTTCTGTCACGATCGCTTGAGCAAGCACGATCGCGGTGGTCGTACCGTCTCCAGCAATATCATTTGTCTTGCTCGCAACTTCTTTCACGAGCTCGGCGCCAAGATTTTCAAACTTGTCTTCAAGCTCAATCTCTTTTGCAACGGTCACACCATCTTTTGTAACAATCGGCGAACCAAATCCTCGATCCAAAATTACGTTACGGCCCTTTGGCCCCAAAGTGGCGCGCACCGCGTTTGCCAGCTTGTCGACACCGCTCTTTAATTTGTGTCTTGCCTCCTCGTTGAAAATTAATTGTTTTGCCATAAGGAATAATCATTAAGTCGTAGAGTCCGGAGCTACTCGATAATTGCGACGACATCGTCCATGCGAATCACGAGATATTCTTGGTCGTCAACTTTGATTTCATCAGGCGCATATTTCTTAAACACGACCTTATCCCCGATCTTCACCTCCATGCTAGAGCGTGAGCCATTATCAAGCACCTTGCCCGGACCAACAGCGATCACCTCACCGCGCTCCTGACGTTCCTTATCAACGGTATCAGGCAAAATAATCCCCGATTTTGTCACCTCTTCTTTGGAAAGACCACGGACAATTACATGATCACCTAGCGGTTTCAACATAACTATAAAATAATGAGTTAGGTACCCTATTTAGACATAATTAAGCATAGTTCGTCAAGGGGGTCTGTCGCCAAATGTGCTTTTGATACGAAACTTCAGATGTTCGAGACAGAAT
>ERZ1292640.234-Hain-H43-02um-R1-234-length-44469-cov-6_pt2 | contig 42945 bp, 29 predicted proteins | sample MGYA00564404_ERZ1292640 | MGnify/ENA primary metagenome ERZ1292640 (study PRJEB36523, sample SAMEA6512636) | groundwater metagenome | collected 2019-01-08 | study: AquaDiva: Metagenomics assemblies of 32 groundwater samples | reverse complement strand
GCATCGACTTCACAGACACTGGAGGCGGGATCAAAAAAGAGCTTCTTGAAGATATCTTCCTTGATTTTGTGACTACCAAAGGTTCTGCAGAGGGGACTGGATTAGGGTTATCCATTTCAAGAAAGATTATTCAAAAACATAATGGAAAGATTTGGGCGGAGTCGGAAGTTATGGGTTCTTTTAATTGACAAGGCAACAATTCCGTCTTGTGGTTTATGCTGTAAATGTTAAGCTGTATAATATTAAATTGTGTAAAAGCGTAAAAAATGAGATAAAAATTCTAATATGTATACTAAAAATTTAACTAATCTTAAAAGTTTACGTGAAGTAGAATTATCTTTACGGGGTAAGGTAAAAATTTATTTACGCAGTGCAAAAGAAATTGAAGATTATCTATCTAAAAATCCCGATGAATGGGGAAAATTCCAAAGCGAATTTGATTCAGTAGTTAATGGAATTTTTAAAGATATTATGGATTTTGAAAGGGTTAATATTAATACTAGTAATAAAGAGAAAGTTGATAAATTAAAGCATTTGTTTATTAACAGAATCAGAAAAATATTTTTGAAAGGAAATTATAATGAATGGAGTTTTCGGAAGCCTTACGGTTACGCAGGCGATTTTAAGATTATAGATGATATTTATCAAAACAATCCGAAAACGATGGGATTTGCCAGGCTTTTTGATAATTATTTCATGATGTCGGCGATATCAGTTGCTGTGAGGAATCGGAAAGAGGACTTTAAACGGTTGATCATTGACTTTGCTAATAAAAATCAAGAGCATAAAATAAGGATAATGAATTTAGCTTGTGGTTCTTGTCGCGATGTAAAAGAAATTATGTCGTCTGATCAGCTAGTAAATAAAAATATAATCTTTGATTGTTATGACCAGGACATAAAAGCATTAGAATACGCCAAAAATTTATTAAATGATATTCCAGATGTTAATTTTGTTCAAGAAAATGCACTAAGAATAGGAGTTACAAAAAATTTACATTCCTTAATAAAATTTAAGTACGATTTAATTTATTCAACAGGGCTTTTTGATTATTTAAATTATAGAATTTCAGAACGGTTAATTTCTAATCTTAGGAAAATTCTAAATCCGAATGGGTTGCTTATAGTATCTGATGTGAGGGATAAATATAGTAATCCATCTGTTCATTATATGGAATGGGTTGGTGATTGGAACTTACTTTATCGCGACGACAATGAATTCAGGAAAATTTTCTACGATTCTGGATTTTGTGATAATGAATTGAAATCGTTATACGAGCAACAAGGTATTATGCAATATATGAGTGCCAGAAAGCTTAAAAGATGATTTTTTTCCCATTAAGTGCTCTTGTAAATGCGATTACAAGTACAATAGTTAGTATTATCGCGTTGGTAAAAAATCCAAAATCAGATCTCAATAGATCATTTTGTTATTTTGCATCAAGCGTTGCATTATGGTCGTATTGTTACTTTTTTTGGCAATTATCAAGAGATGCAAATGCTGCTTTATTTTGGTGCCGCACTTTAATGGGATTTGCAATTTTTATCCCATCAGCTTTTTTCCATTTCAGTACAACCCTAATAGGCCAAAGACAGAAGTATGGCCATAAAATAATATTTTGGTATTGCGTTAGCATTATTTTTCTTGTTTTAGATTTTACTCCGTTATTCGTAAAAGATGTGCGTCCAAGACTATTCTTTCCCTTTTGGCCTACAGCAGGGATTGCCTATGCTCCTTTTTTACTTATGTTTATTGGTCTGACTCTATATTCACACATTTTAATGTTTAAAAATTGGAAATTTTTTTCCGGAGTTAGGCGTAATCAAATTAAATATATATTCTTGGGAACAGCAATAGGATTTTTAGGCGGAACAACCAATTATCCATTGTGGTATGATATTAAAATTATTCCAATTGGTAATATTTTCGTTTCGGTTTATGTCTTTCTGGTATTTTATGCGATCATTAAGTTTCGTCTCATGGATATTAGCACATTACTTGTTCGCGTATCTGTTTTTTTAATTGTTTACGCAACTGTTTTAGGCGTTCCTTTTTATGTTGGGTATAAGTACGGTTTATGGAAGCAAGCGACTTGGGCTATGTTAGTCTTAGCTACTCTCGGTCCATTTATCTATCTCGCCTTACAGCGTCGAGCCGAAAAAATCATTCTTAAAGCACAAAAAACCTACCAGGCTGCTTTACGCGAAATTTCCTTTACCATGATAAATATAAAGGATTTGGATCTCCTATTAAATAACATTGTCCTTAAAGTAGTGAGTTTAGTCAGTGTCACCTGGGCAGCTATTTATTTTTTTGATGAAAAACAAAAGAAATTCATCCTAAAGCATCAAAGCATAAGGTTAGGCAACCCCGATCTTATGCAAGAATATAGTTTTAATTCACCACTTGTCGAAAGCCTCAATCAAAGCAGAGAACCGTTAATAGGAGAAGAAATAGGACTTTCTTCGCCTAAGATCGGTTTAGCTGTCCCATGTTTTATTGATAATGATCTGGTATGTTTTTTGCTATTAGGGGATAAGCCAAAAAATGCTATCTTTACGCAGGATGATGCAAGTGTTTTTACAGTTCTTTCAAGTCAAACCGCCCTTGCCATCCAAAACTGCCAATTCTACTCCCAGGAACGCCAGCGTCAGCAGTATATGCGTGTTGCATCGTTAGACCGGCAGATGGCTGGCCTTGCCCATGAGATAGACAACCCAAACAGTGCCTTATTAGGCAGCTTAGGAAGTTTAGAATTAGTCTTAGATGATCTAAAGGAAGTCATCCCTACTGATAAAATGGAATACCTGAAAAAGAAGATTGAACGTGCCAGGTTTAACTCTAAGCGTATCAGTAAAATGATTACCTCGGTAAGAGAGTTCTCAAGAGCTTCAACAGGAGAGGTTATACCGATAAAATTTGAATGGATTATGGAAGGTCTCTTAAATATCATTGAGCCGCAGTTTAAATATAACGGAGTAAACTTTATCCAGGAGTTACCGAACGAGGAAGTTTGGCTGCGTGCTAATAAAGTTGAAATTGAACAGGTTCTGGTAAATTTAGGCACTAATTCCACACAAGCCATAAATGAGATATGGTTAAAGGGCCAAAACTCCCCTGAAAGTAAAAAAGAAATAACCCTAAGAGCCTATAAAACGACCCCCAATACTCTAAGGATAGATTTCTCCGATACCGGAGGCGGAATTAAAAAAGAGCTACTTGAAGATATCTTCCTGGATTTTGTAACAACAAAAGGTTCTGCAGAGGGGACTGGATTAGGGCTATCTATTTCAAGAAAGATTATTCAAAAGCATAATGGAAAGATTTGGGCGGAATCAGAAGGGGAAAATAAAGGTGCTGTTTTTACACATAGACACAGATTTTTCAGTTAATAACAAAGTATTGGTTAGTGTAGGTAAATGTTGTAATATCGTCTAAAAACAAGTAGAATTACTGCAGGGAGAGAAAAAATGGGGAGAAAATAATGATTAAATCTATAAGAAAAAAAACAGATAAAACAGTTAAGTCTAACAAAAATAACATAGAAAATGAAATGCGGAAAATTATTGCGAAGATCGCGCGCGCAAAAGATACTGATATTAAAAATAATGTTAATCTAAGAAGCGAACTGGGTCTGGATTCTTTAAATGCGATGGCTCTTTTGGCTGCCATTGAAACCAAATACGGCATTCAAATAGACCAGGCTAAGGCATTTGATGTTGTCACTGCGCGAGATTTATTTGATCTTGTTAAAACGTACCTAAGAAAAAAATAGAATTAAATGGCCAATATTCTTATTACCGGGGGAACAGGTTTTTTAGGGTGGGAAATAGTTAAGCAACTACTTATTGACCGGGAAGATAAAATATATTTGTTAGTAAGGAATAAGAGTAATCAATACCCTGTAGGTAGAGTGGATTTACTGTTACAAAGAAGTTTTTCACATAGTGTTTATCTAAGATTTAAAAAAAGAATTGATGTAATTCAGGGAGATATCGAAGAAAATAATTTAGGTATAATCAATTCCAACATTAAAGAATTGGCTAAGAAAATAAATGTTATTTATCATTGTGCTGCTTTGTGCGAATTTAATACTCCTTTGAGTCTAGTTAGAAAAATCAATGTTGGTGGCACGAGAAATATTTTGAATTTTGCTTTACTTTGCAAAGAAAATAATTCTTTGGATTATGTAAGTCACATTAGCACTATTTCAGTATTTGGTAAATCAGGCGGTACGCTTTACGAGAACTCTTTGAATATAAAACAAGAATTTAATAACTATTACGAACAGACAAAATTTGAAGCTGAAAATATTTTGCATAAATTTAGGCAAAGAGGCCTATTTATAAATATTTTTAGGCCTAGTAGTATTAGTGGGCATTCCAAAACCGGAGAAATAAGTAGTATCCAAATGTTGTCTCAAATGCTGTATATTCTATCCCTTGAAATTTTTTCCGAACTACCTGGTAAGAGAAACTTACAATATAACCTTGTTCCCGTTGATTCTGTTGCAAAGGCAACAAACCTGATTTCGTTCAATAATCAAGAAGCGTATAACTATCATTTAACCAATAACAATAACGTAACGCTTGGATTTTTTTTAGATACGGCAAGCGATTTTTTTGGGTTTAAAAAACCAAAATTAATTCCACAAGAAGAGTTTAACTTTTTATGCCTCCAGGGGTTTAGAAGAAGAATTCTTATGCCTTTTCTTTCTTATTTTAATCACAAAGAGACCGTATTTGATACTACCAATTTTCAAAAGGCAGTAACGGGGACCGAGTTTACCTGGCCGGTTGTAGATGAAAAATTATTATTTAAGTTATTCAGTTATTGTAATCGTAGGAGATTTATAAAGAGGAAAAGAATATGAATTTTTCTTTTCTTATCTACCAGGTTGCAAAACGATTACCGGATAAAATAGCTTTAATCGAAGACGGAATTCAGATATCTTATCAGAAGCTTTGGAATAAAGTTGAAAAGTTATCCGCTGCTCTTTTTATGCTCGGGATTAAGACAGAAGATAGGGTAGTCATCCTCTTGCCTAATTGTAGACAGTTTATCTATGTATTTTTTGCTTTGTTAAAAAATAGAATGGTAGCTGTACCTTTAAACCCGCGAATTGTTCCTTTTGAATTAAATAGAATCTTCCAAACCGCTAATCCTAAAACTATTGTATCCACATCTGCATTGATTCAGAAGATTTTAGATGATAATCCGATCCTGTTATCGGGTAAAACCATTATTCTTACGGATACATCAAATGAGTTAAAAATCCAAGGGTCGGATATTTTTTTATTAAGTGACTTATATAAAATTAAATCAGATATACATAAATTGACTACAAATTCAGACCAAATAGCCAGCATTAATTTTACATATAGGGGGTATGGTTATCCTTTAGGGGCTGTTTTGAGCCATGGGAATTATGTTTATGGCGCTGCCGCAGTTATCCGGTTGATCGAGGTAGAATTAAATCAAAAATTTTTATTAATGATGCCAATATCTCACATATTTACCTTGATTTGCTGCGTTGTAACACCTCTTTTAAGAGGTGCAACCGTGATAATATCGAATAATATTATCCCAAAACATTTTTTTAAAATCATAGAAGAATATAAGATAGATTTTCTTGTAGGTGTTCCCACTTTGTACAAAGTAATGTTGAAGAATTATGATTCATCTAAATATAATATTTCTTCTGTGAAATACGGATTATGCGGAGGAGATACTATGGAGCTTTCGCTTTACCATGAAATAAAAGAAAAGCTGGGATTTGAGCTATTGCAGGGGTATGGTTTAACTGAAACATTGCCTGTTACCTGCAATCCTAAATTTAGAAATAAGCCGTCATCGTTAGGTATTCTTGCAGGTGAACCTCCATGCTATGCGAGATTAAGAATTGTAGATGATAAGGGCAATGAAAAGAAAACCGGCGAAATCGGAGAAATCCTAATCAATGGCCGGACTATGATGAAGAAATACTACAAAGCCGAAAAAGAGAGCAAGGAAGTTATAAAAGGCGGATGGTTCTATACCGGTGATCTAGGCAGATTAGACGTCGAGGGATATTTGTATTTTGAAGGATTAAAGAAAGATATCGTTAAGGTAGGAGGCAATACCGTAGATCTTGTAGAAATAAGAAATGTTTTATTATCGTATCCCGGAGTCGGGAATGTTAAGATTTTTAGTAAATTAGATAAATTATGGGGAAAAATCATTGGAGCTAAAATTGTATCCTCTAAAAGTATTACAGAAAAAGAAATAAAAAATTATTGTCAGAAAAGACTATCTGGATATAAGATTCCGCAAGAAATAAAAATTAATAAAAAATGAGAATTGCTTTTGTATCACCAAAAGGTGTATTTTTTAGTAACGAGCCGCGATTAATGAGGTTTTGGGAAAAATCTAAAGAAAACCTTGGTTCAAAATTACTTGCTACTCAATTTGATTTATGGTCTGGCTTTAACTTAGGGCTGTTAATTCTTGCAGCCTTAACACCCAAAAAATATGAAATAGAATTTATAGATGAGAATTTAAAGGATATAAATTTTGAAAAACATTATGATTTAGTCGCTATTTCTGCTATTACCCAGCAATCTATTAGGGCATATCAAATCGCGGATGAATTCCGTAAAAGAAAAATTAAAGTCGTTATTGGCGGAATACATGCCACAGTTTTGCCAGATGAGGCGAAACAGCATGCGGATAGCATAGTAATTGGGGAGGGGGAATATTCTTGGCCAAGTTTGATGAAGGATTTAAGAAAAGGAGAATTGTTACCTTTTTATAGATCGAAAGAATCTGTTGATTTAAAATATTCTCCTCTTCCAAGATATAATTTGCTAAATCCCCGAGACTACAGAATTGTTTGGATTCAAACCAGCAGAGGGTGTCCTTTTGATTGTGAATTTTGCGCGGCTTCAAAAGTATTTGGTTTAAAATTCAGGCATAAGACGGTCAAGCGGGTTTTACAAGAAATAAAACTTATTAAGAGTATTTGGAAAAATCCGCAGATTAATTTTTCCGATGATAATATGTTTATTGATAGAAAGTATGCGGAAGAATTAATTAAAGAATTAATTCCTTTGAATATTAGATGGGCTGCTTCTACGGATATTTCTATCGCTAAAGACGATAAATTGTTGGAACTACTGAGAAAAAGCGGATGCATTGTACTTTTTATCGGTTTTGAAAGTTTATCCAAAGAGAGCTTAAAGAACATTGACAAACGTTCTTGGAAACTCAGTCAATTATCCAATTATTCTTTGTATATAAAAAAAATTCAATCCTATGGGATAGGTGTTATGGGGGCTTTTATTTTGGGGCTCGATAACGACGATAAGTCGATTTTTGGTAAAACAGCGGATTTTATAATAAATAACCATCTATATGCGGCGCAGATTACAGTTTTAACACCTTTACCTGGGACAAGGCTAAGAGAAAGATTGAATAAAGAAAAGAGATTATTATGTCATTCTTGGGAAAAATATTCATTTTTAGATGTGAATTTTATTCCTCAAAAAATGTCTATAAAGGAATTACAGAATGGTATTTTACAGGTTTATCAGAGAGTATACGCTAAATCAGTAAAAATTAAAACGGCAGAATATTTTAAAAATATTTACCTTGATCTGCTAAAAAATAGAAAATGATCTTTAACCCCTACTCTATCCCGCATTTAATAGTTGCAATCTTTTATGTAATTTCTGGAATCTATATTTATCTTAAAAATCGACATTCCATGATAAATATAATACTGGCTTTGGAATGGTTTTGCGTTTTTATCTGGAATATCGGATATTTCTTTATGTATTCAACTAAGAATGAAAATATTGCTGCGATATACGCAAAATTTATTTATATAGGTATCGTTTTTATACCTTCCTTATTTTATCATTTCACAGTAGTAATATTAAAGATAAATAACGAAAAAAATATTGTAAAGCTAAATTATTTTATAAGCAGCGTTATCCTATTTTTTATTCTTACAACAAACAGAATCGTTTCAGGAGTGTGGACTTATTTTTTTGGATTCCATACGAAAGTTACGAGTTTGCATTATTTTTATCTAGCATTCTTTTTTGTTCTATTTATTCGTTGCTTTATAAAATTTTATAAGGCTTATAAAAATAAAAGAGATAAATCACCTGGCGAATATAATCAAATCAGGTATATATTTGTAGGATTTTTTATAGCTTCATTTGGTATTTTCGATTTCTTAGCGCATCATGGGATATTGGAGTTTTTTCCTGTAGGTTTCCTTTTTGTTGCTGTAGCATTTATGATTATTCATTATGTTATTATTCGTCATCGTCTCCTCGATGTAAATGTTGCCCTTACCCGCGCCGGGATATTCATTTTTGTTTATCTTTTTATTTTGGGTGTTCCTTTTGTTTTTGGTTATAAGTATAGATTATGGCAGTTGGCTACTTGGGTTACAGTTATTCTTGCTACTTCAGGCCCGTTCATCTATCTTTTTCTCCAACGCCGCGCCGAAAAAATCTTACGCAAAGAACAACTTATCTACCAACAGGCTTTACGCAACACCTCTTCCACTATAATGCTCAACAAAGATTTGAACAAGCTCTTAGAAACCATCGTTCTCAATGTTGTAGATATCGTTAAAGTAAATTGGGCAGCAATTTATCTAAAAAGCGAAAAAGAGGATAAATATCTACAGCAATATCACCACTCTAAGACAGGGGAAGAGAGTTTGCCTAAAGAGTTTACTTTGGATTCGGAATTAGTAAAGCGTTTATATAGTTCAAAGCTTCCTTTAATAGGAGAAGAGAACCATTTTCAAGAGCTTAAAATTGGCCTTGCTGTTCCCTCTTTTCAAGATAGTAATCTGATTGGTTTTCTCCTCTTAGGTGATAAGCCCAAGGGAAAGATTTATGACCAGAGCGATGTAAATGAGTTTACGCTTTTATCCAACCAATTCGCCCTTGCCATCGAAAACTGCCAGTTTTATTCCCAGGAACGCCAGCGCCAGCAGTATATGCGGGTAAATTCTCTTGATAGGCAGATGGCTGGTCTTGCTCATGAGATAGACAACCCAAACAGCGCCCTTTTAGGCAGCCTGGGGAGCTTAGAATTAGTCTTAGACGATCTAAAAGAGGTCATCCCTGCTGATAAAATGGAATACCTCAAGAAGAAACTTGACCGCGCCAGGTTCAACTCTAAGCGTATAAGTAAAATGATCACCTCGGTCCGGGAGTTCTCAAGAGCCTCAACAGGAGAGGTTATACCGTTAAAATTTGAGTGGATTATGGAAGGTCTCTTAAATATCATTGAGCCGCAATTTAAATATAATGGGGTAAACTTTATCCAAGAAGTGCCAAGTGAGTCAATCTGGCTGCGCGCTAACAAGGTTGAAATTGAGCAAGTTCTGGTAAATTTAGGCACTAATTCCACACAAGCGATCAATGAAATCTGGTTAAAAGGTCATAATACTCCTGAAAGTAAAAAAGAAATAACCCTAAAAGCCTATCCTATTAACCCTAATACCTTACGCATCGACTTCACAGACACTGGAGGCGGGATCAAAAAAGAGCTTCTTGAAGATATCTTCCTTGATTTTGTGACTACCAAAGGTTCTGCAGAGGGGACTGGATTAGGGTTATCCATTTCAAGAAAGATTATTCAAAAACATAATGGAAAGATTTGGGCGGAGTCGGAAGTTATGGGTTCTTTTAATTGACAAGGCAACAATTCCGTCTTGTGGTTTATGCTGTAAATGTTAAGCTGTATAATATTAAATTGTGTAAAAGCGTAAAAAATGAGATAAAAATTCTAATATGTATACTAAAAATTTAACTAATCTTAAAAGTTTACGTGAAGTAGAATTATCTTTACGGGGTAAGGTAAAAATTTATTTACGCAGTGCAAAAGAAATTGAAGATTATCTATCTAAAAATCCCGATGAATGGGGAAAATTCCAAAGCGAATTTGATTCAGTAGTTAATGGAATTTTTAAAGATATTATGGATTTTGAAAGGGTTAATATTAATACTAGTAATAAAGAGAAAGTTGATAAATTAAAGCATTTGTTTATTAACAGAATCAGAAAAATATTTTTGAAAGGAAATTATAATGAATGGAGTTTTCGGAAGCCTTACGGTTACGCAGGCGATTTTAAGATTATAGATGATATTTATCAAAACAATCCGAAAACGATGGGATTTGCCAGGCTTTTTGATAATTATTTCATGATGTCGGCGATATCAGTTGCTGTGAGGAATCGGAAAGAGGACTTTAAACGGTTGATCATTGACTTTGCTAATAAAAATCAAGAGCATAAAATAAGGATAATGAATTTAGCTTGTGGTTCTTGTCGCGATGTAAAAGAAATTATGTCGTCTGATCAGCTAGTAAATAAAAATATAATCTTTGATTGTTATGACCAGGACATAAAAGCATTAGAATACGCCAAAAATTTATTAAATGATATTCCAGATGTTAATTTTGTTCAAGAAAATGCACTAAGAATAGGAGTTACAAAAAATTTACATTCCTTAATAAAATTTAAGTACGATTTAATTTATTCAACAGGGCTTTTTGATTATTTAAATTATAGAATTTCAGAACGGTTAATTTCTAATCTTAGGAAAATTCTAAATCCGAATGGGTTGCTTATAGTATCTGATGTGAGGGATAAATATAGTAATCCATCTGTTCATTATATGGAATGGGTTGGTGATTGGAACTTACTTTATCGCGACGACAATGAATTCAGGAAAATTTTCTACGATTCTGGATTTTGTGATAATGAATTGAAATCGTTATACGAGCAACAAGGTATTATGCAATATATGAGTGCCAGAAAGCTTAAAAGATGATTTTTTTCCCATTAAGTGCTCTTGTAAATGCGATTACAAGTACAATAGTTAGTATTATCGCGTTGGTAAAAAATCCAAAATCAGATCTCAATAGATCATTTTGTTATTTTGCATCAAGCGTTGCATTATGGTCGTATTGTTACTTTTTTTGGCAATTATCAAGAGATGCAAATGCTGCTTTATTTTGGTGCCGCACTTTAATGGGATTTGCAATTTTTATCCCATCAGCTTTTTTCCATTTCAGTACAACCCTAATAGGCCAAAGACAGAAGTATGGCCATAAAATAATATTTTGGTATTGCGTTAGCATTATTTTTCTTGTTTTAGATTTTACTCCGTTATTCGTAAAAGATGTGCGTCCAAGACTATTCTTTCCCTTTTGGCCTACAGCAGGGATTGCCTATGCTCCTTTTTTACTTATGTTTATTGGTCTGACTCTATATTCACACATTTTAATGTTTAAAAATTGGAAATTTTTTTCCGGAGTTAGGCGTAATCAAATTAAATATATATTCTTGGGAACAGCAATAGGATTTTTAGGCGGAACAACCAATTATCCATTGTGGTATGATATTAAAATTATTCCAATTGGTAATATTTTCGTTTCGGTTTATGTCTTTCTGGTATTTTATGCGATCATTAAGTTTCGTCTCATGGATATTAGCACATTACTTGTTCGCGTATCTGTTTTTTTAATTGTTTACGCAACTGTTTTAGGCGTTCCTTTTTATGTTGGGTATAAGTACGGTTTATGGAAGCAAGCGACTTGGGCTATGTTAGTCTTAGCTACTCTCGGTCCATTTATCTATCTCGCCTTACAGCGTCGAGCCGAAAAAATCATTCTTAAAGCACAAAAAACCTACCAGGCTGCTTTACGCGAAATTTCCTTTACCATGATAAATATAAAGGATTTGGATCTCCTATTAAATAACATTGTCCTTAAAGTAGTGAGTTTAGTCAGTGTCACCTGGGCAGCTATTTATTTTTTTGATGAAAAACAAAAGAAATTCATCCTAAAGCATCAAAGCATAAGGTTAGGCAACCCCGATCTTATGCAAGAATATAGTTTTAATTCACCACTTGTCGAAAGCCTCAATCAAAGCAGAGAACCGTTAATAGGAGAAGAAATAGGACTTTCTTCGCCTAAGATCGGTTTAGCTGTCCCATGTTTTATTGATAATGATCTGGTATGTTTTTTGCTATTAGGGGATAAGCCAAAAAATGCTATCTTTACGCAGGATGATGCAAGTGTTTTTACAGTTCTTTCAAGTCAAACCGCCCTTGCCATCCAAAACTGCCAATTCTACTCCCAGGAACGCCAGCGTCAGCAGTATATGCGTGTTGCATCGTTAGACCGGCAGATGGCTGGCCTTGCCCATGAGATAGACAACCCAAACAGTGCCTTATTAGGCAGCTTAGGAAGTTTAGAATTAGTCTTAGATGATCTAAAGGAAGTCATCCCTACTGATAAAATGGAATACCTGAAAAAGAAGATTGAACGTGCCAGGTTTAACTCTAAGCGTATCAGTAAAATGATTACCTCGGTAAGAGAGTTCTCAAGAGCTTCAACAGGAGAGGTTATACCGATAAAATTTGAATGGATTATGGAAGGTCTCTTAAATATCATTGAGCCGCAGTTTAAATATAACGGAGTAAACTTTATCCAGGAGTTACCGAACGAGGAAGTTTGGCTGCGTGCTAATAAAGTTGAAATTGAACAGGTTCTGGTAAATTTAGGCACTAATTCCACACAAGCCATAAATGAGATATGGTTAAAGGGCCAAAACTCCCCTGAAAGTAAAAAAGAAATAACCCTAAGAGCCTATAAAACGACCCCCAATACTCTAAGGATAGATTTCTCCGATACCGGAGGCGGAATTAAAAAAGAGCTACTTGAAGATATCTTCCTGGATTTTGTAACAACAAAAGGTTCTGCAGAGGGGACTGGATTAGGGCTATCTATTTCAAGAAAGATTATTCAAAAGCATAATGGAAAGATTTGGGCGGAGTCAGAAGGGGAAAATAAAGGCGCAACTTTTTATATAGAGTTGCCTATAGCGAATGATTTAAGTAAAGAAGAAAAGCATCAGGCAGAAGTTGAGCGCGGCGGACAGGGGAAGAAGGATATGTTTATTCAGGATTTCCCAAAGTAAGCTACAAGAATATTTTCCCTTTTTCCCACTTGACAATATTCCCACCATATGGTATTCTCTTATCGAAAGGGGAAGCTATTATGAAAACTATGAAATTATTAATGGAGACAAAGAAAGCGCCGAAAGAAACAATTGAGGTTAAGGAGAAGTTTATGCCGGTAGATACGCGCCCGCTTGATTCCAAACATCGTATCACCTTGGGCGGCAGGCTTTACAAGCTAGTTTCAAGCAAAATGAAGATCGATTCTTACCAGGTATTTGTAGGCAAAGAAGGCGATATTTTACTTAGGCCTGCAGTTTCGATTCCCAGCAGCGAAGCATGGGTGTATCGCAACCCGGAGGTTATCGGCAAAGTGCGTCAGGGATTGAAAGAAGCTGCTGAAGGCCGGATGGAGAAGGTCGATGATTTAGAAAATTTCTTGAGCACGTTATGAGTTTTTTTTTAAGTTTTACTGCATCAGCGAAGCAAACTTTAAAAGAACTAAAAGAAACAAAACATCTGGAAAAGCGTTTTAAGGCAGTTGTCAAATCTCTTCAGTATCTGACAGAAAATCCCCGCCATCCCAGCCTGCAAACCCATCAATATACTTCTGTGTCAGGGCCAGATGGGGAAAAAGTTTTTGAGGCTTATGCAGAGCAGGATACCCCGGCTGCTTATCGAATATTCTTTTATTATGGGAGGCGGAGGGGGGAGATAGTGATTTTTGCCATTACTCCTCATCCATAAACCAATTATCGTCCGAGATGGGAAGAAGGCGAGGGGCTTGAGTCAAGTGGTCAGACGGTTGGCCGGAAAACTGTGGAGAAAACTGTGGAGAAAACTGTGGAGAAAATATTTGGTTTAATCAAGACCAATCCGCAGATTACTCAGAAACAGATCATGGATAAAACTTGGCTAACTCGTCGCGGTATTGAGTGGAATTTAAAAAAATTAAAGGACGCTGGCCGTATTCTTCGAATCGGCCCTGATAAAGGCGGGCATTGGGAGATTGAGCGCAAGTGAGTTATTTTCAACAGAAGCTTAGAGGCAAGCCGCTTGATTCCAATTATGGCGGCGGCAGAGTATTAACCGCTAAAAGCCTGCGAAATAAATTGCAAAAAATGATCACCTCGGTAAGGGAGTTCTCAAGGGCCTCAACCGGAGAGGTTAAGCCTTTACAATTCGAATGGATCATGGAGAGCCTCTTAAATATCATCGAGCCTCAGTTTAAATATAACGGAGTAAACTTTATACAGGAGTTACCGAACGAGGAAGTCTGGCTGCGCGCTAATAAAGTAGAAATTGAGCAAGTTCTGGTAAATTTAGGCACTAATTCCACACAAGCCATCAATGAAATCTGGCTAAAAGGACACAATACTCCTGAAAGTAAAAAAGAGATAACCCTCAAAGCCTATCCTCTTAATCCTAACACCTTACGCATCGACTTCACAGACACTGGAGGCGGGATCAAAAAAGAGCTTCTTGAAGATATATTCTTAGATTTTGTTACTACCAAAGGTTCTGCAGAAGGAACGGGATTACTAAATTTCACCTTCTAAATTTCAGCCTTGCGGTTTTTGTTCGTAAATGCTAAACTGTATAAATCGCATAATGATTCGGGATATTTATAATAAGCAAATTATTCTAACTTGTTTTAGTGAAAGGGGAGTATGCCACGCATTATTGTTGAAAGAATAATACCATTTAAAAAAGAAAAAGTTTATGAAATATTAAAAAAAGTAGAAGATTTTCCTACTTTTATGAAAAGTATCCGTTCGCTTAAGGTTGTTGACCGTTCTGATAACAGGCTTGTTACGTCATGGCAAGTGGATATTGATGGAGCACTTATAATGTGGGAGGAAGAAGATTTTTTTGATGATAAGAATTTTTCCTTAAGGTTTAATATGCTTAAAGGTGATTATGGTAGCTATTCCGGAGAATGGAAATTGGAAGATTCCGGGGCGAATCATACAAAAATAAATTTAACTGCGAATTTTGATTGGGGTGTACCTGTTCTTGAAAAATTTGTTGGAGATGTGCTTGAAAAAAAAGCAAAGAAATACGCTCTTAGTATGCTTAAAGCGCTTAAAAATAAATTAAATGAATAAATTTGCCTGTATAATACACCCCTTAGATATCGAATTGTTTTCCACTTTTGAACCAGAAGCGAAAAAAAAGCGTCCTGAAATAATTAAGAGTCTTTTTAAGTGGAGTAAGCCACTGATTGTTTCGGAAGTCGCGGGTTTGTATTCTAAGACTGGCGCGGTTTCAACCGGAGCACTCGTATTATATAACATACTCCCTGAACAAATTGTTTCGATGAACAGTGAAATATTATTAAAAAAGGCAGTAGAGGCTGGCAAGCTTGCTGAAAAGTGGGGAGCGGATATTTTTGGATTAACTGCTTATATGGCTCAGGTTGGACGTAAAGGGGTCCAAGTTGCCAAGCAGCTTCAAATACCCGTAACTACGGGAACAAATTATACAATTTTTGTTGTTATTGAAGCAATGCTTCAGGCCGCTAAACAATTAGAAATAAATTTAAAAGAATCAAATCTTGCAGTAATTGGCGCTACTGGGTCCATAGGTAGTATTACTGCGCAAATACTTTCTTCCTATATTCCTAATATTATATTGGTGGGAAGAAACAAACAAAAACTTCAAAATTTAGCAGATACTTTAGGATACAACAAAGAAAACAAAAAAATTTTTATAACTCACAGCATAGATAGGGCATTGCAAAATGCAAATATCGTTATGGTAGCAACAAATACACCGGATACGCTCATCGATCTTAAGGATATTAATCCAGGAACATTGGTTTGCGATGTTTCGTTGCCTAAAAATGTAAGTAAAGATGTTGCGCAAAGCCGGAAAGATATTTTAATAATTGATGGGGGTTTAGTGCGACCTCCAGGGAAAGTAGATTTTAATTTTTACTATGGTTTACCTCCGGGTGTTTGTTATGCATGCATGGCTGAAACAATGATTCTTTCCCTGGAAGGTTTATGTAAAAACTATTCTGTAGGCGGTGATGTTAATATTGAAAACGTAAGAGTAATAGGAGAATTAGCTGTTAAACATGGATTTCGTATTTCTGAATTCAGAAGCTTTGGGAGAGGGGTTGGAGAGGAGCAGATTGATAAAGTAAGAGATGTATTGAAGCAGTTTAATTACAAAAAGCAAATTTTATTATGAATCTTTATTCACTTGCATCGTTTTTTGCTACTATTGTTTGCGTTGGTTTAGGTGGTTTTGTTTTACTGAAAAATAGAAAGAATAGTTTAAATAAAACATTTGGTATCGCTACCATATGTATGGGATTGTGGGCATCTTTTCCTTTTGTGACTGCTCTTGTACAACCAGATAAACGCATTTTTTTTGGGCGTTTTATTTATTTTTTTGCTATATTTACACCCGCCACATTTTTTCATTTCATATGCACAGCCTTACGTCTTGAGGAAAAAAAGATAGAGTGGTATTTTGTTAAGCTCGCGTATTTAATTTCCTTTTTATTTGTATTTATTTTTTTACCAAACCCTTATTTTATTTCGGGAGTTCAAGCTTTTGCACCGCATTTTAGCCCCGAAGCCGGCCCGCTTTATTTAGTTTTTATGTATTTTTTTGCAATTCTTTGCACATATACCGTAGTCGTTGCTTTTGGTATATATATTAACTCTCGGGGGTATGAGCGGAATCGTTTACGTTATGTTTTTTTTGCATTTACATTTGCTTATGCCAGTGGGATTATGCATTTTATAGCCATATATTTTCATAGAGAGTTTTTTCCTCACGATTTCCTTCTTATTATTTACACGGTAATTATTACCTATTCCATCTTTAAACATCGTCTTATGAATATCGAAGTTGCCCTCACCCGTGCCGGTATCTTCCTTGTTGTCTATTTACTTGTTTTAGGTATTCCTTTTGTTTTTGGTTACAAGTATAGACTATGGCAGTTGGCTACTTGGGTTACAGTTATTCTTGCTACTTTAGGTCCCTTTATTTATCTTTTTCTTCAGCGTCGTGCCGAGAAGATCCTTCGTAAAGAACAGCTTTCCTACCAGCAGGCTTTACGCAGTACATCTTCTACGATTATGCTCAACAAAGATCTGAATAAACTTTTCGAAACTATCGTGCTTAATGTTGTAGATATCGTTAAAGTAAATTGGACAGCGGTTTATCTGAAAAGTGAAAAAGAGGATAAATACCTGCAGCAATATCATCGCTCTAAGATAGGAGAAGTGAGTTTGCCTAAAGAGTTTACCTCAGATTCAGAATTAGTGAAGCGCTTATACAATTCAAAGCTTCCTTTAATAGGAGAAGAAATCCATTCTCAGGAATTAAAAGCCGGTCTGGTTGTGCCTTGTTTTATTGATAGCAATATGGCCAGTTTTCTTCTCTTGGGCGATAAACCCAAGGGGAAGATTTATGATCAAAGCGATGTAAATGAGTTTACGCTTCTTTCCAACCAATTCGCTCTTGCCATCGAAAACTGCCAATTCTACTCCCAAGAACGTCAACGCCAGCAGTATATGCGTGTTGCCTCATTAGACCGGCAGATGGCCGGCCTTGCCCATGAGATAGATAACCCCAATAGCGCTCTTTTAGGCAGCCTTGGGAGCTTAGAATTAGTCTTAGATGATCTAAAGGAAGTTATCCCTACTGATAAAATGGAATACCTGAAAAAGAAAATTGAGCGTGCCAGGTTTAACTCAAAGCGTATCAGTAAAATGATCACATCGGTCCGGGAGTTCTCAAGAGCCTCAACCGGAGAGGTTAAACCGCTAAAATTCGAGTGGATTATGGAGAGCCTCTTAAATATCATTGAGCCGCAATTTAAGTATAACGGAGTAAACTTTATACAGGAGTTACCGAACGAGGAAGTTTGGTTACGTGCCAACAAAGTTGAAATTGAGCAGGTCCTGGTAAACTTAGGTACTAACTCCACACAAGCCATTAATGAAATCTGGCTAAAAGGTCATAATACTCCTGAAAGTAAAAAAGAGATTACCTTAAAAGCCTATAAAAAAGATCCAAATATCCTAAGGATAGATTTCTCCGACACCGGAGGCGGAATTAAAAAAGAGCTACTTGAAGATATATTCTTAGATTTTGTAACAACAAAAGGTTCAGCAGAGGGAACTGGATTAGGGCTATCTATTTCAAGAAAGATTATTCAAAAGCATAATGGAAAGATTTGGGCGGAGTCAGAAGGGGAAAATAAAGGCGCAACTTTTCATATAGAGCTACCTATAGCGAATGATTTAAGTCAAGAAGAAAAGCATCAGGCAGAAGTTGAGCGCGGCGGACAGGGAAAGAAGGATATGTTTATTCAGGATTTCCCAAAATAGTAACATCAATTACGGATTTTAATTTGACAGTAGATGTCATCGATGTTATATTATGTTTAGATTTCTAAACACGTGTTTAATGATCTAAACATACTGGGGTGAGTAAATGAAGATAAGTAGCCCGTTAAACAAAATCTTGGATAACGAAGCCAAGGTAAAGATATTAAGATTTCTTATAAAGACTAAAACCGAGTGGAACGGTAGGCAAATAGCTAAGGAAATAGGCGTTACCCCTGCTACAGCTCATAAAGCTCTGCATGGCCTCTATGGCGAAGGGATTCTTCTGTTGCGCAATGTTGGAAAGACCCATATTTATAGCCTAAAAAAAGATAATTATTTGGTTTTGAATTTGCTTGAACCGCTTTTTGCAAAAGAGGGCAAGGTGTTTGATGATATCGTTGAGAGCATTAGAAAGAAAATAAGCCGATCTAGTATAAAGAAAGCTATTACGAGTGTTGTTTTGTTCGGTAGTGTGAATTTGCACACAGATAAGCCTGCAAGCGACATAGACTTGGCGGTACTTATAAAGGATGCAGGTAATAGGCAAAAGGTGAGTAAATTCTTTGAAGATATGGACAAGAAATTCTCTAAAGAATTCGGAAATACCATCTCTACGTATATTAATACAGAAGCCGAGTTTAAGAATAAATACAAAAAAGGCTTAGGCATTATTAAGAACATACTCAAATCAAGCAGGCTTATTTGCGGTAAAGAACTTAAGGAAATGCTATGACTGCAAAGAAGTTTAAGGGTCAGACAGTAGAAAAGGGCGACTACAGGATATTTCTTAAGAAAGCGGAAGATTTTTACAGTATTACACAACAGGCCAGGAATTCTGAAAATTGGACAGCGGTGGGTTTGAATGCTGTGCATTGTGCCATTTCTAGCTGTGATGCATTATTAGTATTTTATCTGGGTGTACGTTCTACTGGAGAGAGCCATATGCAGGCGGCTGAATTATTATTGCGTTTACCACAAGATATATCTGGGGAAATAGCTACTTTTAAAAGGATACTTGCGAAAAAGAATATTGTTGCATATGAAAACAGGGAATTTCGTCAATCAGACGCTCTTGAAATATTAAAGCTAACCGAACGTTTTTATCGCTGGGCTATTTCCAATTTGTCTTAGCAATATAGGGGGATCCCGAAGATGTAAGTTGTTTCCAAATAGGAGGCTTAAGAATATGAGCCAGTATAAGATTTTGGTCGTAGATGACGAAGAAGATATCGTAACAGAAACCAAGGAAATATTAGAAAAAAAAGGTTTCAGCGTGTTTACTGCTTTGGATGCAAATAGCGGATTAGATATTTTTCAGAAAGAAAACCCCAACATTTGTATTTTGGATGTGCATATGCCTAAGTCAACGATGGACGGGATAAAGATTTTGGAAGAGATCCGTAAGCTTGATAAGAATTGTTACTGCATCATGCTTTCAAGGGTTGATGAGCAGGATAAAATAGAAGCTGCCAGAAGTTTAGGCGCAAACCGTTATACTTTGAAGCCGATCGATTATCCGGATTTACTGGAATTAGTCAATGATGCCGTAAAGGCATTGGAAGGCAAGAGGTGAGCGTGATGGCTGAGGCGCCGGTTAAAACAGACCGTTATACCGAAGAGCTTTTCAAGAAGATAAAAGAAGGTAATATTACCATAGATCCTGCTGTTTGGTCTTTACTTACTCATGTTTTGGGAAACAGGACATACGCGATAAGCCTTATTTTGGGAGATTTTCTTTCAACTCCTAAATGGATACTTAATGCCGGCTCTTCCATGATGAAATTTTTATATCGGATTTCCGGGCATAAAGATAAAATGAATGATATTAGCAATGTTTTAGAAAGAGCTTCAAGTAATACGCTTCAGATAAGCGATTTTCTTAAGCGTTTGAGGCAGGCAACGGAAAAGAAAGCCGGATTTTAACGGGAGAGATAATGATAAAAATTTTGACGGTGGATGATGAAATAGATATTTGCGAGCATATTAAAGATGTTTTTTCCCGGCTGGGTTATGAAGTGCTTATCGCAAATAACGGCAAAGAAGCTCTTTCTGTTGTAAAGAATGAAAAGCCAAGGATTGTTTTCCTAGACATACTTATGACCGGTATGACCGGTTTAGAGGTTTTAAGGCAGATTAAGGAATTTGATTCTTCGATCAAAGTTATTATGTTAAGCATTGCAGATGATCCTGACACGCAGAATAAGGCTAAACTTTTAGGAGCAGACGGCTTTGTGAAAAAGCCCTTTTTGGATGGGGGACTTGAGGATGAAGTTATAAAGAAAGTAAGCGAGATGGCAAAAGATAAAGCATCTGCCCGGATACTTATTGTAGATGACGAAGAAGGTTTGCGTATTTCATTGAAAGATTTTTTATTAAAGCGTTTTGATTGCGAAGTTCTTGAAGCAGGCACAGGCCAGGAGGCTTTGGGGTTGTTAAAAGATAATAAGTTTGATCTTGTGCTGCTTGATATAAAAATGCCAGGTATTAGCGGGATGGAAGTAATAAAAGAGAAGAAGAAGCTTGATTATAAGCCGTGTATTTGGGTGGTTACCAGTTTTGATAGTGAAGATGTTGCGTACAATGTTATTAAGGAAGGCGCGGATGATTATATTTCAAAGCCGTTTACTTTAAAACTGTTTGATAGAAAAATCAGGGATTTTCTGGCTAGTATCGGAAAATATAAACCCCGTTAGAGATATATGAGGTAAAAATGGATAATATTCCAGCAGATAAATTGATCGAAAATATTCTACAGATTCCCGCGGAAGATCGCACGACCGAACTTAAAAGATTAGGCAAAGATTTTGATATTACTAAAGCACTTGATTCTATCGTCGCTATGGCGAATACGGATGGTGGTTTCCTAATCCTTGGTGTAGACGATCCACAAAAGACAAAACTAAAAGGCGTTGATAGAGTCTTTGGCATTGAAGAAAGCCCTGGGCTATTTCCATCCAATATTACACTTTATAATATTGGGTATGTCCGCGCTGAAGGATATAGGAATGATTTGTTGGTAAAACATCTTAGGGAGTTTCCCGAGCCTCCTAATTTGGATCAAAATGAAAGTGTTCGGGCTATGCGAGTAGAAATGAACAGACAGAATTTGTATCCTCCGGTATTTTTTACCTATCCGTATCTACAGGATTCTGTGCGTACTGTTTTACTGAATTCCGTAAGGGCTACGGAATGGGATAAGGTTTATGCCTATTTGAGTAAAAAAGAAAAGTACATAACAAACGAATCAGTCAGGACTATAATTGATAATCCTGATACCTCAAAAGTTTCTAGGCTTTTGGCGAAATGGGTTAGTAAAGGGCTTTTGATCAGGATTGAAACGGGCTCGAAAAAGACCGTAAAATACAGATTACCGGCAGAGAAGCAGGCTTGATTTTATTTGCAAAGCCTAAAACAAATAAAACTTAACTAATTGTAAATTAAAGAGTTAAGTAAATTTTATTTGCAAATAGGGAAATAATGGGTTAGATATTAGAGCCTAAAGCGAGCGCGGGCTCTGAAAGATAAGGCAGTATAAGATTCTCGTTAGAGATAACGAAGAAGGCATTCTGAGAGAGACTATCATATTTAACTAATTTCAATACAGTGAGTTACGTATACTACAAGCCTTCACTGGAAGCGGGATTAAGAAAGAGCTACTTGAGGATATCTTTCTTGATTTTGTTACTACTAAAGCCTCGACTGTTGGAACAGGAATAGGTTTAGCTCTTTCAAGAAGGACTATAGGAAGCCACAAAGGCAGGATTTGGGCGGAGTCGGAGGGTGAGAATAGAGGCGAGGTTTCCATGCCTAGACGCAGATTTTTAAGTTAATAAAAAAGCGGAGGTTCGTGTAGGTAAATGTTGTAATATCTTCTAAAAACAAGTAGAATTATAAGCACTTACGAACTCATAAAGCTATCCTTTATAAGCTAGCTAGACAATGAAGAGTGTCTGCAGTGAAAGTAAGAAAAAATGGCGATTTGTGAAGTTAGAGTTTGACGAGTAGCTCGATAAGCAATCAGAGATAAAATAATAACAGAAAGGGTTATTGAAAGATGAAGAAAGGCGACTTAGAAAATAGACAATTTCCTAGAATTGCTGCAACACTACCAATATATATTAGTCCCGAGTTCCTTGGAGAAACAGTCGATTTTAGTGAGACTGGCTTTAAATTCATTCTGCAAAAACCGCTTCTCTTATCTAAAGCTAGGGCTAGAATCGAACTTTCTCCAAACAATGGAATTGAAACCGAGTTTAAGGTAATTTGGAACAAGCACTTAGTTCAGGATGGTAAATTTACTTACGGAGCCTGTTTTATACGATTGAAGGAAAAAGATATAGAGGATCTCAGAGGGGCAGTGATTCAAAGTCAATTAAATGCTTTTGTTAATGATATTGGTGATGCAGAAATTAAGCGAGTTACCGAACAATATTTCAATAAGGATATTAAAAAGTATATAACAGAAGTAGCTCGATTGAGTCAGATTGCACCATCTGATTCTCTCGATAAAAATACGGTTTTAAATCTAAAGAAAGTTAACGATGATATTGTAGCAAGTGGAGAAAAGATAATTCTGAATATTGTCCAGAAAAACATTCGTAAAAAAATTAAACATGCTTTTAGATCATTGGTCGGTCCTTGGGCCTACAAAAGTCTTATAATGAAAAGAGGCTTTGAGAAGCCCAGGGGATATCCAGGTGACTATAAAATGTTGGAAATAATATACGACAAGGAGCCTTTTTCAACGGGATTTGGCAAATACTTCGATTTATACTTTTTAAATAATCCGTATGCTGAAGCAGTGAGAAAAAGAAAAGACAAAACTGCTGAGTTATTAGTTAATTCTATTAATAAGCATGGTGCTTCTTCAATAAATATCTTGAATTTAGCATGTGGTTCTTGTAGAGAAATTCGTGATGTTTTATCCTCTGATAAGCTGCGTTACAAAGGGGTTATTAATTTTGGGCTTGTTGACCATGATGAAGAGGCTTTGTCATTTACAAAACAGGCGCTAGAAATCTTTAGGAAGGACAATATTAAATTTTCCTATTTTCAGGAGAATATTCTGAAGTTTTACGATCACAGTCAGCATTATGAAAAATTATTCGGAAAGCAGGATTTAGTATATAGCATCGGACTTGTAGATTATTTTCCCGATAGGATGCTCAAGGAGATGATTCTATTTTGTTTAGGTCTGTTAGATAAAAGGGGGAAATTGCTTCTAACCATTAAAGATATAGATCGTGATCCTTTTGCGCCTTTACCTCCAGGATGGTATTGTGACTGGGAATTTGTACCAAGAAATGAGCAGGATATCATTAATTTAATTAAAAGTTTAAAAGTAGATATCGCAATGGAAACAATTTTAGATGAATCCGGTAAAATAGTATTTATAGAGATTATCAAAAATTGATGTTTAAGCTTATCAATTCTCTGCCACTTCAATATTATGCCTTTTCAGGGTTAATCAATTTTGTAACCGCTGGCATAATGTCAGTTGTAGTATTTTTCTCCAATAGAAAATCGAAAACTAATAAAGTATTTGCTGCATTTTCTTTTGCTGTAGCATATTGGTCAATTCTGTATTTTGTTTGGTTGAGTACCAAGGATAAGGGGCTGGCAGAGTTTTATCTTCGTTCTTGTATGATTGGCGTATTATTCATGCCGTCATTGTTTATCCATTTTGTTTATCTGTTTCTCAAAAGAAAAGCCAGAAAGAAGTTTTTGATTTTTAATTATTTGCTTAGCATCTTTTTTACATTAACAGTTTACACCCCGCTATACGCTAAAGACATTGGGCCCCACCTTATAATTCCTTACTGGTTGCATACCGGGATAGTCTTTCATTTTGCTATTTTACATTTTGGAGCTGTCGTATTATATTCATTTTATTTAATGTGGAAGGCTCTTAAAACCGAAAGTGGCGTATTTAGAAATCAGATTTTATATGTTTTTATCGGTACCGCGATAGGCTATATTGCAGGTGTAACTAATTTCTTTAGTTGGTATAGAATAAATATCCCGCCATTTCTTAATGTCTTTGTATCGGTTTATGTAATCATGGTTGCTGTTGCAGTTGCTGTGTTGCGTTCTAAGCTAATGGATATAAACTTAGCTTTGATTCGCACCGGAGTTTTTATTTTTGTATATCTTTTTATTCTAGGTATCCCTTTTTGGCTCGGTAACCATTTATTAGAGGGCGGAAAGTGGGTTGGTATACTAATTTTCGGAATGTTCTTGGCTACATTAGGCCCCTTTATATACACTTTCCTTAGTCGGCGTACCGAAAACGTCGTTTTTAGAGAACAGCGTCATTATAGGGAAGTCATAAATAATCTATCGGAGAGCATGATTAATATCCGTGATATTGAGAAACTTTTTACTACTATTACTTTAACAGTATCTGAAGCAGTTAAGATAAAATCTGCGGTGATTTATCTCAGGCAAGAAGAATATAATTCCTTTCAGTTAAAGAGTTGTTATCCTGAAGAAGCAAAATCTCAGTTCCAAGAACTTATTCCGTTCAATGATTCGCTCATTGATATTTTAAACCAGCGAAAAAAGCCTTTACTTGATGAAGAAATAGGCCCTCAGAGAAGAATTACCTTGGATTCAGGAGTAGCTATTCCCCTTTTTGGCAAGGATAGTTTGATTGGTTTTATCATTTTGGGAGGAAAGCAAAATAACCAAATGTATACTAACGATGATTTACTTGTACTTGAGACTCTTTCTTACAATACCAGCCTCGCCATCGAAAACTGCACTTACTGGAAAGAGCTTGAAGACCGCCATCGTAAAGCCCGGCTCCAGGAAATGGATACGTTTTCCTATTCTTTAGCCCATGAGATAGATAATCCCATGACCTTTGTCTTTAACCTGGCCAGGTTCCTAAAAGGCCACTTCTTAAAATACATCACCGATTCTGAAGAGCGTAAAGAAGTAGAAGGCACCTGCGATATCATCATGGAAGGATCTGAAAGAGTCATGGGTATGGTTAAAGCTATAAGGCAGTTCGGCCAGAAGACAACCGGTGAGCTGGAAACCTTACACCTTCAGGAAACCATTGAAGGTTTCTTCAAGCTCTATGCTCCGGAACTTAAAGCTAATTTTGTCACCTACTCCAAAGAGATCCCCGATGAACCCGTCTATGTCAAAGGAGTAACCGCTGAAATACAGCAAATCCTGATGATCCTTGTCAAAAACTCTATCCATGCCATGAAACACTCCCAGGAGAAGAGGTTGATTTTTAAATTAACCAAACTCAACCATAGTACTGCGCGTGTTGCCGTCTCCGACACAGGATACGGGATAAAAAAAGAAAACCTGCATACCATTTTTGAGCCTTTCTTTACCACCAAAGCTTCTACCGAAGGTACTGGTATGGGGCTGCATAATGCTAAGGGATTTATCCAAAGGCATAACGGCAGGATATGGGCGGAGTCGGAGGGTGAGAATAAGGGGGCAACTTTTGTTTTTGAACTGCCTATAACCCATGATATAAAGGCGCAAGATATCAAGAAAAAGGAAAATAAAACAGATTGGGCGTATTAAATTATCATAACGGAGGAAAGATATGGGCCAATTTAAAATCCTGATAGTTGATGATGAACACGGTATAGTTTTTATGGTGGAAAAGATTTATAAGAAGAGGGATTTTATCGTGTTTGGCGCAAATGACGGCGCCAAAGCAGTGGAAATATTCGAGAAAGAACGCCCGAACCTGGTATTTATAGATATTCATATGCCTTATTCGCCTTTTGACGGTATCGAAACCCTGAAGCGCATTAAACAAATAGATAAAAACGCAAATTGCGTTATGCTTACCCGTATTTATGATAACATGAGTATTTCGCAGACAAAAGAGCTCGGGGCAATGCATTACATTACCAAGCCTTTTCAGACCGAAGATCTGGATAGGTGCATTAGCGAAATACAAAGTAAACTTAGGGCAGAAGGGGGAGAAAATGGCTAACCTTGTACCCCATGACGAAGAGCTTTTTAAGAAAATCGAACAAGAGCATATTCAAGTGCCTGAAGTGCTCTGGAACGTCATTTATCAATATATCGGAGACCCGATTACGGTAATTAATATGCTGGTGCGTTTTTATACTGACGAAGGAAAAATGTTGCCTAAGGAAAGCGCCAAACAGATCCTTGATTATACTAAGCGTATGATCGGGGTAATGGAAAAGCTGGCTAAGCCGCAAGAGATTAGCGATGATGAAAAAGACCCGCTTTTTAGGGAGATCAAAGAAAAGAATTTGAAACTTGATCCTGATACTGACCACTTGTTCCGTAATTATGTGAGAAATGACATCTACGTGATAAATCTTATTATTGGGGATTACCTTGACTTTTTAGATACCAGGGAAGCTGTTTCTTTAAAGGATGCCAGCAAGATTTTAGAACATATCTATACAACCATGCATTTTATGGACAGGCTGCGGGTAGCTACTGCCAGGAAAGAGGCTTATTAAAAATGATAAAGATATTGGCTGTTGATGATGAACAGGGAATGTGCCTGATCATTAAAGAAACTTTTGCTCCTATAGGTTTTACGGTTTTCTCTGCCAACAATGCAGAAGATGCTTTAAAAATTGTAAATAGGGAAAAACCGAAACTTGTATTTTTGGATATCCGCATGCACGGAAAATCCGGTTTAGACCTTTTAAAAGAGATTAAGGCAATAGATAGGTCTATTAGGGTAGTAATGCTGACAGTGATCGCTGATGAGGCTACCAGACAGAAAGCAGCGGAGCTTGGCGCAGATGATTTTGTTACCAAACCTTTTATGTCCGAACACCTGGAAGAAGTGGCGCGTAAAGAGATTGCTGACCTTATGAAAGAAGTAGAGGTTAAAAAACCAAAGATTCTTGTGGTTGATGATGAAGAAGGCGCGCGCCTTCATTTAGGCAGCCTTATTGCCAGGCATTTTAACTGCGAAGTGGAAAGAGCTGCCAATGGCCAAGAGGCTTTGGATAAGCTAAAAGCCGATAAATTTGACCTGGCGGTTTTAGATATTAGGATGCCTGGTTTAAGCGGCATAGATGTAATAAAAGAGGCGGTTAAATTTACTCCCGTGACAAAATTTTTAGCAGTTTCAGCTTATGATAGCAATGATGTTGTGGATGAAGCATTACGTGCAGGCGCAATCGATTTTGTGCATAAGCCTATGACTGTTGAAGGAATAGAGCGGAAAGTTAAAGATATCCTTAAAAAAATAGGTAAATACTCGCCCAATAAATATTAAATATGCTTGGGATTTTGAATAATGATACAGCTTGCTTTTTGGGTGGTGTTATTCTCAAAGTAATGCGGGATATTACTTTCAAAGCAGATCGTTTCATCCTTAGTTAATATAATCTTTTCTTGGCCTACCACGCAAGTAATCTTTCCTTTTAATCCGTAAACCCATTTTGTAAATTTTCCGAGTTCTGCCGGATCATGTTCAAGATTAGTTTTTCCTCCAGGCAGCAAAACTAATCTTACCCCCAAGAAAGAACGGTTATTTTTGGAAAGGATTTCAAGCTGAGCGTTAGGGGAGTAGATGTATTTGGCGGTTTTGTCACGCCTTTTTATATGATCAACAAGTAAAAATTTTTCTTCTTCAGTGCCTTCCTTCAATTCTTTTAAAGAAACCTCTAAACCAATGCAAATCTGGGAAAGAGAAGAAATCCGCGCATCCCGCAAGCCCTTTTCAATACGATAGAGGGTATTGTAACGCAAGGCTTTTTTACCGAAGATTTCTTTTAAGCGGGCATCCAGATCAGTCAATGAAAGCCCCCGCTCTATCCTGATTTGTCTTATTTTTTCACCTAGTTTCATCTTATTATCACCAAAATAATTCTAACAAAGAAAACCCATTTTGTCAAGAAAAATTTCTACCAATTAGTATAAAAATATTAATTTTTTGGCAAATTAACCTTAATTATACTTTTTTTCATATCATTATTTACTTTATTTTGAATATGTTATGTAAAATAATCCTCTTGGAATTGTTTTTCTACCAAATCTACTCAAATAATCTTGACATTGGTAGAAAAAGATGTTACACTATGGTTGGAAATTAAAAATGGCAATGGAGAAAGAGATGGAAAGAAAAATTAAAATTTTAATTGTGGATGATGAGAAAGAGATTTGTGAATTGGTTAAATCTTATTTTATAAGGCGTGGTTATGATGTTTTTACAGCTAATTCCGGCATGCAAGCCATCGGCCTTATCAACGAAAATAATCCTCAGATTCTGCTTCTTGATAAGATAATGCCTGACATGACCGGCATTGAACTGCTTCAAATTGTAAGGGCTTTTGATCAGGATATCAAGGTAATTATGATTAGTGGTGATGAATTAGATGAAGAGACTAAATTGCAGATTAAAGAATTAGGTGTTTTTGATTATTTGAATAAACCGGTAATCATATCTTTGTTATATGCAGCGGTAATTAAGTTGGTTTCTCTTTTGCTTAACGAATAATCTTCCCGAGAAAGGCAAACTTCGAGTAATCGAAGGACGCAAAGCCATGACCCTATAGAGGGTAGCCAGGCTGCCGAAGAAAGGCAACCTGGTTTTTATATTTAAGGCCGAAAGATGTTTATTTATCAGCAGAAATATCCTTATATAAGATTCATTATCAAAACAATCTGCATTGTTTTGATTGTTTCGTTTGTCTCATATGATATTACCTGGGCAGGCGCAACTGATGTTTTAAAGGCAACAAAAAAACTCTCACCTTTAATCGAAATTCCCCAAGAATTAGGCTTCCTGAAAGAATCTTACATTACAAAGCGCAGCACCGATAAAATATTCGTCTATATACAGGATCTTCACGCTAATCTTCAAGCCCAAAAAAACGAAGGGCAACTCATTAAATATCTACAAGATAAATATAGGATCAACCATGTGTCGGTCGAAGGCGGGTTTGGCGAAATTGAGGCAGATTTTTTCAGGAAGTTTCCTAAGGATAAGGCGGTTAGAGATAAAATAGCAGGGTATTTTCTTTCAAAATCTTTTATTTCCGGCCCGGATCATCTTTTGATTACTGAAGATAATCCGCTTAATATTTTTGGCGCGGAAGATAAAGAAGTTTATCTAGCCCACTTAGATACATTCAAACAAAACCAACCAATTATTAATTCCTTCAATAATTCTCTTGATAAGCTTGAAAGCATTATCGGAACTTTAAAAGATAAATATTATTCTGAAGGTTTAAAAGAGCTTGATGCAAAAATCAGCGCCTTTGACCAGCGCCAGATAAGTTTAGCGAATTATATAGTTTATCTTAAGGCAGCATCTATGGCCCGTAAAATTGATTTATCAAGATATTCTGATTTTTCACGCCTTGTAAAGATACAAGAGTTAGAAGAGGGTATTAACTTTGAAAAAACCGAAAATGAGCGCAAAGATTTAATTGAGTTACTGACAAAGAATTTAGCCAGAGAGGATTTAGAGGAGTTTGTTAAGGTAAGCCTTGATTTTAAGGCTAGTAAACTTAAGCCCAGCCGCTATTACTCATATTTAAAGGAATTAGCGCAAAAGGCAGGAGTTCCATCAGCCGAATATCAATATCTGTTTACCTATATAGATTATATTGTAATGTCCGAAGGGCTGGATAGCTTAAAGGCGTTTGCAGAATTAAATTTATTCATCAAGACCTTAAAAGAGAAGATTTTTACCACCCAGGCGCAAAAAGATATTGATTCACTCTCCTATACGATTTATATCCTCCGTGGTTTTGCCAATATAAGCCTCTCCCCTGAAGAATACGAATATTTTAAGAATAACCGGCAGGAATTTAAACATGGGGCAATCCTGCGGATATTAACGCCTTATGCCCCATCCGTAAGCATACCCGAAGACAGCGAAATCGCCTCTTTAGATAAATTTTATGCCTTTTCTTGTGAGCGGGATAAGGCAATGGTAACAAACTCTTTAAATAGGATGGCCAAAGATAGCAAAGGAGTAATCCTTGTTGCGGGAGGTTTTCATACGGACGGGGTAACCGCGATTTTAAAGGAAAAAAATATTTCATATTGTGTAATTTCGCCAAACATCGGGAAGGTGGATGAGAGGAAAGAGGTTTATTTGTCGCTTCTTAATGATAAGAAGCTTTCTTTTGATGAAGTGCTTAATGACCCGGATAATCTGCAGTTGATCAATAGTTTTTCTGATAAAGAAACCCGCCGGCGCTTGATCAGTTATTGGGTGGCGAGGGCGTCGAAATATTATTCTTTGAAAGAATTGAAATCTCAGCTAAGAAAGCTCCAATTATCCAAAGAGGACAAAGAAACTGCTCAAGCCAGTTTTAAAGAGATAACTCCCGAGGGATCCCACCAGCCACGCCCCGCTATCAAAGAATACAGCGGGGCTCGGGAGTTAGATTATAAACAGTTTTTATCCGGGGTAGGTAATTTTGGTCAGGGCTTACTCTTTTCACAGTACGGCCTGCCTCAAGAGAGCAGTTTATCATTCTTCAATGATTTATTCGGCATCCCGATATATGCTTTGACAATACTGATTGCCGGCGTTGTTTATGCAGCCTATATTTTGAAGAATAATTTCCGGCTCAATGAGGCAAATAATGTGCCTTTGTTTCAGATGCCACAATCCATACAACAGTCCCAAATGCTATACAGTTTCCAGGGCGGAGAAAATAGTAACTTACCGGGGACCTTCAAGCAAGAGATAGTCAGGCGCATAGAAAACCTAAGGGGTTCGGTTGCACAGGGCTCAAGCAATGCTTTGACAGAAAATTTCCGTCCGAACGGGCCGTACGAACTTCCGTTGCCTGTTTCTGTAAATATGATAGAGGAGAGGTTTTCCGACAAAGAAAAAGTCATCTACATTTTAGAGAATATGCAAGCAATGATGGATGGTACTGATGAGAAAGTTCTGCGGGATTTTGCACGAGCGGTTGATAATGCCAGGGATAAGGTTACTGAAGATGCCCTGGATAATTTCGACAGACTTTCGGATAAACTGATTTATGAGCTGCTGACAAACGGGTATCTAAAAGAGTTAAAAAAAGAAATCCTGCGTGTTTCTCAAGGTTACATCGAGCATATGGCGCGGTTCCATGCACCAAGTCAGCAGGAGCAAAATCTTCATGTAAATTCAAACATAGAAGAAAAATACCCGCGCATGCCGCGCTATCTTAAGTGGCTGCTTAGTAGTAATTTTCAATTGGAGGATGATCCGGAGGTAAGACAGCAGCTTGAGTCTATTCAAGCGCGTATGATGCAAGTTCCGGCATTCCCGCAGGTAATAATGGAATATTCCATAACTGCTTTAAATAAATCGCTGTACCTTAATCCGGAATTGGCTATACGTATGATCCGGCATCTTGCGCAGGATGATTCCTCGTATAGAGATATCTCCGGACAAGAACTCCAGGGTCAAATTAAAACGGAACTGGCAAAAAGCCTTCCTAAAACTTTTGAAATAGAAGATGCGGAAATTATCGATATGGATGAGTTGAATCTTGCCAAAGCTTTGCCCGAAAAGACAAAAGAAGCGGATGAGCGGCTTTCTGCGCTTAATGATGATTACCGGCAGTTTATGCTTAAGTTTAACCAAAAAGAAGAAGAGCTTAAGAAAAACGAAAACGATCTTAAGGAGTTGAATGAAGGCCTAGAAGAGGCAATAAAACAGAATAATAATATCGTCATTTTTGCTTTAAGGTCTGCGATAGATAGATTGAATTCGAATTTGACGAAATCAAGGCATGATTTTTCCCGGCTTGATAAGGAAAAAGCGCAATATGAGGAAGAGTTAGAAGAAGGCCGTGAGAATACCCAAAATCTTTATTCTTTTACACCATATATTTCCGATCCGGCAATTATGATCGGAGCAGGGATTGTTAGCGTGGTTGGTATTTTGGCCAAAAACATAATCGAAAGGAAAAAAGCCAAGACACTTTCCAAGAACTCAGGACTTTCTTATGAGGAAACAAAAAAGCAGGTAGTTTCTTCTTCATCGAATAGTATTGATTCCGACAATATTGTAAAAGCGGGTATCGCGGGGTATCTTACACTTGGCGCAATGGCAATAGGGGTTAGTTATCATTTCTATCATGATTTTTATTCGGCATATTCAAACTATTTGTGGGAGGCAGAAATATTCGGTGTTCCAACTATAATGATTATTACGCTATGTATTTTTTTAGTCTATGAACTTGCTGCCTGGTCCAAACGTGCTTGGGATTATCCCGGGAATTATACCCTTATCAATGAAGTTTATACAAAGCCTTCAGAAGCCATTTCAGACCGCAAAATGAAGCAGGCTGCCCGCTTATATGCCAGGATGGACCAGGAATTCCTGGAAAATATTTTTAAGGCATGGATAGCAAACGGCCAGGAGGATAAAATAACCCGTCTGCTTAAATATGCAAAAGGAAAAGCAGAAACGTTGAAGGTCTATGCAGACTTAGGCGAATATAAACAGAAAAGCCTCATTGCCGCGCAGAAATTTGGAGGAAGCATTAACGAGCGAAAGGCGTTTGTAGATGAAATTGACGCTATAAAAGAAAAACTTTTCCAAAAAGGCGTCAAAGATTCCATAAGCCTTATTAAAGATACCCTGCCGCAGGTTGTAGAGCATTCAAGAAGCAGGGTGGAATTTTTCTATTGGCTTAACAGGATAGCGGATATGCCCGTTGGTAGTTTAAATAAAGGTAGAAAGCAGATTTCGGCCCTGTTCGACGACTTAAGGGAATTTGAACGGACCAAAGAGCAGGTGCTGCATAAATTTTCTTCTGGTGATCAAGAAACGACAAAGCTTAATAGGGCGATAGAAGAATTAAAAAATAAGCTGGATAACGACGGATTTAACTCTCTCGGAATTTTAAAAGCTTTATTACCGGAAATAACTAAGGCCTCGGATAGCCTGGATGAGTTTTTATTTTGGATAAGTGAAGTTATGCGTTTTGATAAGAATGTTTGGTCTTCTAATAGGCAAATCAGCCTTTTTCAGGAGATAGCTGCTTATAACTACGTAAAAGAAACACTTATTAATAAGCTTGGTATTTCTCAAGGAGAAAGAGTTGGGTTTACGACGACACTTGATTCTTTGAAGGCTTCTCTTGAAACAAAAATTCCCCACTGTATTGTCCCATTAAAAGAAGTTATCCTTGCGGTAGTAAGAGATGTTGATGTTTCGGCAGAGCCACGGCAGCGTATGGATGATTTTACCCGGCGGATTAAGATGTGCATAGATTTCGAAGCGCAGGCATGGCAGACAGGCCCAAAACAGGTAATAGCAGGATATCGGCAGATTGATGGCTATCAGAAGTTAAAATTAGATGCATTTATACGATTTGCTTCTGGCGATAGCGAGCAGAAAAGGCTAAAAAACTCCTGGGATACCTTAGATGAATTGGTTGATTGGCGGAGTATCTCTTATACAACTCTTTTTAAAAACGCAGTCAATACTATTGTTGTTTCAAGCGAAAATTCCAATGATTTTATTTTCTGGATAACCGCCTTGTCGGAGCTTGACAAAGATGTGTTAAAGGTCTTACTACAGGACATTGAACCCGTATTTACCTATTACAGAGAGAAAAACGCATCGCGTGATTTCAGCCGCTTGTCAGAAGTTTTAAATCGATACTATAAATCGAATCGGCATTCGGTTTTAATTACTAATGATGTTTTGGATGTTTTAACTGACCCGAATCTTAGCGTAAATAAACGCATAGAAAAAGCTTCCCAGTTTCTAATAGGCCAGAAGATCGTAAAATTGGGGGCGCCAACCAACTTATTAGGCTTAAAGGACGCCGTTAGTTTTGAGGAGTTAATCAGGATAGTGGGAGAAGATACACTTAAAAGCTTCGTCCGCAGCTATTCTCCCATAAAAAAGGCTATGGAGAAAATGGGTAGAGAAGGTGTTTATAGCTATTCGGAAAACCAAAAGCCTGCATACTATAAGAATTTTCTTAAAGACGCAAAAGGTTTAAGGCCGGGATTTAATTATCCGGGTGAGAAATTCAGGGTAGCTTATATCGACAGGGTATTGAGTTCGTCAAATGAAGATGAGGTTCAGGCGCGGCCGGTTGAAGACGATATCCAGGCTTTAAAACAGCTTATCCAATATTTGCGCATGGAGTGGCCAAATCTTTATGATAATTTTATTGAGCCCAAGAAAGAATTAATCAAAGGCAGGCCGCTTGAAGAATTTGTCACCTCTCAGACTATCGGTAAAATCAGCGGGCAGTTATTAACAAAGGTACAGAACTGGCAGTTCTCCGGACAGCAGAGAATTGTTTTTACTGTAAAGATTGCAGAAATTTCTGCGTTTAAGGAGACTGCTGATTTAAGGATAGATATCGCCTCGGCCCCAGATGATTTCACCCGCCTAAGATTAACTTCTCAATATTGGGATAAAGTTTTAGAGTTAGCCTCGAAGAATAAATTGTGGAAAAATACGGATTTATTTAAGGAATTAAGCAGGGCCGTTAAGCAAAAAATAGCCGCTGTTAATAACAGGATAGGAGAAGCTGGCGAAGGCGTATTACAGTTTTATCTATCCGGTGGCACTTTGGCTGATTTCTTTAAGGGATGGGTAAGCAACGATTGCACGAAAAACGCGGATGGGGCTTACCCGCATTTCTTAGATACGCAGGCATTCGTTACTGATCCTGCTTGCTTTCTCTTTAAGGTAATTGAGAAAAACAAATGGGTGGGTAATGTTTATACATTTGCATTCAAGGATAAAAGCGGGGCTTTCTATCTTTACATCGATATGTTTCAGCTTAATCTGGAACATCCGATTGTAAAGAGTAACCATGACTGGCAGGAGCGCAGGATAAAATTTTGCTCTCAGTTTCTTAAACAGATGACAGGATACTTAGGTTCCGCGGGATTTGATTATCTGTTTGTGAGTACTAATCCTGCCCAGCATAAGATTAGCCCGGATATATTGTCTGTAATAAAACGTGATTACAATAAAGAAAATCCTGAGACTTTAAATTTACGCAAGCTTGGGGGAACTGAGTTTTTTGCTGAAGCGGGTGTAAATGATGAATACGTTCAGACGATACCCGGCACCTATATAAGAAATGACTTTCAAAGCGTTACTGGTTACAAGATCAAGCTTAATAAATCCTCACCGCAGACTTTAGGAGCAAAAAAAGAACAGCCCTCTTATCTGGAAAATTTATTAGGCCAGATGTTGGATGAGGAAAAAAAACTTTCCGTTTTCTTAAACGAAAAACAGGAGGAGCTGGCTGCGATTTCCCGTCAGGGTGTGGAGGCAGCTAATACAGGAAAAAACGCCGTAGCCGCGGCTCTAAGGTCAGCCTATGAGCAAAAAGAGGTGGAGGTTAAAAAAGCTCAAAGTGAACTTAAGGATTTGCGCGCAGAGATAGCGCGGCGGGAGAAGGCGCTTGGGAAGATTTCTTCCGGAGTTTCTTTTGCCGGATTCACGGGATTATTTTTCTCAGGTATGCATTATAGCCAATATACTCCTTCTCTGGATACAGCCGCTTATGCTTTTTTAAGCACAGTTTTAATTATCGCAGGTATAGCAGGATATTTCGGGTTGATTTATTATCTTTTGAAAAATCTTTTTTCTCCGCGACAACAATCTGCCCCTGTTCCTTCAACTCTCTCACTTATAAAAGAAGAATATAAATTTTCCGAAGATATAAAAACCAGCCTGGATAAGGTTTTGGAAAAAATCTCTCCGGAATTAAAAAAGCTGATCAGGCAGCGATTGAAGTTAAGAGTGCCTTATGAAAAAGGCATCGGCTGGGATCAGTCTCTTAAAGCTCTTAATCTGCTTTTTACAAAGCTTACCGCACATGACTCTATTCTTGATTTCCTGAAAGAACAGGATTTTTACCACGAATTTAAAAATAGGGCATGGGAATTAAATCTTGCGGATGGTTTTGATAACCCGTTAGAGCAAGTATATTCATTCTCTCTGCCTCAAGAAGGCCTTCGTTATGGACACAACAGGCGTATCGAAGAATTTATTGAGCAGTATCTTGTCCGGATGAGGATGGAGTTTTCCGTTAAGATAAATCCTTCTAGCCAAATGGGGCTTGAGGCATATTACAGGATGCTTAAGGCACAGGCGTACGAAAACTTTAAGGATAGATTATCCGGTATAGATAAATTTATAAGAGAGCACAAGTATTTTGAGGCCTTAAGCCTATTGGAAGAATTCTTGAGGGTCGGCATAGGTGCAGAATTAATCGCACTTGAGAAGGATTCCCGCTTACAAGTTATGTTGAACAAGCGCTTAAACCGGGAGTTAGAAGAGATACTCCGGCAGATTAAATATGTAAAGAACTTTGCGCCTGATAAAAGGCTACTTGATGCTGAAGAGGCTGATATACATTATGAAATTAGGCTTTCAGAGCGGAATGCCGATGATGTCATGCGCGGTACAATAAGCAGGGATTGCACTGCCATAGACGCAGATGCCTTTTATAACACCATCCCGCAGTTTATGTTTGATCCCGGGCTTTTGGTTTTTAAAGTATTCCAGGATGATGAATGGGTGGGTAATATCTATACTTTTGTGGCAGAAAAAGAAAACAACCCTGTTTTAATAGTTGATGCCATACAGCTTCCTGCCTGGGCAAGGCCCTGGCCTGTTTCCGTCAATGTAATAGCCGATAATCTCCTGGATAAAATAATCGGTTATGCTTCTTCTCAAGGCTTCAGTGAAGTTTTAATGAGTAGTTTTGTTTCAAACTTTACGGCAATCCACCGACATTTTGACTCTAAATTCCCGACGCAGGTAGTTGAAATAGAAAAGCTCGGTGGTTTTGAGCATTTAAAATCATTGGGTATCTGGGATGATTATGCTGCTAGAAACGAATATATAGAAACTTTCAGTCCGCAGTGGAATTATGCGCTTAAAGAAAGGGTTGACCCGAATAATCCAAAACAAGAATTGCTTTTAAGAAAGGTCTGGCAGAGAAATACTCCTTCGGAAGAAATCAGAGAATTGCCGCCACAGGAAGATCTCTTGTCGGTAAGGCCAGTTCGTGAGACTAAAAACAGTGCTTTCCAGATTATACAGAAAAGATTTAAAATGGCCGTAGCTATTATAACTTTCCTTATAGTGCTTACATTTCCCAATATTGCGCATGCGGCAAAATTCCAGGTTGAACAAGGTCCGCAGCCTAACCAAAAGCAGATAGTTGCAGTAGTTGAGCCAGGAGATACTTTGTGGGATATCTCTACGCCTAATTCGGAATGGCCGAAGATTTATTCGGCTAATCCGCAAATCCACGACAGGCCAGGAGAAAAACTGGGAAGTCAATATCCGGATACAAAGCAGATTGTGGTTATCCGGCCCGGAGATAAGCTTAATATTCCCGCAGGCTTAACTACGCTGATAGAGGAAGAAACACAAAAATTAAAAGAGCAAACGGATAAGGGTAAGGAAAAGTTGACCCAGTTTAATGAAGAAAAAGATAAATTGCAGAAAGAAATCGAAAAATCAAAAGAAAGCAAAGAAAACTTAAAAAATGATATAGAGCGCATGAGAAAGGACATAAATAAGTTAGAGAAAATTTCACCTCTGACAGGTCAGTGGTCTAGTAGCAGCAGCTTAGGAAAAGCCGCTATTATCGGGATATTTGTTTTCGGAATAGGGTTTTTTGTTTCAATGGCTTTCTTGTTGTTTAGGCTCGTAAATTTCTACCGCCTGCGTGAAATGATTGACAGGGCGCAAGAAGAGCTTGGAAGCCTTGAAAAAGACCTGGCGGGCATGCGTAAAGAGAAGATTGACAAAGAGGAGTTGATTAAACAGAAGGTACAGGCTCAGGAAGAAAAGGCTGAAGCTAAAGCTATGACTGAAGAGGCAGAGAAAATTTTATCAGAAGCGCTTTTAAAGAAGCAAGGGTTTGAAAAAGAAATAGAAGATATGCAGATTAAAGCAGAAAAGGGAAAGCAGGCTTTTAATGAGTTAATTGTGCAGAAACAAAATCTCGAGGATAAAATAAATGTGCTGCTTAGCGAAAAAGATCAATTAGGAAAGGAATATACAAAGGAAGAACTACGCCTAGAAGTTTTGCAGGATGAAATAAAGTTAAATCAGGAGCAGCTGGGCGGGCTTGAAGCTAAAACAAAAGCAGAACAGGTGGCACTGGATTATCTTCCGGGAAAGATTCAAGAAGCTTTAAAAGAGCGTAGGGCACTTCAGAATGAGATTACTGATTTAAATGCCCAGAAAGATGAATTGGAGACGCTTATGCAAAACCTGGCAGTATTAAAAAATGAAGAACTTCCTAATTTGGAAAGGCAAAGAAAAATACTGCAGGAAGAGATATTTGAATTAGAAGCAAAAAAAGAAAAAACCCAGGACATAATTGAAGAAGCTAAAAACTTAGAGAAAATTATAAGTCCCGAGATAAACTTAGAGAAAATTTTAAGCCAAGAGCAGGAAGAAAACAATACAAAAGTAGACCTTTCGCAATTAATCAATATGTTAGATCATCTTTCATTGACGCCCAGCGGTGTAAGCAAGGAAGAGCAGATTACGCAGACCCTAAAACGATATCTCATGTCTTATGGCGCGCAGGTCCTGCTTGAGGGTGAGCAAAGGAAAAACATCGTTATCGATATTCCCGCAACTGAGAGTTATGCCAGCCTGAGGCCTGTAGGTTTAAATGCGCATATTGATACAACAAGCCATAACCCAACCATTTTAAGAGTAAATCGGGATATGATCGAAGCAGAAGGCGTAGGAGGAAATGCCGGCCTTGATGATATGGCAGGTGTGGCCGTGATTATGGAAGCAGTAAGAGTATTATGTAGTAATAATATCGGGCATAGAAGAATACGCCTTATTTTTACAGCTGAGGAAGAGTCCGGTTTTGTCGGAGCAAGGGAGTTGGTAGGCAGTAGGAATTACGCCGAATTCCTTAAAGAGTTATATCTTCTAATTACTATCGACGGACATCTTTATATGGAAGACGATATGGCAAGAAGAGGCAAGGATTATCCTTTGGCGGTAAAGTTTCTTAATTTTGGGGGAGATAAACAGAATGATTATAGATACAAAGCAGTCTTTGATGCCGCCAAATCCGTAACAGATAGAAAAGACCTGCCGAAAGAATTTTCTTTCAGTGCCGGTGATGAACAGGCTTTTAAGGACATAGACGGCCTCTATATCGCACATTTTAGGGCAAATTATAGCGACCCGCATCATGGAAGAATCGATAGTATTAAAACAAAGGATCTGATAGATTTGACGCAATGGCTGGTAAATATTCTGATTAACTTAAGCCAGCCGGAACTTGGTATTTATGCAAACTCAAGCAAGGGGAAAGGCATGCTTGCTTCAGAGGAACATGTACAAGTAAATGAAGTGATTGGGGCCGCCAAAAAAGAAAATAAAGGATTGCTTATATGGGGTGATGAGGCTGGATGGAAACTTGGTAAGGATAAATATGCTCAAGATATCTCTTCGGCAATTTCTGCTTTAAGAGCGCATCCGCCATTAAATATGCCTTCCTTGGGTACTATAGATATAGCCGAAACAATAAATACTTCTAACGTAATACTTATTCAGCTAAGTAATAATTTTCCTCCTGGCCTGCTTGTAAAAGATAAAGACGCTTATCAGGTTGCACATAGTGGCTTGGGATTCAACTCCATTTATATTGATGAAGCAGTCTATAAATCATTATACTCTTTCGAAATTACAATACTCCTTGCTCACGAGGCAATTGAACTTGGAGCAAAAAGGCTGGCTAAAGAAAAACGCATTCCCTGGACAACTGAATTGGCTGTAAGAGCCCATCAACTTGCAGAGGAATTTGAGATACAGATTGTAGGCAGGAGTTCTTTTGGCTCTGGCAGCCGTTTTGATGATAGGATTGAAAAAATATTGGGTTTTGACAGAATGCCTGATCAAGAAATAAAAGAGGAGCCAAAAAGAGAAATCATAGAGCTCAAGCTGCGGGAAACTATGCCTAGAGAAAATTTAATTCCACTCGAGAAAAAAGCCGAAGAGCCACCTCTGGAACAAAGAGTTAACCCGCAAGTTCAGGATCCCGATATGGCTAATAATCTGCGGAATATGTTTTTGGAAGGATTATTAAGAAATACTTCATCCAATCTACCAGCCAAGTTTGAAAATTTCCCTGCGCCGATTGCTGATGAGTTGAAGTATTCATTTGAACTTCAAAAAATAAGCAGGATGCCTCTTGATGCAGATATCCTTACGGCACTGGCTGTTTTCTTCTCCAGGATATTTCCGAATCATACTGATGAGCTCGTCGAGTATCTTAAAAAACTGTCCATTTATTTGGTAGATAATACACGCTCGACATACGGTGCTACATTAAGCGGTGAAACTTTTTACATACAGAAAACCTGTTTTGATGACCTCTTAGGCGTCCATTCGGGAGTGGAAGAGATTTACCAGGGTATTAACAGCAAAAACCCTAAGATTCTGGCTGCTTTATTCAGGATCGTTATTCATGAAGTCGGCTCTGCTTTTTTTAAGCTTTCGCATCCGGCAAACCAAGATTTGGAAAACTTGTTTTTGGCAATGTTATCAAAGAGACCGGCAAATTTACCGCCAAGTACATTTGAAGAAGTACGTGTTGTCAATAACACACCAAACTTAAATAAGCTGGCTAGGCTTGATTGGGCGCAAAAGAAACTCACGTCGGTTGATCACAATGTTTCGGATGGTGTTGACATATTAGGTTTATTTCTTGGAAATCAGTTTCAGATGGATTCTTTTATCAAGGGATTACCTTCGAATCCGCGGGTAATTTCCGCATTGGATTCATTGGCAATCGGCCTTGAAAAATTAATTCTTGAAATAGACGTTGATTCGTTGATTGATTCAATAGGCGGCTCATATAAATTAAAAAGCTATGGTTTTAAAGAAATGCTGGTCCTGCTACATGATATCCGCCAGGAAAAAGGCGTAAGTAACGGAATATATATAAAATTAATTAATATTAATCCTGTTTTGGACAAAGAAAAAATCATTAAAATACTGGCATTGGAAGATGATTTATCAAAAGAGTTTGTATCCGTAACGGATATTCCTGAAGATTATCTTGTTAAAGGACTTAGTCCTTATTTGATTGACGGCTCGATACGCATTGCTTTTGAAGGTAATATAAGATATTGGGGCAAGGACGTAGATGTTGTAGTTAAAAAGGGGAGTGAAACCGAACTCATTTCGAGTTTGGGGTTAGCCGTGGCAGGCTTATCCAAAGACCCTGATTTTTATGCGAGCTTGCCCCAGGAGTTAAAGGAGTATATTACTGCCAGCCGTGATGATAAGGGCAATATTTTGAAAGATGACCAGGATAGGATAAAACAGCTTATTTTTAAGCCAATAGATAAAACCAAAATAGATATAAAGTACCTCGAAGAGATGGAACGCGATAAGCGTAAGGTAGAGGGAATGGCATAACGCCTATGTTTAAGCTTCTTGTATTCATTTTAATATTCTCATTCCTCTTTTCTTGTAATGCATATTGTCAGGAAGTTGCTGGTTTAAAAGTTGAAAATTTATTGGGCGTAGATTGTATAAGCCTGCTTGTTAAAAAAGACGGAAATTCAACCGGTAATGAAGGAAAAATTGTAAAATATTTTGAATATCTGCTTGTCGGTTTATCGCTACCGGAAAATAAATTTTGGGTTAATTTAAACCCTTTGCAACCGGATAAGATTACCGATTATGAATTAGGAAGTACTGATATAGGCAGGATTATGCTTGAAACAGATTTACAACTTAAGAAAGACGCGGCAGTATTGACTAATCCTAAAACTTCCGAAATTGGGAGAGAATACTGGGATAAGCTTTATTCAAAGGCGCAGGAACTTATGCCAGGGTATCGTATTAGAATACCTAACCGAGCACGCTTATGGATTGTACCGGATAAGACGGTAGTTTTTGAAGAAGGTAATTCAGCCTATATTACAGAGGCAAAGATGCAAGTAATGTCAGAGGCAAGGTATTTACCCGGTAAAGGTGATGTAACAGATGGAGTACAAAAAGAATTCCAGGATTATGCCACCAAGCTTGTTCAGGAGTTAATCTTGCCTTATTTAAATCAAAGACTGAATGATGATCCAGTATATCAATCGTTGCGAGAAGTTTATGCGAGTCTTATATTGGGGAAATGGTATAGGCAGAAATTTTCCCTCAACAGATTTAGATATTTAAACGTGATTCAGGATGCTAACCTAGATTTTAAACATACGCCGCAAGAGATATTTAAAGAATATACAAGCTCATTAAAATCGGGAGAATATAGTTTTAATGAACGAATTGGCTCAACGAGAAGGCGTTATTTTAGCGGAGGGATAGACTTTAAAGGTTTAAAGATCGAGAAAACAACCCAAAGGCCTGATTGGAAAAATTCAAAGTTTTTTACCTGCATGTTTTTTCTACCCCAAGAGGCGAGCAGGCCGTTACAATATGTCAAGGGCGGGTTAGAACTAAACGAGGGGAATCTTCTTGAACAAGATGTCGACTCCACTGCGATTTTAGCAAAAAATCTTCCGGCAATTGCTTCTCCGGATTCTTATAGAACAGATAAAATAGTCTTAACTAAGCTTTAATAAAATTGAAAGGGGAAGATTAAAATGGATAACTACAAAATATTACGTGCGGCTCCAGTTGTGTTTAA
>ERZ1292640.255-Hain-H43-02um-R1-255-length-43029-cov-29_pt1 | contig 43029 bp, 36 predicted proteins | sample MGYA00564404_ERZ1292640 | MGnify/ENA primary metagenome ERZ1292640 (study PRJEB36523, sample SAMEA6512636) | groundwater metagenome | collected 2019-01-08 | study: AquaDiva: Metagenomics assemblies of 32 groundwater samples | reverse complement strand
ACTGTTCACGTCCATCGCAATGACTTCCGTCAGTTTTTCAGCATCCTGCTAGCGCTTTCGGGTCCTCGGATGCGAGCTGGGCGACATCGACGTTCTTCAGGTAAGCCTTGGGCGTCGCCGTGAGCCCGACCCGCGTGCCCTGGAAGTACTGGACGACCTCGCGGGCGTCCCCGTAGATCGAGCGGTGCGCCTCATCGTTCACGATGAGGTCGAAGTAGAACGGCGTAAACTCCTCCCGGTAGCGCCGGCCCATCATCAGGGACTGGATAGTCGCCACGACGACCGAGGAGCCCAGGAGCTCCCCCGTCCGCCGCGCCGTCCTGTAGATGACGGGCATGTACTCGCCGAGGACCACGTTGAAGTCCTCCATCGTCTGCTTGGCCAGCTCGATGCGATCCACGATGAAGAGCACGCGCTCCGCGTTCTTCGTGCGCAGGAACCTGCGGATCAGGGCGGCGCAGAGCAGGGTCTTCCCCGTCCCGGTCGCCATCTCAAGCAGGAACTTGCGGCGTCCCTTCCCGTCGAATCCCTTCGCGATCTCGTCCATCGCGCGGATCTGGTATCCGCGCATCGTGAGGTCGCCCCGAAGGGCCCGGAGGTACTCAGGTCCGACGGCTTCAGTCAGGAGCGGCTTGGGCGGCTGGAGGTTCTTGAGCCGAACGCGGTCGAGGTCTGACCGGGAAGGAAGTCCCTCGATGCGGTACGCATCCCGCTGATCGGCTCGCTGATAGTTCCAGAACCAGTGCTCGCGGCCGTTCGAGAGGATCACGAACGGGGCGTTCAGGTTCTCGGCATAGCCCCTCGCCTGCTCCTTGGCGTCGTAGGGGTCCAGATCCTCCTTCTTCGCCTCCAGGACGCAGAGCACCTGCCCGGTCTTCCCCTTGAGAATGTAGTCCGCCCTGCCGGATGGTCCGTGGAACTCGAACTGGATCTGCTTGGGGTCCAGAAGGTTCCATCCGCTGGCCTCCAGCGCCCGGTCGATCAGAACCCGCGAGAAGGCCTCAGATTGTCCTGGCATCCGCTCTATCCTACCCCCTGTTGCCGCAGGGCTCCCCCGCCTACCGCCGAAATGTGGGGAGGATACCGAATTGCTGGACCTGACTGGTTATGCCTCGGGAAGAACCTCTCATGGCGAGCCGGGGCGTGATGAGTCCATGCTCGACGAGCCTCGTTACCGCCGTCCTCCGGCCCGAGCAGCCCTGAACACCCACCTCTCCTCGACCTGGATCATCTGACAGGCATGGCACAGCCGGGGCCGGATAGCGTCGAGCATCAAGGCTGCCCGCTCCAGGCCTATGGCCAGCTCCGCCAGCGTACGCGTTTCGTCGTCCTCGACGCGGCCCTGCTCGTGCGCCAGCCCAGTCACGGCCAACGCATCGCGGCGAAGCTGACCGGCCAGGCTGAGGAGCAGCGCGGAGAGATCCTGGTTCCTCACGTCGACTGCGTGATCTTCGTTCATCCACCTCACCTCCCGTCAGGCAAGGATCAGGGCATGGAAAGACGCGGAATGCAAGGCGTGGACGTGAACTCATCTGGTCGCTGGCCAGGGACCCAACTGGTAATGACGATGCTACGAAAGAGGCCGGCGGGTTCTCAAGGACATCGCCGTCAGGTCATGCGGGGCAGGCCGACGACTCAAGCAATGCGGTGCCGCCGGGGACATGGACGAAGGAAGTCGACTTCCGGTGGGATTTGCAGGACCGCCGGCGGTGACGAGGTCCATTCCTTCGCTCGAACAGCGCGCAACACAGCTCTGTCGACGCACCCGGCTCGTTCTCCCACACGGGCTCGCTCAACCGCACACCGGGATTGAGCCGGTAGACCTCCATCATCGTGAGCTGGCAGGCAGCCCTGACGTTCATGCACTCCCTCGGATCGGGGTACTGGATAGCCAACTGGCAGAAGCCGAGGAGCTTCCTGGTTCGGCTGGTTGAGTGTCAAGTCACCGCACTGGTAGCATTGAGGAGTCATGGCGAGAAGAGCCCGAACACGCGCTCGAGATTCGGCTCGCAGGAAAGCAGCCAAACTTAATGATGGTCGCGGTCCAGGCGAATTGGGGGCGCCGAGAACTGCCGCAGCAGCTCGCTTCGCTCCGATCTTTGACGACCTCCATACACCCTTCTTCGTCGCGGACTCCTCCGGCAAGGTCGTCTACTGCAACGCCTGCCTGCGGACCCTCCTCGACCTGCCCGCCTCGCGAATCGTGGGGAGGAAATGCCTGCGGCTCTTCTTCGGCGATCAGCCTCCTCCCATCCCTGGCCCGCCGTCTGCCTCCGGACAAGGCGCCACCGCGTCCGTCGTGGTTCGTTCAGTCGAGAACATGACCTGCCTCATCGCCACCTACCCGATGAGCCAGCCGGACGGAACGCCTGCTGGAGCGCTGTTCTTTCTGCATCGCCTGACCGACACGGCCAGATCCAGCCTGGGAGGCGATGACTCCCCGTCGAGTCTCCGAGGACTCATCCAGAATCCCCCCGTCGTCGTCGTCAACCTGGATCACGCAGGCCGCGTGGCAACTTGGAACTGGAGCGCTGAGCGGATGTTCGAGATGAACACCACGGAGGCCTTGGGCACGTTCTGCCCCGTTCTGGCAGACGACAACCTTGAGTTGAACTACCTGCACAGGCAGCGGTTCCTCAACGGCGAGGATCTCACAGGAGTCGAAGTCCGGAGGGCCCGCCGGAACGGCAGCGTGATGGAGATCAACTACTCCATCTCCCCAACGACCGATGCCGAGGCAAAGATTCTCGGGTTCACGCTGATCGCCGTGGATGTCACCGAACTGAAGCGGGTAGAGGAGATCGGACAGCGCCGACAGGAGGAAATTCGTGAACTGCAGAAGGTCGAGGCGATCGGGCGGCTCGCGGGAGGCATCGCCCATGACTTCAACAACATCATGACTGCCGTGGTCGGGTACAGCGAGCTTCTGTTGAATGACCTTCCTCAGGAGGGCCGTGTGCGGAGGATCGTCGGTGAGATCCACAAGGCTGGCCAGCGGGCAACCGAGCTCACTCAGCAGCTCCTCGCCTTCAGCCGACGCCAAATGCTCCAGCCGAAGGTGCTCGACATCAATCAGGTCTTCCAAGAAGTGGAGAAGCTCCTACAACGTCTTCTCGGGGAGGACATCGAAATTGTCACGAAGTTGGACAAGCGACTCTGGTCGGCGTACGCGGATCGTGACAGGATCATGCAGGTTATCCTCAACCTCGCCGTGAACGCGCGGGATGCCATGCCGAATGGAGGGAAACTGATCATCGAGTCCAGAAACTCCGTCTTGGATACAGCGTACGCTCAACTCCACCCCGGGATCTCGGCCGGAGAGTACGTCGCGCTCGTGATCAGTGATACGGGACACGGCATGGATGATCAGGTGAAGGCCCATCTCTTCGAGCCTTTCTTCACCACCAAGGAAGTCGGCAAGGGAACGGGGCTGGGCTTGGCGACTGTATACGGCATTATCCGGCAGGCTGGCGGCCACATCAGTGTCTATAGCGAGGTGTCTCATGGGACCACTTTTCGAATCTACCTCCCACGCTCAACCGAGCAGCAGGAACCGCAGCCTACTCCACCGAAGATTCCCGAAGTCGCACGGGGCGGCAACGAGACAGTCCTCCTAGCCGAAGATGAGGCAAGCGTCCGCGAGCTCGCTACCGAGGTTCTCAAGAACCTGGGATACACGGTTCTGCCCGCCCGCAACGGCCTAGAAGCACTAAGCATAGCCAGGAAGTGGCAGGGCCCAATTCACCTGCTCCTCACCGATATCGTGATGCCTAGGATGGGTGGCATCGAACTGGCTAGCAGGTTGCTGAAAAAGGGGAACTTCTCCGTCCGCTCGTCAATTGTGATGAACAGCAGAACGCTGATGGCGGGAGGCTGAGAATGCGCGGACGGGAAGAACGGCAGAGCAGCATGCTGGTGGTCTACAACATCGAGGAGCGGATTCCGGCGGACCATCCGCTCCGGCGGATCCGGGCGCTGGTGGATGAGCGGTTGCTGGCGCTGTCGGCGCGGTTTTCAGCCGCGTATCCTGAGCTCGGACGCCCCTCCATTCCCCCCGAAGCGTTGCTGAAAGCCCTCCTGCTGCGGGCGTTGTATTCGATCCGCAGCGAGCGGCAGCTGGTGGACCAGCTGAACTGGAATCTCTTGTACCGGTGGTTCGTGGGTTTGGCCCCGGACGCCGACGTGTGGGACGCCACCACGTTTACGAAGAACCGGGAGCGGTTCGAAGCGCACGGGCTGGTGCAGGCGTTCTTCGACGGGGTGGTGAAGGAGGCGGTGGCGCGGGGCCTGGCGTCGACGGACCATTTCAGCGTGGACGGGACGTTGATCCAGGCGTATGCGTCGCTCAAGAGCTTCAAGCCGAAGGACGGGACGGGGCGACCGCCGACGGATGACGATCCGAAGAACCCGACGGTGAACTTCCGGGGCGAGCGGCGGAGCAACGCGACGCATGCGTCGACGACGGATCCGGAGGCGCGACTGGCGCGGAAAGGGGACGGGAAGGAAGCGAAGCTGTACCACGGGGCGTCGATCCTGATGGAGAACCGGACGGGGTTGTGCGTGGCGGTGGCGGTGCATGAGCCGGCGGGCGAGGCGCGGGCGGCAGGGCCGCTGGTGAGCCAGGCGCGGCGGCGGATGGGGTTTACGGGGACGGTGACGGTGGGAGCAGACAAGGGGTACATCGGCGGTCCGGCGTTGCAGGCAATGGAGCGGGCGAAGGTGGTGCCGCACGTACCGATGGACGATCCCCCGATGGATCTGTCGCGGCCCGGCGCGCGGGCGAGACAGCGGGCGTACCGCCGGCAGGGCACGAAGGGGCATGCGATCAGCCAGTGGATACGGAAGCAAGTGGAGGAAGCGTTCGGGTGGGGCAAGACGATCGGGGGCATGGAGCGGACGCGATTCCGAGGGCGGTGGCGTGTGGGGCTGCAGGTACTTCTGACGATGGCCGCCTACGACTTGGTGCGGATGGCGAAATGCACGGCGTGAGGTCGCGACGAGGACGAAGACCGGGACGAGACGAGGCTCACGGAGGCGAACGGAGGGCGGGAACGGCGAGCGGGACGGTCGCAAAGCCGACCGGCTCGCCCCTTCAGCCGCTCAGAACCGGGTCACGATCAGTTCTCTCGTCCTCATGACCGTATTTTCAGCAACCTGCTAGGCAGTTCACCACCATGCGCCCCATGAGCAGAGTGCTTCTGATGTCCGGATACACGGGCGAAGTCCTTACTCGCAGGGGGCTTCTGGGGTCAGAAGTGCCGTTCCTTGAGAAGCCGTTCTCGACGGCGCGGCTTTCGGGCAAGATCAGGGAGATCCTAGACTCCTCCCGCAGATAGCTCCTGCGCTGCCCACACGAGGAGCTCGCCGGGAATCCACTCTTGCCCTCGAATTCCCTCCGAAATGCTGGTCGTGGTCTACAGACTGCATTGGAGTTGACCAGGAATTGCCGATCATTGGCGACTCGAGATTCCACGAACACCGACACGGCAGAATGCCCCCCCCTTTCGGGAGGCCAGAAAGGCTGGATCATTGCCTGCTTCTTACCTTTCGACCCCCAACGGGCGCCCAACAGCGCCGGTATCGTCGACCGACTGTCAGCCACTCGGATGGTATTAACGCCTGTGGGTGGCCCTCCTTGCTCAATTGAGTTGTCAGTCGGCTCCCATGATGAGTGTTATGCTCTCCAGGCCATGTGACATCAGGGTCATGTGTCACCGCTTGTGAGCTGACGATTACTGACGGATGCTGACATCCCTTCACGCGCAGGCGGAATATCCTCCTCGCCAGGAACCGCACACAGGACGCGCTCTTCGAAGCAGCGCTCTTGTTGGCCTACTGAGCCTTCACGGACGATGCACAGCGGAACCCGATACTGACGCCCCTGGCTGACGGATCGTGGTAGCCTCGGCTCGCGGACCGGCACATCACACCTGCATCGACCCATGATCCACCACGAAGCACGCGGTATCTACTGAAATCTTGACCAGGAGGGTCCTGAACAGGGCTCGAGGAATAGTAGGCCGCGTCATACCAATCCGCGCACCATTCCCACACGTTCCCGTACATGTCATATAGACCAAATGCGTTCGCCACCTTCTGACCCACTGCGTGTGTTTGCCCCTCTGCGTTGCCGATATGCCATGCGTAGTCGCCAAGCCGCTCCACATCATCACCGAAGCACCACTTCCCCATGCTTTCTGCCCGGCACGCGTACTCCCACTCCGCCTCGGTCGGCAACCGCTTCCCGTAGTACGTTGCATACGCCATCGCGTTGTCCCAGCTCACTCCGATGACGGGCCTACTCCCTCGACCCCAGTGTCCGTCCCCGGGTACACCCCTCCTTGTCGCCTTGCAGAAGCGGTCGTATAGGTCAAACGTCACCTCGTACTTATCGAGATAGAACGAGCTGACCCTTACCGCGTGCGGAGGCTTCTCGTCCGGGCCTCCGTCGTTACTTCCCATCGTGAACTCCCCTGCGGGTATCAGGATCATCTCCGCGCCATCTTGGCCCGCGGTCTCCTTCGCCAGTGACGATGCCGCGGAGATGGGTCCGGGAAGTGCCGGAGCCGGCACTTCCGGTACGACCCATAGATCCTTCCAGGGCGCTACTGGTTCCGTGGACACCGTCGCAGGCACAGAGGACACGAATGGAGCATGGGGCGGTGCCGCCTCTGTCGCTTCCGTCACGAACACGAACTCTCCCTCTCCGCTACGGCCCACTTGCGGATTCTGCTCGCGCCGGAACCGCGTCATTGCTGTCTGCGCCACCTTCGGCTTGACGTAAGCGGCGATATCGTCGCTCGTCACGATTCCGTCGTGATCCGCGTCTGCAGCGCCGGATATGGCCTCAAGGAAGTACCTCGTGAACAGGCCCTGCCCCTGCCACTCGTGGGCCTCCTGTCCCGCCCTCCCCGCAGTCATCACCATCCGCACCCGCTTGCTCGTTACCTGCATGAGGTAGTCGCGGAGATTCGGCGACAGACCAAGGCCGCGAGTCCAGAGCGCGAGCCCCGAGTAGCAGGAGTCTGCCACGAACATGACATGCTTACAGGGGTACTCCTCGAACCACTCCGTCAGCTCTCCCATAGAAATCCCCGTGGCCCGGAGCAGGTCCCGATCCCCGTCGACAGGCATCAGGTAGCCCATCGCCCTCTTTCCCGCCCCTGTCGATACGCCGTGGCCAGCGAAGTAGACGAGCACACGGTCCTCGCGGCCGACGTTGTTCCGAAGTTCATCGCCGAGTCGCGTCCGGATACTCCGCAGGCTGGCTTCCTCGTTGCACAGGAGGCTCACCGTGAACCCATGCTGCTTGAGCGCCTCGGATACCGCAACGGCATCCCGCACCGCGCCCGTAAGCGGGGACATATTCCAATTCTGGTAGGCGTCGATCCCGATTGCGATGGCGATTGAGTTGTCGTAGATCTTGACGGTACCCGTAAGCCCGCCCCGGCCGCCCGGAGGGGGTGTATACATTACACCCCTGCCTCGCCTAGAAGTCACGGGACCCATTCAGCGCGACTGCCACAACGGGGCTTGCGATCGCCATGCCGCCATTGTAGTACGGCACCATTCCGACGAGGCCTATTTGAATGAGGGCCACGGGTCGCGCGTTGTTAGCTGACGATTTCTGACGGCTACTGACACGCTAAATGCCGCCTGACCGCAATCCTCCGCGCAAGTCCGGTACGCGCTCTCGTGTCACGAGAGGCTCTCAATCTCGTCCTCCTCCATCAACCACTTTCTCAGCCGTGCGAAGATGGCCTTTCTCAACCCCAAACGGACCTTGCCCCTGATATCCGCCAGGGAGATGCCGAACACTAGGTGCACAGAAGACATGATGACAACGACGGTCAGGACCAGACTCATGAACGAGGACATGACGCGAAAGAGGGGGGAGCTGGACGCACCTAATAGCAGATGCTCCAAGAGCCTACCACTGGGCACGCTGGACGAAAGGACGAGAAGCACTCCTCCCCAGAACACAACGGCGCCCGTTGCAGTCGAGATCCTCTCCGCGAGGAAGTAGACCTTTCCCATTTGCCGCCTCGCTCTATCGCGGGCTGAACTCTCTCGTCCTTCGGCCTCAACACGCTTGGTCCGCTCATCCGCGACCAGTTTGTCACTCCGCTCCTCAATCTCTCGTGTAATATCGCGTTTGGCGCTCTCAAGAACTTGTTCAATCGTCTTCTGGCTGAAAGCCTCCTCAGAGCCTAACGTCAGGTTCATAAGCTCTTCGCGCGCCTTCAGTGAGAACCGAAGTATTTCATGATCGCGAGCCGAAATGCTCTTCAACGTCTGGAGTTTGTCAATCTCCTCGATGTATCTCTTCCAGAGATCCTCCCTTGGCTCCATTGCCGCCTGGCACAAGGCCATGAGCTCCAGCCGCGGCAGGTCAGGTGCGGCCATAGGTGCTTTGAGCCACGCAATATTGGCCAGGCTGAAATCCGTGATTACGCTGCACACTTCCTGTGTGGATTCGTGACGCCGACCAAACTCAAAGGCCACCCTCGCCAGGGCCGAATTCGATGTAACCAGTACCGCATTGCAGTGTTCAATCGTTCTCGGATTCGATCCGCGTCGCAGAGCATAGACGCTACGGATGGAGTTGACGTCGAACTCGACCGCTCGTGGATTCCCGTAGGAAACCTCCTCGGACAGAGCTTCATGCAATAGCCGTTCATCAATCTCGAAAGCCTCCTCGTAGCGAGGGGTCGGCCTTGTCCGAAGACCCATCTCCTCGAGTTCATCGTCGAGCTTGCCGAGGAGCAACGCAAGATCGGACCTTGTCCTGCCCGCTCGCCTCATCTCAAGAATGATCCGGGACCGTGCCAGCGGACTATCGAAATGCGCCTCATGCCACCCCAAGACATTCCGTACTTCCTCTAACGTATGCTGGAAGAGCTCTACAGCCCCTTTCAGGTTCCTGACAAGGCTGACCATTTCACCGACTGACGCGCGCCTTATCTCTCCTTCTAATCCCAACAGGCGAATTACAAGTGGCGTGTCGAGCAGAAAGTGCGCTGACGAGAATTTCGCCGGCAAGGATCCGAGATCAGAGCAGGTCAAAGCATTAGACAGCATGTGGCCTTTCACAAGAGACGTGAGGGCATCAAAGGTCCGCTTGGAGTGTTCTGCAACGTGTGCGACAAAGGAACTGAGGAGATAGAGATCTCTTGCGCCCTGCTTCCGTGAACATGGAATGACACTTCCGGTTGAATACGCCCGCAGGCACTCAATCGAGAAACGCCCCATATACTCGAGCATCGCGTTAGTAGCCTCGATTTCCGTCCAATCTATCCCATGCTTGGTCCGAACAAAGGCTATCAGCTCCGCGACAATGGAGAGGTATGAGGTCTTAAGCTCCTCCCTCCTCTCGTGGATCGCAGGAGTGGGAATCTGTGAGACCCTGACGTAGGTGTTGAACTCACGCCGAAGATAGCGCCCTCTCGCCAGCCTCCGCAGGACCATCTCGGTACCACTTAGGGGAATGAGCAAACCAAACTCATCTCTCAGTTGGTCTCGGATCGAATCACAGGAAACGAGCATTCCTTTCTGATCGTTCAAGATATGGCCGACAAACGGAACCAGGTAGTCGATGTAGTCTCGATTCTCGACATCCAAGTTCACCTTGAGCATCGCGAGACTGGCCAGCGTATCGATACTGCTCATGTCGTCAGGATACACCGTTGCCTTCAAATTGCCTCGTTCTTGCCGATCGTTGTCTTGAAATGGGCTTGGAATTGACCATAGGTTGCCGATCGTTGACTATTCGAAATTCCAGGAACGTTGACTGGGTCGAATTCCAACCCTTTCGGCAGGCCAGAAAGCCCGTATCATCAACCACTAATTGCCTACTTCTTGCCTTCCGGGCCCCTGAAGGGGTCGCACCTGCCCGTTCCGTCGGTCAGGTGTCAGCCATTCGGCGGGTCTTGACGCCTGTGCGTTGCCCTCCGTGCTCTATGGAGGTGTCAGTCGGCTCCTATAATGAGTGTTATGCTCTGTAGGCCATGTGACATAAGGGCCATTTGTCGCGCTTTGTGAGCTGACGATTACTGACGCTTGCTGACGCGCCGAGGGACGGTTCATCGGGCTTGAGTTTCGATTGGAGTACCCGCCACCCGTTGTACGTCGAACTGCCGGACATGCACCGTGTGGTAGGATGAGGTCAATCATGAATGCTGTTAAGTATGATGTGTTCCTTTCGTACAACTCCAAGAATCTCGCGGAAGCCCGCGCGTTGCGAGACACGTTGAAGAACTCTGGCTTTCGTGTGTTCTTTGATGAGGATTCGCAGCGTTCGGGCATCGTGAGGAAGTTGATCGAGGACGCGATTCGCAACAGCCTGAGCTTCGTCTTCCTAGTGGGGCAGAGCGGCGTTGGCAAGTGGCAGCATTTCGAGTTGAACCTCTTCACTTCGTTTCACGTGCGTCATCGAGAGAAGAGGCCCATAATCCCCGTTCTCATAGAGGGACTCGATGTGCATTCGCGAAGGCTTCCAGACAGCCTTCGAATCCACAGAGCAGTAATGCTACCGAGCATCTCAAAAGCCTCTGCGCCTCAGCTCGTGAGGCTCTGCGAGCTCATACCCTATGAACAGGCAGGCGGACTGGCCACTCAAGATTCCGTTGAGCTTGAGCGGCCGTTCCTGACGAAAGCGCAGAAGTTGCTTCTCAATTCCACGGTCGCTTTCTATGATGAGAACGCTGACAGGTACTACTCCGAATGGAGAGATCATGTTCCGGAAGGTCCTATGAACACTTTCATGGAAAACGTGCGGACCTACAACAGAAAAGTGTTGAACCCGAGGATTATGGATGCTGGCTGTGGCCCAGGCCATCACTCTCTATTTTTCGCTAAGAAGGGCTTCCTAGTCGAGGGTATCGACCTCTCAACGGGATTCCTTAAGATCGCAAATGGACATAACCACCCGAGGTGCAGGTTCGCGCAGCAGGATATGCGTTTTCTTGATAACAAGTCCGAGAAGCGCGGCCAGTTCGATGGCGTATGGGCATGCGCTTCAGTGCTTCACCTTCCACGCGAGGCTCTCCAGCCTCAGCTATACCAGTTCCTGGCTGCATTGAAGCCTGAAGGTGTTCTTCATCTCGCTCTTCAAGTCAACTTTCCCTCTGCACTCCAGATCGAGGGCCGTTTCTTCGAGAGATACGCGCAACGTGATGTTCCGAATGAGCTCCAGCGGCTGGGTTTCGAAATCGTTTCAGAGACAACGAATATCACTGAGCGTAGTACGACCCAAGAGAGGAAGGTGAAGAAGTGGCTTCATGTCACCGCGATCGCACCCCGAATTCGCGATAGGCTAAGGTTGGTCAACAGGAAAGTGCGAGGGCGGGAACAAGATCACGCCAAACCCATTCGCCCTCGTAACTGAGCGAGAAGGATCTGGGCCGACTCATTCTCCGGCTCGTCACGAAGCAATCGGTTGAGGAGTTCCAAAGCTTCCGCGAATCTACCTGATCGCGCAACCGCAACACAGAGATTCGCGCGCATCGCCGAGTGATTCGGCTCCAAGGTCAATCCACGGCGGAATGCGGCTTCCGCTTCTGGCCACCGCCCAAGAGCGGCAAGTGATGCACCCCAAAGCTCGAAGCGATCTGAGGTATCTCCGAGTTCAGTGGCCCTCTGAAGGTTCGTGATTGCCTTCTCGTGCTGACCCATCCTTGCCAATTGCGTCCCGAGATGTTCATGGGCTTCGCCAGACTCTGGGGCTATCTGGACGGCCTTCTCCAAGTAGTGCACGGCTCTTTCATGCAGACCTTCTTGGTCGAGCAAGATGCCGAGCAGTATCGCGCTTGGCGCATGATCTGGAGCCAAGTCGACGGCAAGCTGCGCAGGAACAAGTGCTTCAGAATACCGTTTCAGACTTACGAGCGCCAAGCTGAGATTGGATTGATATCCGGGCTTTGACGGTTCCCTGCGCGCGGCGGCCTCGAAGTGAACCAGCGCAGCTTCGTGGTTGCCCAATTCACCCAGGCAGATGCCGAGTTCAGATTGGATGCGAGCATCATCAGGCGCTAATATCGCTGCTTTCTGACAGTGAGGGAGCGCTTCGGAGTATCGGCCCAGTTTGCGCAGAGTCTGTCCCATCAATCCGCAGACGTTGGCATGCGGCGGGGCTTCTTTGATGGCGGTTCCCAGGCATTTGATGACGTCCTGTAAGCGCCCCTCATACAAATAGCCCGTGGCCAGTTCAAAATACACATCGGCGTCAGCGGGGGTCGCAATAATCTTCTCCTCCAACTCTCTGATCCGCGATGCGGAATCGAACTTGGCTGGCATCGTAATCGTAAAGCCGTATTCATGTGACTCCGGCGTCTTCGAGAATCCAATCGGCATCGTCGGATAGAACCAGATGGCCTTGCCAGCGGGTCCGGTGAGACCTATCCTCCCGACGCCGGATGTGGATCGCTCGGTCTTGGAGCGCGGCAGTGACTGGAGGAAGAATGTTTCGAGGAGCTCTGCTCCGCTGGAGCTGGTCCCCACAGGCATCGGCTCGTCGTTGTTAGCGATCGGGTGTTGCATGCGTGCGAATTCGTGGAGCGCCTCCGAAACCTGTTCGATCAAATGTACGGAATAGGAATATGTGTCTCCTATGAACCTCAGGGTAAAGTCCTCGACACCGACCTGATATGCGCGAGCTGGGATGGAAACTCCGATTGCCGTCAGCAGAGCGAGGTCCTCCAGCTTCTCCACGCGCTTAACGCCTAGCATCGACCACGGAACAAACGCCTCGAAGCCCGCGACCACGGACCAGTGTCGTTTGCCTGGCGCGATTCTCTTGAACCAGAATCCGGGCTCGCGGTCGTAGGTTTCCCAATACGAACACACCGGGCCGTTAGAAGACTCTGAATGCTCCTGGGTGTTGGGCGTGGGAGCGTCGGCGAGGACTTGGCTCAGTTTGAGGGACTTCTCGTCCCGCGACAGAGTAATGCGAGTGTCGTCCAGAAGAGCGCGAAACCAATCGAAGCCAACATTCCCCTTGAGTATGAAGAGAACTTCGATACCGCGAATCGGATGACTCTGAATGTAATGCCATCGCCGTTCAGCGGCATGCCTCTTGTCATCATCAGCATCTGCTTTTCGTGCGCCTTCCGTCACCTTACTGAGGCTATGGGCTGGTCCCTGCAGTACATCTAATCCAGCAGGCCCCTTCGAACTCAAGACGCAGGCTTGGAAATGCCCGGCTCTCTCCCAAGCCCCCCCAGCCTCATCCGCCACGGCACAGCCAGATGTTCGGAGGCGGCTCAGCAATGCTTTCCGCTTGTCCACCGAGTCATCGAGGGGGACGAAATGCCGGCCGACTATGTCGCTGAATGGTCGGACATCGCCCAACTGGACGAGGATCGTCCTTTCCTCGCTACGGCCGAGGGCCATGCCAGCTTCAAACAGCACGTTCGGCCTCGGCTGGAGCTTGAAATCGGCTTCACCCTTCCCCTCCTCTTGCAACGCTTCATCCAGCATGACCCACTCATCACCAGTGAAGAGGACGATGACTGCCTGAGCCACGCTGAAGGCAGCGGTCAGGATTTCCCACACATGAGGTGAGCCCTTCTTGGTGAGGGCTACTGCATCCTCCCATTCGAGAGGTTCCAAGCCTGCCGTCCGCAGGAATGCAAACAGCTCATCTCGTGCCTTCAGGTTGCGGCCATGTACAACGAATACCTTCTTGGGATCACCTATCTCCTGATGAATCGTGACCTCGAAGTTCTCCATCATGATCACGAGGTACGGATCTGCATGAACGCGCTTCTGCGGATCATCCATGCTCAAGATCACCTCTCCTTCCGCTTCGAGGTGTCCTGCCTCGAGATCCCTGCGCGCCTCCCAGTACATTGCTCGCTCCATTTCATCAGGCTTGAGCGGCTCCCAGTAGGTGTGCGGAACCTGCACGAAACGCACGATGCGCTCGAGAAATGCCCTCTCATCAGGCCGCCCACACTTGGCCTTCGGAATCCTGTCAAATATAAAACACCACCGAGTCCATAACCCGTCAGGAGGGACCTCGTAGAACTTGTTCGGCCAAGGGACTAGGACAAAGACCTCTCCCGTCTCCGCCATTTCGACCGCCCTATGACCTGAACAGCTCGCGGACCGGAACCCGGAGCCCCGAGGCCATCATGACGATGGTCTCCAGCGACGGCCTTCGCGACCCCCGATCCAGATGCGCGATGAAGTTCGCGCTCAGCCCAAGCCGCTCGGCGAGCTCCGCCTGCATGAACCCGTGGCGGTGTCGTTCAGCGCGCACACGCTCACCCAGCAGGCGCGTAACCTGCTCGACCGTCAAGACCCTCGAGGATTTGACCCGTCGTGCCATCACCGAGATGCTAGCACAGCGCCAGACATGGACGATGCTCGACTCCGACCCGCATTCCCCCCCTCAAGCTCCCGAGGGCGCGTCCTGGAGCGCGACGACGAAGATCGACGGGGCGTCCCGAGCGATCAGCTAACGACCCCCGGATCGCTTCCTTGAACTCGATGCATGCCCCGCCAGACCATCGAGAATCGTGACTCCGCCAACAACGGCCGTGATCCCGAGCGCCAAGTTCTTGAGGTCCTTCCAGGCTTGGTCTGTGCGTCTCTTCCCGAGGCAATCCCGAAAGGCAGGGAGGATTCCCGCTATGGGTCGCCTCACGGTCTTAATGTCACGCCTGTCGAACGTGATGGCTGGGAACTCGCCATGATCCGCAAGCGCTCCCGGCAATGCACCCACATCCACTCCCTCTTCCCTGGCTATCAGTATCGGCTTCCCTTTGCCGAACGCGATTCCGACTTCTCCGTGCAGCCACTCAAGGGTCTTCCATAGGCCCGACACGGAGTCCCGATGACGAGGCGTGGCGATGACGAACACCCCATCCGCCTTCCGAATCTCGTCTTCGACAGCATGGTGCACCATGTGGGAGGGGACAACAACTTCAATCCCTACGGTACGGGTCTGCAAGCCCCACAAGTGGAGGAGATCAACAATGGGATCGCCGACGATGCGATCTTCAGGGTGAAGGCCACGGGAGACGAAGATCCGGTAGACCGTACGCGGAGGCACTGAGAGGGTATGGCCGGATTCGCGGTGCGCGGGCAGCGGAAGCCATTCAAAGCCAGTCCATTGCTTGACATGGGTCGTCACCGAGAAGGGTACGGTTCCACTCACTCCCGCAGGAAGCCTGATCGCTTGTAGAGGAAGGGAGTCTGAAGTACCAGGCGGAAAGACACGCCTCACCGCGAACTCTCGAGCCCCGAATGAGAAGGCGAAGTTGATGGACTCGAGTGCCAGTTGGAGTCGACTCGGGTTCGTGAACTTGAATTGCACCTGAATCGGCCTCTCCCCTGGCGGGAACGGGAAAAGGAACGACCACTGCACGTTCCACATGCTTTCACCTCCTGACTTGTTTGGTCAGCTCCTTCACCTCAGCATCCCCCCGCCAGCACGACCTGCATTCGCTCGAGTAGCTTGTGGCGTGGATCGGATGGACCCACGATCGAGACGATGATCATCTCGTGGGCGGTCGTGACAACCAAATCAACGATCACCGGCCTGATGAGTGTGAGGATGACGCCGAGCACTTTCGGGGAGGACACCTGCCTGTTGATTCTCGCAGCATTCCTCTCCCAGAACGCATGGATCGCGGCCCGAAGAGTCGCCCGCACCTGCGTCTCGCTGCCGCCAACCGTCTGCCCCGTTGGCCAGACCTCGTTCAACTCGTCAAGCGCCAATGCCACAAGGCCTCCTTGAGTCCACTTCGCTATCTGCTTCCTCCCCTTCCCTAGCCTCTTCCCAAGAGCGCCGAGCCCGTAGACGTGCTTGCATGCCAGACCGAGTTTGGTCGAGCCGACCCTAAACGATAGGTCCGGCTCCTCAAGAGCAGGGCACAGGCCGCCGCGCTCAAGCCAGAACGCCATGAGGAGCTCGTACTCGAAGTCCTTGGCATGGCTCTCGTCAGGGACGAAAGTCTCAAGCGGACCTTGTTGAAGCTTGGCCAAGTACTCCTGATCCCGTGGCTTGCCGTCTAGCCATTCCACCGCGTCCAGGATGCGATTGCAGTCAGCCGCACGCCAAACCAGCGCGCTGTGTTCTGGCTTCAACTGCCCCGTCCGCGTCAGGAGTTCATTGCGCAGGCGATCCAACTCACTTGGAGCCGCCAAGATCGTGTCCAAGCTTGACCCCGCAGCGACGGGTATGCCGTATCGCGCGAATCTCGCCCGTGCATCCGTAGCACGGCGTGCAACATCTGCGTAGGTGCTTCTCACGAAGCTATCCATGCCGCCATTGTAGTACGGCGTGAGCACCCGAGACGCTCATCTCCGTCGATTTCCGACGCCAGCCCGCGCCCAACCCCGTCCGCGCTCGGCCGGGTTACCGCCCTAGAGTCCGAAGCGACGAAGCCACGGCGGGAGGGACGGTGTCACTGGTAGACGAGAGGTGGAGGAGAGTACGGTCGAGCGGGACGAGTTCGTCCTTACCGATCTTCTACACCCGTAGTTGACTCGCCCTATGAAGTGCGATCGGTGAGCATCGCGATCCCAAGGATGCGATGCGCGCGCTCATAACGGTCGTGAATGCATTGGTAGTCCTTCGTGCTCTGGCGCATCGCGGCTGACAAGTAGTTCAAGCAACGATAGGCCTCGAGTGCGTTCATTCTGGAGGGAACGCGTCGAAACATCCTGAATATCCAGTAACACGGAAGCTGGACAGTCTTTGAGTAATACGCTGCCGCAACATTGCGCAACCTGGCAACCGCTTCCTTCTCGTCAGCGTCTGTTCCGGCCGACTGCGGGTTGCAGATCTCCGGAGCCCAATAGTGAAGCACGTAACAGATATCGGCGACGGCTTTCCGGACCTCCAGGTATGGCTTGATCAAGAACTCCACGACGACCTGGCCCATGATGAAGACGATTGTTCCCGAGAGGACGGTCAATAACGCGGTCAGCATGGGAGGAGAGGTTAGGACTGTTGGCCCGTTCATATGCCTCTATTCTACCGAGCTGTGGTTCCCAAGTTCGCGTTGGCGCAATCATCGTCCGCAGGTCACCACCGTCCACCCGGGGCCTTGCTCTCCCCGCTCAGATTCTCACGCCCGCCTCGAACACCGGCAGGCCCTCCTCGTTCTCGAGCGTCACCGCCAGATGCTAGGTCTGTCACGCAGGTTGACCCTTTCGGTCAACGCTCCGGCTCGATCAGATCGGCGCCGTCATTCCGGGGATTGTTCACCTTCGTGGATACGGGATGGAGCGTCAACCACTCCGCGGGGCATGGCTTCACGAACGCCAAGAGCTCGGTGGGGTCATGCCGTGCGGGATCGAGCCAGGCTTCGTAGTCGTCGGGTGAGAGGATGACCGGCATACGGTGATGGACTTGCTGCATCGTCTCGTTGGCCTCAATCGTGATGATCGCGCACGTCTCGATGACGTCCAGTTCCGGACGAGCCTTGTTCTCCCACGACTCCCAGATCCCGGCGAACGCGAAAACCTCTTGGTCCTTGACCCGGATGAACCAGGGGCGGGACGCCTTCGTCCCCGCGTTCTGCCACTCGTAGAAGCCTGTGGTGAGCATGAGGCATCGGCGCTTCCGGAATGCGGCCCGGAACGCCGGCTTCTCCGCGACGGTCTCCCCGCGGGCGTTGATGAGCTTGGACCCGATGGTCAGATCCTTCGCCCACGATGGCACGAGTCCCCAGAGCATCGGCACGAGCTCGCGGGTTCCGGTTGTTGGGTGGACTCGGACCACCGGGACCTTGCGGGTGGGGGCCACGTTCCACGTCCGCTCGAGCCCGGCGAAGAGCTTCATCCCGTCACCACCCACAGACTTGGACTCATGCCCCCCAAAGAGCCGGAGCTGGTCTGGGGTCATCCCTTGCAACGGGTTGAACGTGTACCGGCCGCACATGACGTCCTTCCCAGTATCCCCTCAAACATCAAGGGTTTCACCTCCATCGTGTTTGCTCATCTCGGCCAGCCTCTGCAACCGGTACTGGGCCCCGTTGACCGGCACCGACCACGCCTGCTGGGAGAGCGACATCACCTCGAGCTTGCGGGAGAGGACCCAACACTTCCCCCGCGACCCTTCGCAGACCACTTCCTCGCGCCCGTCGCGCTGACGCATGAGCTGCCACGTCTCACCCGACGCGCGGGAACGTGGCGTCACGTTCCTCGCCAGACCCGGCTCCTGCTCGGCGTTCGGCGGGATCACAAGCCGGCCAAAGAGACGGTGGAGGCTCAGCACCAGCCGGGGGAGGCGGGCGTGACCGCGCCCGTGGCAGCGAGCCTCGCCGTGGTCGAGGGTCCAGAACCAGCGCTCGTCCTCGTGAACGCACTCGCCTTTGCCGGGGCAGGCCTTGATCCACGCGCTCTCGGTCTGCATCGTGGCCCGCAAGACGGCCTGCACCCAGCCCGGCGTCACGGTCGGGGCGTCGACCTCTTCCTTCGCAACCGCCGTGCCATTCACGGCCGCCTCATCGGATGCCAGGAGAGCAGCACCGTGCGGTCGGCCTCCTCCACCATCAGTGCGCCTACGTCGTTCCCTTCCTCGTCCCGCACGGGGAGCAGCTTCGTCCCGTCGTCGAGGACGATGACCACTCCCGGGGAGCCGTACCACGCATGCGCGGCGAGCTCCTCCTTGGTCAGCGGCCTGATGGCCTTGATCGTGCGGCCTATGAGCCGGTCTTCGAAGTTAGGCATCGCGAACCTCCCGGCCAGCCTGGCTGGCGTGCTTTTCGGTCACCCCATGAGGGCGTGGCGGGTACCGGAAAGCAAGGCACCCTAGCGTTGTGGTGGGCCCTGTGGCCCCTCCCGCTTGTCCCGGGCGCGTTGCTCGCGGTGGTCGGGCGGACATGCGTGCGGTCGGCGACCAGCCCCCCCCCGGTTCCCGACGCGCCACCTTACGCCGCCCTCTCGTCTTCCCTACTCCTCGTTCTTTTCCGCCAGGGACGCCGCCTCGTCCGCCAGCGCCTCCCGTTCATTCTTCGCCTGCTCCTCTTTCTCCTTCTCCGCCTCCTCCTCGAGCCACTGCCGGTACTCGGCTTCCCGATGGGGCTTCTCCCGGAATTCCTGCATTCGGTACGCGGGGTCGTCTCGCAGAATCCGCATGGCTTCGTCGTGGTAATAGGCGAGGATGCCGGGCATCGTATCCTCGCGGCAGAAGGCGAGGAGGAGCGCCGAGACGCAGTCGTCGTGCTCGCCGTCCGGAGCGCTGTACGCATAGTGGAGGCCGGCATCCGTGCGCCGCCGCTCGAAGGCCGTGAGTTCGTCCACGAGCGCGGCATACGCGGGGCCGAGGGTGGGGGTGGGCAGGATGATCTTCCCCTGCTCGAACCGGAGGATGTTGGCGTTGACCAGCCGCTCCTTGAGCTCGTTCGTGAAGGTGATGCGCTCAACATTGATCCCGCGTTCCCGGCTGAGGAGCTCCGCTGCGGCTTCCCCCGGGCCCCCCGCGTCGATGATGATGCTGGCGTTCCCGAACTTCCTGGACATCGCGGCCACGCGCGCGGCCTGCTCCACGTACGGGATCTTCGCCCACCGCTCCACCCAGATGACCCGCCGGCCGCGGCGAACGAGGACCACGGCGAAGTCCCGGAGCTTGGCGGGATCGTACCCGATCAGGCACCCGCCCGTGGCAGAGACTTCGATGTTCCCCGTGGCCGCCTCCCGCACTCTGGGGAAGACGTTCCCGCCGCCCTCCAGGAGCTCGGCCAGGATCTCCTGCCGGAAGAGCTCGTCGGGCAGGTCTTCGCGGATGGCTTCGATCGTCTGCGCGGTCACGAGGCCGGCTTCCGGGGTGGGCACGTGGATCAGCCCCCACCGGCCGCTCTTCTCCTCGCGGCCCCAGCGGACCATCTCGCGCCAGAAGTTGGGCCGGGGGGTGGAGAGGAAGAGCCCGCGCGTGGGCTGGGCGGACACCAGCCGGAGCCGCACGAGGTCGTACGCCGTGCGGCGCCACTTGGCGACCTCGTCACCGTAGATGGCGAGGGGGTGGTGGGAAGCGATGGCGTCCAGATTCTCGGCGGAGACGCCGTACACGACGGCGCCGTTGGGCAGGGTGGCGGAGAGGAGCGGCGCCTGCCGGATCCGGGCCTGGAGGTGGACGAAGTACGGCCGCAGGAACGTCCACATGGCCTCGAGCTGGAACCGCTGGCCCGCCACCCACCAGAAGACTGCGCCGGGGTGCGAGGTCATGTCCGCCAGCAGTTCGACGGCCCCCCACACGGTCTTGCCGGTGTGGACGCCGCCGTTCACGACCACGAGGTCGCGGGTGGCGCGCAACGCCCGGGCCTGGACCTGCCAGGGCAGGAGCGGGAACCGGAACTTCATGACCCATTCCCCTTATCGCCACCACCCCCTTTCGGGTCGGCCACTGGCTTGGGCGGGGGAAGGGCCACCGACGGGGCGGGGGTCGGCAGCACGGGGGGCATGAAGTCGATGACCACCTCTTCCGCTTTCGTCGCCTTGAGCGGCTCGCCCCCGGACAGGATCTCGACCGCGGTCTGGATGGTTCGGTTGCCTTCCCGCATGAGGGCCAACGACTCGATGAAGGACGTCGGTTGCAGGGGCGGCGGCAGCTCGCTGCCGTCGTCGGCCACCTTCGGTAGAATGTTCCGCGCCCCGACCGCGAGCGCGCTCTTGCCCACCCGCAGAATCCGCTCGACCTCTTCCGCCAGGTCAGTGCCAGTCTTTGCGATGATCTCCTGCGTGGCCTTGTCCCGGACCTGCTGCCACACGGCCACCAACCGCGCCCCGATCCTCCGGTTCCCGAGCGATGGTGAGATGCCCTTCTGCCGGAAGAACTCGGCCTGCGTGAGGGCCGGGGTCTTGCGCTTCATGACCACCCACTCCGCGACGAGGCCTTCCCAGTCGTGCGCCGCTCGCGGCATTCAGCCCCGTTCCCGCTTTGCCCGAAGATGCGTGAGGTTGGTGAACCGCTCCACGATGCAGTCGCAGTACGCGGGGTCGATCTCCATCAGGAACGCCTTCCGCTGCATCTGCTGGGCCGCCATGAGCGTGGACCCGGAACCCCCGAAGAGGTCGAGCACGTGCTCGCCGGGCCGGGAGGAGTAGGTCATCGCCCTCGCCGCGAGTTCCACGGGCTTCTCGGTGAGGTGGATCATCTTGTTCGGGTTGACCTTCTTGACGGACCAGACGTCGGTGGCGTTGTGGATGTCTGGCGCGAACCAATGGGCGTGGCCCTCGCGCCAGCCGTAGAAGCACCACTCGTGATTGCCCATGAAGTCCTTGCGGGTCATGACCGGGTGCTCTTTCACCCAGATCACGGCCTGGCTGAAGTACAGGCCCGATTCCACGAGCGCGGAGGGGTAGTTGGCGCAGTTCGCGTACCCGCCCCAGAGGTAGAAGGCACGGCCGGGGAGGAGCGCGTGGGCCAGGTTGCCGAACCACTGGCGTAGGAGTCGGTCGTACTCCTCGGGCGGCAGGAAGTCGTTCACCAAGGCCCGGTCGCGTGCGCGCATGGTGCCCGTGGCGGCCACCGTCCGCCCCTGCTTGGCCATCCGCGCCATGTCGAACTTCTGATGGTGGCTGCGGGCCTTGCCGGAAGCCACGAGCGCGTTCATGGTGCGGGCTTCGACCTTGACGTTGTACGGCGGGTCGGTGTGGACGAGGTGGATGGGCTCCCCCGCCAGCAGGCGGTCGACGTCGGCCCGGCTGGCGGAGTCCGCACACAAGAGCCTGTGATCGCCCAGCACCCAGAGGTCGCCCTTCTTGGTCACCGGGTTGGCCGGAGGCGCGGGAAGCTCAACCTCACCCTCCGGCAGGGGCTGGCCGTGTTCAAACGACGAGAGGAGATCTTTCAGGTCGTCCTCGCTGAACGCGAGCGTCCGGTCGAGGTCCACGCCCGCCCCCTTGAGGTCGTCGAGGATGTCTTTGAGGACCGGAACGTCCCATTCCGCAAGCTCCGCCGTACGGTTATCGGCCAGCGCGTAGGCCTTGGCACGGGCCTCCTCCCGGGAGTCGAACCGGACGACCGCCAGGGCGTCCCACCCGAGGTGCTGAGCGGCCCGGAGGGTGCCGTTGCCGGCGATGACGGTGCCGTCCTTGAGGGCCACGATCGGCTTCTGCTGGCCGAACTCCTGGAGGGACGCAACGATGGCTGAGAGGTTCCTCTCGGAGTGCTTCCGGGCGTTCTTGGGATCCTCGTGGAGCTTGGCCAGCGGGACACCGAGCTTCGCCAGCGCGGGGTTGATTTTGGCCGTCATGCCACCACCTCAGGCCCGGAGGGTTCCCCAGAGGCCGAATCCGGCTCCAGGAGGCCCGCAGGCGGTGTCGACACTGGTCCGCTGGACGACTGGCGGCCGACTTTCGCCTTGAGATGCCCGAAGACCTCGAGCTGGAGCTTGGGGTTGGGCATCCGGCACAGGGTGCGCACGTGCTTCTCCAAGAGCCCCACCCGGTTCCGCACGGGCGGCAACCCGAGGATGTGCGCCTGGATGGGCGGCGCGAGCTTGAGCAGGTTCAGGATCTGGGTCACCCGCGAGGGCGAGATGCCAACCTCGCGCGCGATGGCCATCTGGGTCAGCTCCGGCTCCTGCCGCAGGCGGGCTTGCCACGCGAGAGCGAGGCGGAGCAGAACTTGGAGGCGCGGCGGCCGGGCCGGTGGCTCGGCTTGGGCTACCTTCCCGCGGCCATTGCCGCCAACCGCTCCAATCTGGAACGCGTCGTGCAGGAGAACGCTGTCATCGGAGTGCAGGTGCCACAGACGCCGCCGGGTGGTTTGACCAGTGTCTGAATCGCCCAGACCTCTTGGACGCTGGTAGGACTTGTCGGGTTTCCCTTCTCGACAGATACAATGGAACCATGGCTAGACTTCCAAGACCGCTGGTCTCCCGTCCATCGCTCATTCGCACAGCCGAGCCACTATACCGGGAGATTCGGAAAGTGCTCGAATCCGCGCGTGCTGCCGCCTACCGCGCCGTCAACACGGCGATGGTGCAGGCGTACTGGCAGGTCGGGCGCCTCATCGTGGAGCACGAACAAGGCGGACGGAAGCGGGCCGCATACGGGGAAGTGGTACTCGAAGAGCTTTCCCGCCGGCTCACCGCCGATTTCGGCCGAGGCTTCACCGCAACGAATCTGCGGTACATGCGTGCGTTCTACGTGGCATTCCCGATTCAGCACGCAGTGCGTGCTGAATCGGGCCACGGCAGGAAGCAGGACGCGACGCGTCTCGCATCCGCCGTAGGCGATTCGGTCAGGGAGCTCAAGGCCGCGTGGCGCGGCAAGAGCGCCCGCCATATCTACGACGCGCTCCGCCGTGCTCGAAACGGGTCCCGCCACTCGGTTCATTCGGCGGCCTGATCCGCCAACTACGACATGCGTGAAGAGTCGCCGGTACTGATTCGCGTCAAGATCACGCTTGAAGGCAGGCGGAAGAGCATGAAGGTGATGGCCCTCGTGGATACGGGGGCGAGCTTCTCCGTGATTCCGCAGGAAGCGGCGCGCCGGCTCGAGCTCAGCCCCATGAAGTCGTACACCGTCGAACTGGCTAACGGACGGGTTGAGCGGCTGCCTGCGACCACCGTCGGCGTCCGCTTGGACGGGCGGTCCGCGCCGGTCACCGCCCTCATCTCCCCGCGCGGCGAGATGCTGCTGGGCGCCGAGACGCTCGAGGTGCTGGATATCACTGTCGATCCCAAACGGCGCAGGCTGAGGATGGGAAGACACTTCGCACTCAAGGCGGCCTGACCGGCCTACAATAGTCCCAATGCCCGAACTGGCGTTCCGCCACGGCCGGGGGACCGTTCGCCTGCGGGTCCCCGACGGAGCCGCCATCTTCTCCTCCAGGTATCCGGAACCGGACGCGCGGGACGCCGAAGCGGTCCTGCGCGCGGTCGACAATCCGCTGGGCGCCCCCGCCCTGCGCGACGCCCTTTCCCGGCGGCGGACCGGCGACGTGGTCGTTGTGGTCTCCGACATCACCCGGCCGATCCCGTATGCGACCTTCCTCCCCGGACTCCTTGAACGCATCGAGCGGAGCGGCGTCCCCCGGACGGATATCCTGATCCTGATCGCGGCCGGAATGCACCGCCCCAGCACTCCCGCGGAGCGCGCCGAGATGTTCGGCCCCGCCGTGGCCGAATCCTACCGGGTGGAGGACCACCGGGCCGACGACGAGACCGGGCTGGAGACACTGCCGGAACCCGGATTCTCGGGCGCCCGGATCAGGCTGAACCGGAAATACCTGCGGGCCGGATTCCGGCTCGTGACCGGGCTCGTCGAGCCGCACTTCATGGCCGGATTCTCGGGAGGACGCAAGGCCATCTGCCCCGGGCTGGCCTCGCTCGACACGGTGCGCAACTTCCACGGCGCCGCCTTCCTCGCCGATCCGCGGGCGCGGAACGGCAACCTGGAGGCGAATCCCCTGCACCTCGAGGCGTTGTCGGTGGCCCGGCTTGCCCCTCCGGATTTCACGCTCAACGTGGTCCTGGACTCGGCGAGAAGGATTTCCCGCGCCTTCGCCGGGGCGCTCGAGCCGGCCCACGAGGCGGCCTGCGCGTTCGTCCGGGAATGCGCCTGCCGGCCGGTTCGGAGCCCGGCGGACGTGGTCCTGACCTCGAGCGGCGGCCATCCCCTCGACGCCACCTTCTACCAGTGCGTCAAGGGTTTCGTCTCGTGCCTTCCGGCCGTGAAGCCGGGAGGGGTCGTGATCGCGTTCGGCGCCTGTTCCGAGGGAATCGGGGGGGCGGAATACGCCGCGCTGTTGGAGGCATTCTCCGGAAGGTGGCGGGACTTCGCCCCGCACATCATGGCGCCCGGAGTCTTCATCCGCGACCAGTGGGAGTTCCAGATGCACACCCGGGCCCTGGAGAAGGTCGGGGTACCCGGGCTTCGCTTCATCACGGACGGGCTGACCGGCGAAGTGATGAGTAAGCTGTCGGTCACCGGTCACGCCGCCGGATCGGACGGCATCGGAGCCGCGGTCCAGGACGTCCTGGACGGGCTGCTGTCGAAGGGCTCGACCCTGGCCGTCTTTCCCGAAGGGCCGTACTGCGTTCCGGTCTGAAGGGAATCCGGTAAGCCGGCCGGTTAGCGGCCCCCGCTACGGCAGACGGCGGAAATGCTCCGGCGGGACCACCGCCGGACGGTATCCGGCGACCCCCGCCGCTTCCAGCGCCCGCCAAGCGCCCCTCGGGTCGAGTTCACGCGCCTTCCCCGCGTACGCCCGCCGCCGCGCCGAGCCGGCGGGAGCGAGGGCCGCGAGCCGCGCGTACATGGCGACCGACTTGAGGCCCGCCCGTTCCGCCCGCTCCAGCAGGACCCGCGCCTCCGCGAACGTCCGGCCGGGCATCGCCGCCTGCGCCACGTCCACGATGGCGTAGTCGCCGGCCAGCAACCGCAGGCGGGCGAAGGCCTGCTCCGCGTCGGCGGGCCTTCCCTCACCGGCCAGCGCCTCCGGGACGAAGAGGAACCCCTCGATGCCGGGCAGGATGACCTGAGCTTCCCGCGGAGGGGTCCGGCCCGACACGTCGTATGCAGCGTACGAGCCCTCGACGACATCCGTCCGCGGTGATTCGAAGACCAGGGAGGCGCGCGAGCGCCAGAACTCGGACCAGGTCCGGAGCGCGTGGTCGGGCGGAAGGATGCGGGCCAGGTTCTCCCGCCACATCACCGCGTGGGATCTGTTCGCGACCACGTGCGTGATCCCGGCCTGCCGGAACTTGACGGACAGCCTCCCCGGGCCGGGCGATTCCGCGGCCATGAGGAGAAACGGAACCGGCTCGGCCCACGAGGCGAGATCGAAGGCACACGTCAGCGGTGCGCAACGCAGTGTTCCGTAGAAGAGGACCCGGGATCCGGGGCCAAGGGAGGCGTTGGCCCAGCGGGTGAATCCCGCCCAGGAAGACAGCCGGGACTCCCGGTAGACCTCGCGGTCGACGGCGCCCGCCGCCGCCAGGGCGCGCGCCGGGAGATCGGCCGACCAGTCGGACCACAGCAGGCCCGCCTCGATGACGATGATGGCGCCTAGTCCCGCGGCCGCCGCCCGCGCGGGACGTCCCCTGAGGAGCGAACCCACCCCCAGTTCAATCGTCCCGGCCATGACGGGGAGAATCTGGATGATGAACCGGTTGACCAGCGGTCCCGCGGTCCACAGGGCGAGGAACGCCAGCGAGGCCAGCGCCCACGGGAGGGCCGGTGCCCCGGCGCCGAGCAGCAGGGCGGCGGCCGGAAGCGCGAGGGCGGGAAGCGGCGAGCCGGCGTCGCGGGCCGCCAGCCCCCACGCCGCGGCGAGCCGGCCGGACAGCGAATGATAGTCGCCGCGCAGGTAACCGTATCCTTCGTGGTCCAGCATCTCCCGGCCGAAATCATCCAGCCCGCCGAACCACCGCGTGGCCAGCGGGTAGAACGGGTTCCCCGTGTCGTGCAGGTTCCAGACCAGCCACGGGAGGACGACGAAGAGCGCGGCCCCCCCATACAGCAGGGCCGGCGTAACCGGGAGGCGACTGACGAGATGCTTCGCGCGCGGTCGCGGGCGCGCGAGGGGCCGGGGCCAGGCGACCATACCTAGGGAGACGGCGCAGGAGAGGAGCGCCGTGGACTTGGTGGCGAGGCCGAAGCCCGCGAACAGCCCGGCCAGCAGGACCCAGCGCCGGCCACCGGAGCGGCGGAACTCGACTGCGGCGAGGAACGAGGCGAGAGCGAAGAGGGAGACCAGGAGGTCGTTCTTGAGCGTCCCCGCGTAGAGGCTGACGGGGAACGCGGACAGGTAGAGCGCTCCCGCGAGAACGCCGCCGAAGGCCCCGGTCTTCCTGAGCGAGCTCGCGAGCAGCAACGCCGTAAGGAGGGCCACGGCCGGGTTCAAGAGTTTCGCCGCCGCCTCGCCTCCGATTGCATACGGAGCAACGAGGAGCAGTTCCCAGTGGGAGGCGAACCGGAACGAGAGGTTCCACGCCTGTCCCGCGATGTGTCCGGTCCGCAGGAACATGGACACCTTGCCGAGGTGGTACCCGAGCGAGTCGATCTCGATCTCCGGGGACAGGGCCCCCGCCAACTGGCCGGCGAAGGAGACGAGGGCGAACAGGGCGAAGACCGCGCCTCCGGCTGGAAGACTCCATTCCTTCGGACGCTTCTTCCCGCGCGGGAGGGCAAGTGCCGGAATCGCCCCCGCCGCGAGGATGACGATCAGGAGGGGCGGGCGGAGGAGTCCGTCGAACCCGATCCCGGTGAGGAGAGTGCCCAGGACGCCCAGTCCGAGCGTCATCTCCCAGAGCAGCCGTCCGCGAAGCCTTGCCACGGCGCGACCCAGGATGAGAGAAAGCGTCCACCGGCCGAAGGAGCGGACCGCGGCGAGGACGAGGAGCACGGCGAGCAGCGGGCGGACCCAGCCGAGGGTGGTAGCCGCGAGCCGGACCGGCGCCCAACCCGGCAGGTTCTGAAGGGACGAAAACCGGTCCAGCGAGCCGAGGAATGGCAGGGAGGCCGCGAGGTAATCCCCCGTCACGAGGAAGAACCACGCGATCAGGGCCACCCCCGCGACGAAAGCCGCCCTCCCCTTCGTCTTCATGGTCCCCGTATTCTATTCCGAATTGCGCGCGGGGCGGGATTCGTGGGAGAACGGGACCCATGGACGGCTCGCTGAACCGGGTCAGGACGCTCCTCGCGGGCGGAAAGCCCGACCGGATGCCGCACTTCGACCTCCTGCCCAACGACGCCGTCCTCCGGCACTTCCGCGGCGGGACCGAGGTCGGCATCGGGGACGACCGGGCCGGCATCGAGGCGATCGCGAAGGCCACGGACGCCTCGCGCTGGTCCTACTGGTCGCCGACCGAGCCGTACACGGAGATCCTGCCGGACGGCCGGAGGAAGCTCTGGGAACGCTGGACGGTCTGGGACGATCCCCGCCCTCCGCTGACGCCGGAGGCGTATGCGGCGGAAGCGCGACGCAGCCTGGAAGACATCCGCAAGCGGCTCCGACGGCCGTTCGTCACGGCGGACGAGGAGCGCTACCGGGACGAACTGGAGAAACGCGGCTGGTTCGGCCCCGACTATTACTATGTCGGGCTCGGCGACTGCCCCCAGCTCATGGATTCCTGGGTCTCGTTCGGACTCGAGACCTTCTGCGGCTACCTCGCCGACTGCGAGGAGGCCGTCGACGAGGTCCTGGAGGCGAACACGCTCCGGGCCTGCGCGTGGGCCGACGGGCTGCCGGCCAACGATCCCTACGACATGCTCTTCATCGGCGAGGACATTGCCTTCAACAACGCCCCCATGTTCTCCCCCAAGTGGCTGGAGCGGCACTACTTCCCCCGGCTGAAGCGGGTCATCGACCGGTTCCACGCCCGGGGCAAGAAGATCCTCTTCCACTCCGACGGCGACCTGAATCTCATCATGGACGGGCTCGTGGGCGCCGGAATCGACGCGCTGAACCCGATCGACGTCAACGCCGGGATGGTGCTCCGGGATCTGCACCGGCGGTACCCGCGGCTCGTGTTCTTCGGCGGCATCGACGTGGCCCGGCTGCTCCCGTTCGGCACCCCGCAGGAGATCCGGGACACGGTCGTGCGCGCGATCGAGGACACGGAAGGCCGGATCCTGGTGGGGTCGAGCACGGAGGTGGGCAACAGCGTGCCCCTCGCGAACTACCTCGCCATGCGCGAGGCGGTCATCTCGTACCGGCCCTAAGCGTGCCGCCGCTGGTGTTCCGGCTCACCAGAACCTCCCGCCGCCGCTCCTGACGAACAGCGGATTCGACCACGCCTTCCGGCCCCGTCCGTCCACGACCTCGAACCGGGCGTACCCGGTCACGTTCCATTGGGCCTTCATGAACTCGAACGTCCACCGGGTCCGGTTCCCGTTCTCCCTCGCGAACCTGGTGCCGCCGGACCCGCAGCCGGCCGCGATGAGGTGAACCCGATCGGCGGGAGAAGTTTCCACGGTGAGCCGCCCGGGCGCCGATGCGACCGAGAGGATGCGCGGCCCCCGGGTGGCGTAAAACGACCCGAGCTCCAGCGCGTGAAGGATGGCCCGAACGTTCAGCCGGGGTGCCTTCACCATGACCCAGCCGTGTCCCGGCCCGCCCCGCAGCCCGTCGCGGTCGAAATGCGCGTCGTCCACCGCCAGCCCCCAGACCCGGCGGCCGCGCTCGAGCAGATGGTCCCACAGCTCCACGCTCGCGCCCCGGCCGTTCAGGTCGTCGCAGACGTGGTTGTAGATCTCGATGCCGAGGTGGCCGCGAAGCGGCAGGAGATCCGCGTCCGCCAGCCCCGACCAGGACGGGTGCGCGACGACCGCGAGCCCGCCCAGCCGCCGGATCGCGCGGACGGCATCCTGGAGCTTCCCCGCGCCCAGCCGGACGCCCGGAGCGGGCTCCCGCGACCCGAGCGACACGATGTGGGGCGCCACCGGGCCGGTGGCTTCCAGCGCCGGGATCAGGAGCGGCCGGCCGCGATGATCCGGAAGGCGGGTCAGGACATCGTGGTCCGTGATCGCCATCGCGTCGTACCCGAGCCGGCGGTAGGTCTCCACCGCGGCCCGCGGCGAGCGGTGGCCGTCGGAGTTCGTCGTGTGCAGATGGAGCGCCACCTTCCACCAGCACCCCGGCACCCGGTACGGGTTGTCGAAGACCGGAGGGGCGAACCGGCGGCGCATGGCGGTCACCGGCCGCCAACCACTGGTTCGCGGAAATCCCAACCCCCGGCCGCGAGGTGCCGCTCCGCGATCTCGCTCGGACGCATCCAGGTCACTTGGGGTCCGAGGTGCGTGCGGACCCGGTCGACGACGGTCGTGAAGGCCTTCCAGCCCACGCCGTTGCCGGGGTTGAACCCCTGCCAGTGGGCATAGAAGAGGCAATACGGGTCGCCGGCGTTCACGTGCCGGGGGATGATCCCGGATGATCCATCCGCGGTGATGTAGTAGTCCGGGTTCACATAATCGGCGCCGTTCCCCCAACTGCCGAACCAGTCGCCGGCGTTGGGGCTAAGGTCGCAGACGGCATGGGCGCCGTCGGTCTCCTTGAGGTGGAGCCCGAAGTCCGTCTCGCTCGACTCGAAGAAGCACGGGATCGCGGAGCCCCGGAACCGCCCGGCCTTCGCCAGGTTCAGGAGCGCCTTCCAGAGGTTGGGGTTGGGCCGGTACGCGTCGGCCGCCTGGAGTTCCGCGTACCGGCGGCTGCACACGTCGCAACTGCACCCGGGCCAGGTCAGTCCCGTGAACTTCACCCCCGCGCGGTCGCCCTCGGCGAGGATGCTCGAGAGATACCCCTCGTATTCCTCCGCGGTAACCGCCGGCTCGTATAGCCAGAGACCCTCGTGGCCGGCGCCCGTGCGGGGGCGGTTGGCGGCGAAGTCGAACCGGTCGCCGTGGGTCATGATCTCCATGTGCGAGTCGATGCCGCAGTCCCAGGCGCGCCGGACCTCCGCCAGATATTCGCGCTCGTCCGCGGACGGGGCCCGGGTCATGGACGCGCCGCTCATGCCGAGGATGACGCTGGATTCCCCCGCGATCCCGTTGGCGGCGCAGAAGTCGAGGAAGGTCCGGAACGCTCGCGGCCCCGCCGCCGCGGGATTCGTGTCGTCGCAGTAGAAGGAGAGGAGGGTCTTGCGGGAAACCGGCGCCTTCATGGCGCCATTAAAACACAACCGGGGCTCCCGACATGCGGAGCCCCGGCTGTTGACCGCACGCGCCGCGTTTCGGTCTCTACCGAAACGCGGACGCGTCGCCTGGCGACGCGCTAGAAGCGCCGACCGCCGCCGCCGCCGCCACCACCACCGCCCATGCGGGGCTCCTGCGGCTTGGCTTCGTTGACCTTGAGCGCACGGCCACCGAGCGTCTTGCCATTGAGCGCGGCGATCGCCTTCGAGGCGAGCGCAGCGTCATCGATCTCGACGAAACCGAAACCACGGGACTGATTCGTGAACTTGTCGCGAATCACGGTCACCCGGCTCGGCTCCGCAACTTCGGCGAAGAACGCCTTCAGCTCATCTTCGCCCGTCTGGAAACTCAGATTACCGACATACAACTTGGCCATATGGCCTCCTCAACAGAGATTGGACTCAGTTAGCGCTCGGCAGGAAGGGGGCCACGAGACCTTAGAGGTCGGCACAGGGGACCACTGAACCTTGGAGCAACAACCTGTTGTCCGTCTACGGGTCCGGCGACCGTTCGGAACGACCGCCCTCCCCTGACTTGTTGATCATAGCACGGTCAGGCGGCCCCCGGCGGCCGGGTTCCGCACCGGCGCAAAGGGCTGTCGCACGCGCGTTTCACGGCCCCGTGCACCGGCCCGCTAAGATGAAGTCATGCGCCTCAAGCTGATCGCCTGCGAGGTCTTCTACCGGGAGGCCTGCGCCGTCGCCGCCAGGTCCCCGAACCAGGTGGACCTCGTATTCGTGGCCCAGGGCCTCCACAATCTCGGCGCGCCCAAGATGCTGGGACACCTGCAGGACTTCGTGGACGCGACCGATCCCGCCGTCCACGAGGCCGTCTGCCTCGGGTACGGCCTCTGCGGGAACGGCATCCTGGGGCTCGCCGCGCGAACGGTGCCCGTCGTCGTCCCCCGCGCCCACGACTGCCTCGCCTGCTTCTTCGGCAGCCGCGAGCGATACATGAAGTACTTCGAGGCCAATCCGCGCGTCTACTACAAGACCTCGGGCTGGCTGGAACGGGCCGGGCAGATGGGCACCGACCAGCTCTCGTTCGGCGCCCCCGAGAAGCCCGCCCCGACGTGGGAGGAGCTCGTCGCCAAGTTCGGCGAGGAGGACGCGGCCTACATTCGCGACACGCTCTCGACCCACCTCAAGCACTACGACCAGATCACGTACATCGACATGGGGGTCGAGCCCTCGGAGCAGTTCGAGGCACGGGCCCGGGCCGAGGCCGCCAAGTTCGGGTGGAAGTACGAGAAGGTCCCGGGCGATCTCGGCCTCCTCCAGCGGCTCGTGGACGGGCCGTGGGACGACAAGGATTTCCTGACCGTGCCGCCCGGGCGCAAGATCATCCCGAAGTACGACGGCACGATCATCGGGCTTTCGACGGACTGACTCCTCCCGGAGCCGGCCGGCGCAGGTCCAGGATGTACGAAAAGGGCACGCCGAACCGGTCGACGACCACGAGCGCCGGTCCCTCCGGCCGGGCGCCCCGGCAGGACAACCCCATGAGCATGGCGACGAAGTCCGCCCGCGCGAGATCGTCGACCGCCTCGAACGCGCCGGGCAGGTCCGCCCGGAACGCGCGGTCGGCGCCGCAGGACGCGATCCGCCAGCGGCGCCCCGGGGGCGCTTCCGCCGCCAGCCGGGCCTCGAGGCGCGAAAGAGCCTCGGGGTACGAGTTCCCCCAGTAGTCGAGCTCGTAGTTGTACAGCGCGCCCTTCAGGCCGCCCGCGAACGCGTTGTATTGCATGTACTGGTACGGGTGGATCCGGACCGCCACGACGAGATGCCAGCCGAGCCACGCCGCGAGCGCGCCCCATGCCGCGACCCGCACGGCGGCTGGTCGCAACGCGAGCCGGCCCGCGAACGCGGCCATCGCGGCCCCTCCGAGCACGGCGAGCGGGGGAAGGACGAAGAGCATGTGCCGCAGCCCGTTGTAGACGACCGACCGGCCCGCGATCACGAGGCCGACGGGCAGGAGGGCGGAGAGGATCACGAGGCCCCACCGGGTGGCGACCGCGCGGGACGGACGAGTCCCGCGCAGGAACGCGATGAGACATGCCACTAGCCCGCCGGCGAGCAGGAGCAGAAGCGGCTCGGGCAGCATGACGAGGAGGTAACGCGGGAGGTAGCTCCAGGGCAGATCGGTGGCGGGGTACGACTCGCCGCGGAAGATGACCGCGAACTTGAGCGGCGCGTAGTGCATGAACTTCGTGAGCGCCTCGACGGGCCAGCTCAACGGCCGGAGCAGGGCATAGGGCCAGCAGAGGAGCATGACCATCCACGAAAGGGCGGCGGCGCCCGCGGCGGGCCCGGCCGCCCGCCGGATCCGGGGGTCGTCGGGACCGGCCGCGGGGCCGATTGTCGCGAGGGCGAGGTAGCCGAGCAGGAGGACGCCGCCGACCCTGACGCCCATCGTGAGGCCCATGACCACGCCCAGCATCGTGGCAAAACGAACGGACACGGCGGGCCACGCCGCCAGGAACCGGAGCAGGAGGGCGAGGCTCCAGACGTAGCCGGCGGCGAACGGGATATCCTTGGGGTTGTTGAACATGTGCCCCCACCAGACCGGCGTGAGGCTGAGCAGGGCCGCAGCCCAGAAGGCGGCCCCTTCCCCGGCCAGCGCCCTCGCGCAAGCCCACGCGCCCAAGATCCCGAGCCAGCCGACCACGGCGTTGAGCAGGTGGCGCGTGCGCCAGAGGCCGAGCGGGGAGGCGCTTCCGAGCACGGACGCGGGGGCGTCGAACGCAGCCCCATAGAGGTGCAGGTAGGGGTCGTCCGGCAGCTCGCGCCCCCCGGAGGCGTAGAACCGGGCCACCAGCTGGCCGTAATCGTTGTGATCGGGCTCGTCCCACGACACGCCGTAGTCGCGGACGACCAGCAGCTGTCCCAAGGCCAGCAGGGCGAAGAGGACGCGGGCGGACATCCGGTAGGACACGGGTTCTTCCACTATAATGGCCGCATGTCGGGGGCCGCAGAGAGGCGCAGAACCGTGATGCCCGTCCGGGTTTCGTTGGCGATCCTGATGGCCGGCGGTCTCGCCGCCGGGGCAGTCGCCGACGCGCCCTCCGCCACCACCGCGTCCCAGCCCGCCGCAGCCCCGAACGCCCCGGGCGGGCAGATGACCCCCTCGTTTCTCAACGGGCGGGCGTGGGAGGACTTCCGCGCCGGCGAGTTCGGGGCGGCCACGCGGGGCTTCACCGAGGCCGTCGCCGCGGCTCCCCCGGGGACCTCAGACCACCTCCAGGCGCTCTACGGCCTCGGGATGACCTGGAATCTGCGGGGCCTCGGCCCCGACCCCGTGCTCGCGGCCAAGTGCTTCACGGAAGTCGTGACGCGCTCGCCCACGGGCGACGTCGCGGCCTGGTCCCAGCTCGCGCTCGCACGGATCAGGCATGCGGTCCCCGTCGGCACCGAGCCGGACTACGCCGCGGTCCGCAAGGCGTACCAGGAGGTCGTCACCAAGTTCCCGTTCCACCCCGCCGGCGAGGAGGCCTTCGTCTACCTCCAGTCGACGTGGGTGGCCACGCTCGACCCCAAGGACGCCGGGCAGGCGCTCGGGGCGCTGGAAGGCTTCATCAAGGACCACCCGGGCTCGAAGTTCCTGAGCGCCGCGTGGGCGCTCGTCGCCGAGTGCGCCGCCACCCTCGGGCGCCCGGACGATCGCCTCAAGGCCAAGATCGCGTCCCTCGAGGGCAAGGAGCTCGATCCGACGAACCCGTATTCGGACAACGCCGCCCTCTACTGGGAAATCGCCACGATCGCGGAGTTCGAGGCCGGCGACTTCGCGGTGGCGCGCAAGTACTACAAGGGCCTCGTGGACGACTATCCGCAGGACCAGCGCCGCTGGGGCGCGCGTCTCGCGCTCGAGCGCCTCGACTCGGTCGAGGCCAGGCTCCGGAAGGGCGGCAAGTGATGGGCGACACGACGGCCCGGCTCAAGCGCTGGTTCCCGGTGTTCGTCATCGCGGCCGCGTTCGTCTGGGCCTGCGCGGTCATCGTCCTCCACCGCACCGCGGAGGCGCCCGAGGGAACGATCGTGATCCGGGTCGGGCACTGGCAGTTGGAGACGAGCGTGCGGGAGGCCTTCGACACGCTGGCCAGGGACTACCAGAAACTGCACCCGAACGTCCGGATCGTCCAGGACGCGATTCCCGAGACCACGTACGGCCAGTGGGTCACGACGAACCTCATGGGCGGCACGGCGCCGGACCTCATGGAGATCGGCATCGGCGTCACCGAGCCCCTGTGGATTTCGTACCAGCGCCGGTACTTCCACCCCCTGACCCAGTACACGGCGCGGCCCAACCCCTACAACCGCGGCACCCCGCTCGAGAATACCCCGCTCCGGCAGACGTTCGCGGACGGGATGCGGTCGGCCTACATCGAGGCGCTGCAGGAGTACATGAAGATCAACCTCTCCCAGTTCGGGGTCCGGATCTTCTACAACAAGGGCCTGCTCAAGAAGCTGACCGGGCTGGACGAGGCGCCCCGCGACTACCACGGTTTCCTGGCGGCGTGCGAGGAGATCAAGAAGCACACGAACGCGGAGGGCAAGCATTTCGTCCCGATCGCGTGCTCGGGGTACCACTTCTGGATGTGGGAGATGATGATGGCGGATCAGGTCACGTACCCGGCGCTCGCGCGCGCGGACTTCAACCGGGACGGGTACGTGGGCAACGACGAGAACTGGGTCGCGTTCAAGTCCGGCCGGCTCTCGTTCGACTTCCCCGCCTACCGGGCCCGGTTCAGGATGATCCGCCAGATTTCGGACGAGTTCCAGGTCGGATACACGGGGCTGACCCGGGACGATGCGGTCCTCCTGTTCGCCCAGCAGAAGGCCGTGTTCATGCCCACGGGCACCTGGGACTCCCGGAGCCTCCAGGAGCAGGCCAAGGGGTCCTTCGAGGTCGGGCTCATGGAGTTCCCGCGGCCCACGGACCAGGACCCGGAGTACGGCGAGTTCATCAAGGGGCCCCTCTACGAGGTACCGTGGGTCGGCTTCCCGTTCGGGATCGTACGGACGAGCAAGCATCCGGACGTCGCCCTGGACTTCCTCCTCTTCCTCGCGAGCCAGCCGAACAACGAGAAGTTCAACCGGATCATCGGCTGGATCCCGAGCGTGGTCGGATGCACCATGGACCCGCTGCTCGAGGCGTTCAAACCCAAGCTCGAAGGCGTATACGGGGCCATGAACTTCGGGCTCGGCGGGGAAACCTGGGTCCGCTGGAGCCAGGACTACTCCCTCTTCCAGGTGAACCAGATCGACTACGACGAACTCGCCAAGCGCTTCGGCCCCTTCTATATCGAGAAGGGCCTCAAGGACTTCATGGAAGTGAACCGGGACTGGCGTCGCACGATCCGGACCGACGAGGAGTTCCTAGCCGGGATCCGGGCCAAAGCGCTCCTCGCCACGGGCGACGAAGCCGCCTCGCTCTGGATCAAGTACCGGTCGCTGACGGCCATGCGCCAGGTCCTGCCCGAGGTGACGCACGCCCGGCTCATGGCGCTCGTCACGAAGGGGCCGGATCCGAAGGCCGTGGGGCCGTACGAGCATTCCCCCGAGGTTCTGGACCGCGTCCGGGCCCGGCTCAAGGGCGGAAGGGTGCCAAAACGATGACCCCCAAGATCGTCACGTGGAAACAGGTCCGGCATCACTGGGAGATCTACCTGCTCGTGGTCCCGACCATGTTCCTGATCGGGCTCTTCCAGTACTACCCCGCCGCGAGTGGGGTCTACCACAGCCTGTTCCGTTGGAACGGCGCCGACATCTCCGAGTACGTGGGATGGCGGAACTTCGGGGACCTGCTGGGCTCGACCGAGTTCTGGGACTCCTTCCGGCTCGCGTTCATCATGGGCGCCTGGGCCATTCTCAAGCTGATCCCGCCGATCATCGTCGCGGTCTGCATTCACCGGGTCGCGAGCGACCGGCTCCAGTTCCTGTACCGGGCCCTGTTCGTGATCCCCATGGTCATCCCCCCTCTCATCATCGCCCTGATCTGGAGGTCGTTCTTCTTCGAGGCCACCTCCGGTTACCTCAACCGGTTCCTCGAGGCCACCGGGCTCTTCGGCCTGCTCTGCCGGGCCGACCAGTGGTTCCACTGGGGCGGCATCTTCGTCGCGGGCGTCAAGCCCGCGTGGCTGGGAGACCCGCGGCTGATCATCACCTCGGTGGTCATATGGGGCTTTCCCTGGGTGGGCACGTTCGCCGTGCTCATGCACCTCGCCAAGCTCGGGGGCATCCCCAAGTCCTTCTACGAGGCCGGCGAGATCGAGGGAGCGAACTGGTGGACGAAGTTCACGAAGATCGAGCTGCCCGCGATGGTGGGCTCGATCTACGTCGTCCTCGTCATCGAAATCATCAACACGATCCGGGATGCCGGCTCGATCCTGGCGCTCGTGGGCATCCAGGGCGGTCCCGGCGGCCGGGGCACGGTGCCTGCCCTGTTCATGCTCCGCAAGGCCTTCTTCGAGCAGGACATGGGCTACGCATGCGCGGTGGGGCTGGTCCTGACCGTCGTGGTCCTGAGCCTCCAGAAGTCGTTCACCGTGGCCATGGAGTGGGAGACGCAGCCGAAGACCAGCCGGATCGCGGTCCGCGTGTTCGGACTCGCGGTGGGTGCCGTCATGCTGGCGTTCGGCCGGCTCGTCCCTCTCGGCTGGATCCTGCTCCTGGCCTCCTTCCCCTACCCCTTCGCCTACCGGCTCCTGCCCGGGGCCGTGCGCCGGCCGGCCGATCGTCTCCTGATCCGGCTGGGAATCATCCGGCTGCCGCCCTCCGTCATCGTCCAGCGCCGGGACCCCGGCGTGTACATCCCGCAGAAGACCGTCCGGCAGGCGGCCGCGGCCGCGGCGGCGGCCGCCCCGGGGGGAAGCGTCCCCGTGGCGGCGCCTTCGACCCTGACCGTCCCGGCGGCACCCCAGCCGCCCCCCGGCCGGATGGCGCGGCACCTGCTCGAGGGCGGCAAGCACGGATTCATCTGGTTCGTGCTCGCGTTCGCGTTCCTCCCCCTGTATCTGATGGCCATCGTCTCGCTGAAGACCAACCAGCAGTTCTACGAGGCCCCGGCCCGGCTCTCGCCGCCCCTGCACTGGGAGAACTTCACCGCCGCGTGGCGCATGATCGCCCCGACGGTCGCGAACTCCGTGTTCATCACGATCTCGGCGACCCTCATTACTATCTGGTTCTCGCTCTGGGCCTCGTATTTCTTCGCGCGGGTGAAGGCCCCGCTCACGAACTTCCTCTGGAACGCCATCCTGATCCTCATGATGCTCCCGACGATCGCGAACCTCGTCCCCCTGTTCCGGCTCCTCGGGGACCTCCAGCTTCTGAACACGCTTACCGCCCTCGTGGTCGTTTCGGCCAGCGGCGGCCAGGTCTACGCGATCTTCACGCTGAAGAACTTCATCGCCGACATCCCCCAGGAGCTCTTCGACTCGGCCGAGGTGGATGGGGCAAACCACTTCGACCAGGTGCGCGTGATCGTGATCCCGCAGGCCGGCGCGATCCTGGGCACCGTCGGCGTCATGCACTTCATCACCGAGTGGAACAACTTCCTCCTGCCCCTGATAGTCATGCGGGACCACGACCGGCTACCCGTGATGGTCCAGTTGCTCCGGATGTCGGGCGAATACCTCAAGTTCTGGGGGCCGCTGATGGCCGGCTACGCGCTCGCGAGCATCCCGATCATCATCCTGTTCCTGTTCACCATGCGGCTATTCATGCGGGGCCTGACCGAGGGGATGCACTGACGCCAGGCCTGCCGGGCCTCGTCTTCGCCGGAACCCTCTTTTTCCTCTCCGGGTGTTCGGCGCTCGTCTACGAGATCCTGTGGATCCGCGAGTTCGGATTCCTGCTGGGGAACGCGACGGCGACGCTGTCCGCGGTGCTGGCGGCGTACATGGCCGGGCTGGCAGCCGGGAGTTGGACCGCGGCTCGGTGGTCCCGCCGGATCAAGCGGCCCCTCGCCGCCTACGGGGCGGCGGAACTCCTGATCGGCTTGGGCGGACTCGCGGTCTACGCCATCCTCCGCGGCGCCGCCAACCACCTCGGACCCATCGGGCTCGACGAGGAGGGCGGCATCCTCCCCGCGCTCCAGCGGTTCGGCGTCGCCGGCGCGATCCTGCTGGTACCCACCGCGCTCATGGGCGCCACGCTCCCGCTTCTGGTCCGTCACCTCGCGACCGGTCCGGGGGGGACGACGGCGGCACCGGGCGTCACCGTGGGAGCGCTGTATGGGCTGAACACGTTCGGCGCCGCCGTGGGATGTTTCGGCGCCGGGTTCTTCCTGATCCGGCTCCTCGGCACGGCGGCCACCAATCGGGTGGCGGTCTGCATGAACATCGCGATCGGGCTCGCCGCCTTGGTCGTTGGGTTACGACCCTCCGCCATCAGGCCCGTGCCGCCTCCCCCGGGTGCAGGCACGGCCTCTCCGCGAAGCCTCCCCTTCTTCCTCGGATTCTCCTGCTTCGCCTGCGGGGCCCTGAGCCTGTCGAACGAGGTCGTGTTCGGCCGATTGCTCGCCTGGCTCCTCGGCAACCGCGTCTACGCCTCCGCCATGATGCTCACGGCGTTCCTCCTCGGGATCGCGCTCGGCAGCCTCGCTGTCGGACGGCTCGCGGACCGGTGGCTGCGCCCCGACGGCGGCGGCCGCGAAATCGAACTGTTCTCCTGGTTCCAGGTCGTAGCCGGGCTCTCCGTGCTCGCGGCGCTTTGGTGGTTTCCCGACGTCCTCGCGTCCGCCCGGCGCGCCGAGGCCGCGGTCGGGTACGACCGCACGTGGACGATCGTGCGCATCCGCCTCGTCGAGGCCCTGGCCGTGGTGGCGGTGCCCGCGCTCATGTCCGGCGCGTGCTTCCCCCTCCTGGTCCGGGCGATCCACCGGGCGGGCGGCGAACTCGGGGCCTCGGCGGGCGCCGGCTACGCGCTGAACACCTTCGGGTGCATTCTCGGCTCGCTGGTCACGGGATTCTGGCTGATCCCCGTGCTGGGCACCTACGCGACCGCGGTCCTGATCGCGGTGGGCTCCATCCTCCTGGGCCACCGGGCATTGGCCGGCCCCTGGGAGGGACGCTCTCGAGGTCGCCGAATCGTCTCCGTCGCGGCCGTCGCCTCGCTAGCCGCGCTATCGGGAATCACGGCCCTCCGCCATCCCCGGTTCCCTTTCCCCCGCGAGCGGCTAACCCTGGTCTGGAGCCGCGAGGAGCCGGCGGCCCTGATCACGGTCTGGAAGGGCGGCCTGGGTTGGAACCTCTATGGCGACGACACTCCGCTCTCGTTCCCGATCGGCGAGCACTCGGCCGCGGTCCGCGTCCAACGCCTGCAGGCTTGGCTCCCCCTCCTCCTGCACCCGGACCCCCACCGGGTCCTCGTGGTCGGGCTCGGATTCGGCGTCACGACCGGGGCCTTCGCGGCCTCCGGCGTCCCCGGCTCCGTCGAGACCGTCGAGCTCTTCCGCGGCGTCGTCGAGTGCGCCTCGCTCTTCCGGGACAGCAACGGGGACCCGGCCCGGCTCCCGCGCTCGACCATGATCGTCGGCGACGGCCGCTACTACCTCCGGCACGGCGGCACGGGCTGGGACGTCATCACGTCGAACCTGACCGGCCCGGACCTCCCGGGCTCCGCGGCCCTGTACACGCGCGAGTACTTCGAGCTCGCACGATCGAAGCTCAACCCCGGCGGGATCTTCGTCGTGCATGCCTACGGCCCCGGGGAAGACGTGATCCTCCGGACGGTGGGGGCCGTCTTCCCGCACGTCACCGGGTGGCGCGGCTACCGCACCTCGCTCTACCTCATCGCGAGCATGGAACCGGTGGCGCTCGACCGCGCCGCGTTCGACCGGAAGCTTGCGGCCTACCCGGCCCTCCGGGAGGCCCTGGCGGCCGGAGGCCTGCGGCGGTTCCGCGACGTCGCCGCCCTCCGCGTCCTCGACGAGGCCGCGTTCCGCCGCGTCGCGGACCGCCCGGACCTGCCCGTCAACTCCGACGAGTTCCCCGTCCTCGAATACCGGATGACCGCGAACGCCCGCGACCTCTTCCATGCCCACTTTTAGATGTCGTTGCGAAACCGCAACGACCTCTGCAGGCAGTGGATGGATTCTTGGTTCTGCAATGGCCTGTAGACTGCTCGCGCTCGCCGGACTGCTCGCGGCCGGCGGGGTCGCCCGCGCGAGCGCCCCCGCGCTGCCACCCGAACCCCGTGCCATCGTCACCGCCGTCGGGGACATCCTCCTCACCAACTGGCAGACCGAGACGCTCTACCGCTCGCTCTCGCGCTGGCTGTCGTTCAACCCCGACGCCGAGTACGTCTACCCGTTCAAGCGCATCCGGACCGAGCTGCGCGGCATCGTCTTCGGCAACCTCGAAGGCCCGCTGACGAACCTACCCATCCGCGAGTTCGACGACAAGGACGAGCCGTATTATTTCGGAGTTCCTTCCCGGTTCGTCCGGACTCTCCAGCTCGCGGGCTTCCGCGTTCTCTCGCTCGCCAACAACCACGTCCGCGACTGCGGCCCGGCGGGGCTCCTCGACACGATGCGGGTCCTCCGGGCCGCCGGGATCCGGCCCGTCGGCGCCGGACTGGACGACCGCGCCGCCCGCGCGCCCGTCCTCGCCGAGGATAACGGCATCCGGGTCGCGTTCCTCGCCTACAACCTCGTGCCCCCGGCAAGCGTCTGGGCGGGACCCCGGCACCCGGGCACGGCCCACCCGACGGAGTCGGCCATGGTATACGACGTCCGGACGGCCGCCCGGCGCGCGGACGCGGTCGTCGTCTCCCTGCACTGGGGCCGCGAGATCGCGGACGAGTCGCAGATGCCCCTCCCCTCGGAGTCCCGCGTCGCGCTCGCCCGCCGCCTCCTCGAGGCCGGCGCCGCCGTCATCCTCGGCCACCACTCCCACGCGGTGGAGCGGATCGAGCGCTACCGGCGCGGGATCATCTGCTACGGGCTGGGCAACTTCGTCTTCGCGGGCACGCAGCAATCCGGCCACCCGCACAGCGTCATCGTGCGGTTCACGCTGGGCCGCACCGCGCTCCCGGAGGTTCAGGTCATTCCCGTCCTCATCGAGCCCGAACGGGCGAAGTGGAGCCCCCGGCCGATGTCGGGCGCGGCGCGCGCCGGCTTCCTCGCGCGGATCGGCGTGGACGCCTCTGGACATTTGCCGTGAGACGCGGCCGCCCGTCCGGAAAGCCCCGCCGGGTCAACCGGGTCCGGTGGGCCGCCACCCAGATCCTTCTCGTCGCCGTCCTCGGGGAACTCGCGGTCCGGGCGGTCCATCTCGCCGGCGGCGGCGGCGTCCTGCTTTACATCCAGGAGGGGGACCTCTGGAAGGCCTACGACTACGTGGGAGACGTCCGGGCGCTGATCGCCACGAACCCGTTCCAGACCAGGCCGCTCGGCGTGATCCACGGGTACGTGACGAACTCCAACGGCCTCAGGTCCCCCGAGTACCGGATCGCGAAGGCGCCGGGCACCCGGCGCCTGGTCCTGCTCGGCGATTCCTTCCTCGTCATGACCGGCGGCCCCGACGACCGGGACCACGTGTCGCACGTGCTGGAACGGAGCCTGGGCGGAGCTAGCCGGCTCGAGGTCGTCAACCTCGGCGTGCCGGGCACCGGGCCCCGGTTCTACCGCCGCATGCTGGAGGTGGAGGGCCGCCGGCTGCATCCCGACGCGGTGATCGTCTGGTTCTTCGCCGGCAACGACTTCATCGAGGAGGGCTACGGGGTGCCGCCGGACCTCACCACGGAGCTCGCGATCCACTCCTACCTGTTCCGCGTGGTGCGGAACGCCACCCGGCTCGCCCTCAGCAAGCCGTGGCGGATGCTGGTCGCCGGGGCGCCGCCGGCCCCGGGGCCGGACGGCCGCCCGCCGCACGGGGGATATTTCCGGGGATGCCCGGAATGCTGGCCGTGGCCGAAGTGGCCGTCGCGGTCCGAATTCGAGCGCGTGCAGACCACGAGATCGGTCATCTACCGCTCGCCCTGGCCGCCGGCGCTGGACCGCCAACTGGCCGGGATCCGGCGGGAGCTGGACCGGATGCGCGACCTGGCGCGCCAGGACGGCTTCGGCCTCGTGGTCGCGATCATCCCCGACGAGACCCAGGTCGACCCGGACCTCCAGCGGCTGGTCCGGGGCGCGACCCCCGGGCGCGTCCTCGACTTCGACCTGCCGCAGGCGACGCTGACCCGGCTATGCCGGGAGGACGGCATCCCCGTCGTGGACCTCCTGCCGGTGTTCCGGTCCGCCGTTCTCCGGGGGACGCCCGTCTACTTGGAGCAGACCACGCACTGGAATCCGGCCGGACAGCGGCTGGCCGCCGAGACCGTCGCCCGGTTCCTCCTCGACGCCAAGCTCCTGCCCCCGCCCAGCGTCCGCGACCGCTAGCCTGAGTTCCGCAGTTGCGGGAGGGGCGTGGTGGTTTTGCAGGGCTTTTGA
>ERZ1292640.253-Hain-H43-02um-R1-253-length-43120-cov-10_pt1 | contig 43120 bp, 40 predicted proteins | sample MGYA00564404_ERZ1292640 | MGnify/ENA primary metagenome ERZ1292640 (study PRJEB36523, sample SAMEA6512636) | groundwater metagenome | collected 2019-01-08 | study: AquaDiva: Metagenomics assemblies of 32 groundwater samples | reverse complement strand
ATGCCTGCCAGCTCGCGCTGCACGCGCTCGAACAACTTGTCCGCACCCTTGCCGTCGCCTGCAAAGGCCAGCGTCAGTAGCGTGAGCGGATGCACGTCCATGACCGCGCACAGCTCGGCCACTTTGTTCAAAGTCGGGCTTTTCAGGCCGCGCTCCAGCGAACTCAAGTACGTGCGGCTCGACACGTTCGAGAAAGCTTCCTGGCTGAGGCCACGGGCTTTTCTGACTTGTTTGAGGGCCGCAGGGAATGAGTTCTTCAGTGTCATGCGTTCGTTTTGAAGGGAACGTTGATGACACCTGAATGCATCTCATAGGGCTACAATCTATAGTGTTCATTTGAAGTTTGCAGAGACTTCAAGGTGAACGTATTTGCATTTCTGTGCAAAACCGTTTCTACTATGAACAACATTTCCTTACATCCGGTTCCGTGCTTATGCGATCTTTCGCTTTCACGCCTTTGAGTTTTTGCGCATCTACGGATTCACCCGTTTCCGGTTTGTCGGTTCACCGTATAGGTGCACATCCGTCATCCCGTCTTTGTGTATTTGTCCGCCCTGGGTTGCCTCGCTCCGCTTTTGAGCGACACCTTCAAAGGAAGCGACCATGACACTTATCACCGACGAACAACGCCAGCAAATGCTGGCCAACGGCGAAGCCGCCGCCCGAGGCGAGGACAGCGATCCCTACCCTGTCGTCAAGCTCTTCACACCCGATGCGCATGCAATCTGGCTGCTAACCGAGCTGGACCCCGACGATGGCGATACCGCCTACGGTCTTTGCGACGTGGGCCTGGGTTGTCCGGAACTGGACTCCATAAAACTGTCTGATCTCGAATCCATACGCGGTCCGTCGCAGCTACCGGTCGCACGCGACTTGCACTTCATGGCCAAGCGCAGCCTCAGCAAATACGCGGCACTGGCCCGTGTTGACGGCTCGATCAACGACTAACTATCATTTCAGGCCTGCGATTCGGGCTTGTTTTGTTTCATTCAGAGCCTGTGGGTCTCAACTCGGGCACGCTGGGTCTTGGTTTCAGTTCATACATTTTGTTAACGCTCTGGCACACCAACAGGCGGCATCATCGCGTCACTCACGGATCAGCGAGATGAATCGCACTGACGCGTAGCCTAGCGACGCTCAAACACAAATATGTAAAAACGTTTCTCCTGATCCGTGGTTTCCACAGCCAGGTTCCGCAAGAGTGACTACACAAAAACTGATCGATAGATCACCCTCTTGCGTACCCCAGCCCTGGATGTTCACCATCAGGGGAGTTTGTTCATGGCTTTGGAATCAACGCACTGGCATCCGCCAGCAGCGTATCTTTACATCCTGCAGCTCAATGGGCACGCATTGGCCTGGGAGTACCTGCGACGCAACCACGAGTACCACGCCGATTGGAAGCAGCGCCATGGGACCGGCGCAGGTGACGCTATCTCTCGTTGGGGTCTTGAACTGTTTGAGGATCCGAGCCGCGACGCGCGGGCCGTACGTCCCATTTGGCAAAACAACAATAGCCACCTGGTGAAGCTGCAAGCCGAAGACGAAGACCCCGAGAAACCCATCAGCGATCAGGAGCGCTTCAGCTTCTGGTCCATACCCGGCATCAAGCAGCTCATGCACAACGGTCGCCACGTGCTGCTGACCAGCCTGGTGGGTCGCGAGGTACTGCACCTGGCGCTCGGACAAGGGATTCGAGACGGCTTGCCTTTCTCCTATGTCTTGCCCGCAGGTCCGCATCTACGGACAAGCTGGCGAGCCATCAAGGCGCATCGGGCGCTGATGACTGGCCCGGTGCCCGTGCCAATCACGTCAACCCGTCCCGATCGGCTCGCACTGGTGCACATGCGTGCACTGCAAGCGCTCGACGGCAGGGCCGTCGGTGCATCCCAACGCGAGATTGCGCGGCATGTGTTCGGGATCGATCACGTGATCGCGAACTGGCACACCGACGGTGAGCTGCGTGCCCAAATGCGCCACTTGATCCGACGTGGACAAGCCTTGATGGCGGGCGGCTACCGCAGTTTGATTTCCACGTCATCGTCCACAGGGAGATGAGCGCCGGCTCACCGAATCTCCCTCCCCGCAACGCCTGCCCGCGCCGAGACTGGCTGGGTCCGGCGGCACTTGGCCCGTCGGCGATCTTCACCGATGGAGGCCGATGCCGTGACCAGAACCCAGACCCAGTTTCCCCAGACCCCACAGTCTGCCCAGCCCGCCGCCAAACGCGCGGCCCGCTACCTCAACAACACTGAGGCAGCCGAGTTCCTGAGACTTTCCCCGCGCACGCTGGAGAAGCAGCGCGTGATCGGCGGTGGCCCCCGTTTTCGGAAATTCGGCCGGCGCGTGATGTACGCGATCGATGACCTGGAGGCCTGGGCCAACGCACGCTCGTTCGAGATGACCTGCGATCCCGAGTACGTGGCACTGCGTGCCGCAGGACGGTGAGCCGAACTTTGGCGATGCCTGTGCCCGTTGTTCCCGCCATGCCTGACCCGAAGCGCGAACAGCTCGAACTGTTCCGCGCCCTGCCCGGCGCCATGCCGCCGCGCGATGCGCAGGATCTGATGGCCTGGCCGTTCTTCTCGCTGGCCAAGTCAAGGCGAATCCGGCCAATCGACTTTCATGCCGGCAGCGTCCAGGTCCGGGTCGAAGGCACTATCGAGCATGGCCTGGCCACCATCTGGGATGCCGACGTCCTGATCTGGGCCGCCAGCCAGATCGTCGAGGCACGGGATGCGGGCATCAGAACCTCCCGCCTGATGCAGGCCACACCTTATGAGATCCTCACCTTTATCGGGCGTGGCACCTCGATGCGCGACTATTTGCGGCTGAAGGCTGCGCTGGACCGCTTGCAGTCCACCAGCATCGCGACCTCTATCCGTCAGGCCCCTGGCCGACGCATGCACCGGTTTTCATGGATCAATGAATGGAAGGAGCGGGCCGACCCGATGGGCCGACCGCAGGGTATTGAGTTGATCCTGCCGGACTGGTTCTATGCCGGGGTGATCGAAGAGGCGCTGGTGCTCACCATCGATCCGGCCTACTTCCGGCTCACCGGTGGCATCGAACGCTGGCTCTACCGCCTGGTGCGAAAGCACGGCGGTCGCCAGCGCCACGGCTGGCAGTTCGATTTTCGTCATCTTTATGCCAAGTCTGGCAGCATGGCGCGCTTTTCTGACTTCGCATTGGACATACGGCGCATTGCGATTCGTCAATCCCTGCCCGGCTATCACCTCACCATCAAACGAGCCGCTGGCGGCGCTGAAACGCTTCACTTCCAAATGGCGTACCCCAGCATGTCCCATGTTGTGCCGTTCACGGCACATCCTGGGATGGCTTGCGGTGGACCGCCGGGGAGCAAGCTGTGAATTCGCTCGTGCCATCGGGCGCACCGCGTCCCGTGCTAACAGGCGCAGCCGCCTCGTGCCATCAGGCGCACGAACGTTCCGCCAACCCGCGCCAGTCAACGGTTTGCGGCCCCGCTAACTCTTCTAACTCTGAAGACATAACGATTCATAGAGAGGTGCCGCGTCTGTGGACAAGACCCACTCTCACAGCCCAAACAACCAGGCACGTACCATGATCATTGCCCTGCTCAATCAAAAAGGCGGGGTCGGCAAGACCACGCTGGCCACCCACATCGCCGGTGAACTGGCCCTATCGGGCAGTTCCGTTGCCGTCATTGATGCCGATCCCCAAGGGTCGGCATTGGACTGGGCACAACGCCGAACCCAAAACCGTTTACCAAGATTGTTCGGGGTCGTCGGTCTTGCGCGCGAAACACTGCATCAGGAGGCCCCAGAACTCGCGAGAACCGTCAATCACGTGATCATCGATGGCCCGCCCCGCATCGCCGCTCTGGCGCGCTCCGCGCTGCTGGCGGCCGATCTCGTCCTGATTCCGGCGCAGCCCAGTCCCTATGACGTATGGGCCAGTGCGGAGATGGTGGCGTTGATCTCGGAAGCGCGCGTGTTCAAGCCCACGCTGCGCGCGGCCTTCGTCATCAACCGGCGTGTCGCCCGTACCATCATCGGCCGGGAAGCACGCCAGACACTGACCGACCAGGCGTTGCCCGCGCTCGCCGCCGAAGTCGGCCAGCGCATCATCTTTGCCGACAGCGTGGCTGCCGGCCGCTTGGCATGCGAACTTGACCCGGACAGCCTGGCCGCAAGGGAAATCGCGGCATTGGTCAGTGAGATCAAGAGGCTAGCGCCATGAACGGCAAGCGTGTTGCACGCGTTCCCCGTGTCGCTATTGGCAACCGTCCTGCCGCTGATCCGGCAGCCCAGGCGTGGATTCGGCAAGCAAATGTAGCGACATCCGGCAAGGCCGACGTTTACACCGCACGGCTCACTATCGACGTCACACCGACGCTGCGCGGACGCATTAAGGTCATCGCTTTTGAGCGCGGCGTAACCGTCGCCGAGATGCTGCGCGTGCTGCTGGAGCGTGAGTTCGGCAGCAAGGGAGCGACACCATGAGCCTATCGAATCAGAGTTTGACGCGTGTTGTGTTGGCCTTCGTACCGGAGCGGGTCAACAACCGGCTGCGCTTCGGCAAGCCGGTGCATGAGACGATTCTTGACCGTTGGCGGCGTACGGCGCACTTCAGCCCCGGCTCCATCTTTTGCCGTATCTTCTGGCTGGCTAACGACTACGGCACGACGGTATGGCATCTCTCGGTGCTGCAGACTGGTAGCGCTGGGCAGCCGCTGCAGCGCATGGCTGGAGTCATGCCAGGCGCCCTGCGCCTGCTGCATGTATCCGGCGAGCTCAAGGTGCAACAGGTGCTGCGTTTGGTTGACGGAATCGAGGCGCTGGGCATCGACCCCGCTGCCGCCTCGCCCGCGTACTGGCAACTGCTGCACAACCGGCTGGCAACGCGAGAGGCTCTGCCGGACTACACCGTCGAGCGACATGAGGCTTACCTGGCAGGTGAGGTTTTACGGTGAATCGAATCAATCGGATATTGCTCGCGCTTTGCACCGGGCTGAGCATCACGGCAGCGGCGCTACCGGCTGCTTATCGACCTTCAATACGCATCGTCTACAACCCAAGCGCCAGTGCACCGTTGGGCTGGTACCGGGTTCAAGCCACTGCGTCTCCACGTGTCGGCGACTACGTGCTCGCAACGTTGCCGCCGGATGCTGCTGCGCTCGCGGCGCAGCGCGGCTATCTGCCAGCGGGTCTGCCAATCCTGAAACGGATTGGTGCCGTCTCTGGCCAGCAGGTTTGCTGGCACGAGGATGTCCTGGCGGTCGATGGCACTGCACTGGGGTACGTTCTGCGGAACGATCCACAAGGTCGTCCACTTCCTGCCAGGCGGCAGTGCCGCAGACTGGTGCAAGGCGAGTTGTTCCTGTTCAGTGCCACCCATCGGGCGTCGTTTGACAGCCGGTATTTTGGGCCGATTGTGTTGTCAGCCGTGCAGGGCCAGGCGATTCCGCTTTGGACCTGGAGCGCGCTATGAATCTGCTGCGCCTGTGTCATCCTGGCTGCAATTTTCCTGCACCGCCAGCTTACGCGGCGGTGCAACCCTCGTGCAGACCATCGCCGCCTGAACGTCGGCACCGGTCATGCCAGGGACCGGGGAGGATGGAGGGCAAGATAAAAGGGGACGGCACGGTGGTGTGCCTCAAGCCCAGTCTGCACAGGGGTAGGCGCGGCACGCGCTTTTACCGACCACGTGCCGCGTCGAAGCCGTCTTGCGCGCCCATACTGGTATCCCGACGTGCCTTGTTCGCCCGTGTAAGCCGGACTGCGCTGGAGCAGCGACCATGAGTCGTCGTGACGAGAACACATTCAAGGTCAAACCGGGGGCGCCCAAGACCCGAGACCGGCAATTCCTCTCGCGGGTACTGACTGAGGTCAGCAAGGCGGGCGGCAAGGCTTTGAAGGCAACACTCTCACACCCTGCCGGTCCTGCCCGTACAGGCGCGATGCGCGGACGCGGCCAAGTCGCCGCCGGGCTCGCCGGCAGATCGCTGGGCGCGCATTCACGGCGCGTGGTCATCAAAACCCGGCTGGTGGTGCTCAAGCAGGCCGGTGCGCGCTCGACGCAGACGCACCTGCGTTACATCGAGCGCGATGGCGTGAGCCGTGACGGAGAACGTGGCCAGGCTTATGGTCCCGCTACCGACGAGGCCGACCTGCCCGCCTTCGAGGAACGAGGCCGAGGAGACCGCCATCAGTTTCGGTTCATCGTCGCCCCCGAAGACGCAGACCTGATGGATGAACTGCGACCCTACACCCGCGAACTGATGACGCGTATGGAAGCCGACCTCGGTACCCGCCTCGACTGGGTGGCCGTGGACCATTGGGACACCGACAACCCGCACACCCACGTCGTATTGCGCGGCAAGGACCAGACGGGTAAAGACCTGATCATCGCCCGCGAATATATCTCCTGTGGCATGCGCCAGCGGGCCTCGGAGCTGGCGAATGAATGGCTGGGCCCCCGCACGGAACTGGAGATCCGGCACAGCCTGGCCCGCGAAGTAGATCAGGAACGCTGGACCGGTCTGGACCACCAGTTGCAACAGGAACTCAGAAATGGCAGCATCGAAGTAGGCCGGGGGCCACAAGACGCGGTGGCGCGTCAACGCCGCACGTTGTTGATCGGAAGGTTGCAGCGCCTGCAGGTCATGGGTCTGGCTCAGGAAGTATCTCCCGCCAACTGGACACTAAGTCCGGCGCATGAACCCACACTGCGAGCCATGGGCGAGCGTGGCGACATCGTGCGGACGATGCAGCGCGCCCTCAGTGGCCAGCCACGTGAACTGGCGGTTCTCGATGCCAAGGTCGGTGCCACTCCAGTGGTCGGGCGTATCGTCGGCAAAGGACTGGCAGATGAATTGCATGAGCGCGGTTACCTGGTGGTGGATGGGATAGACGGACGCGCGCACTACCTGCGCTTGCCAGTTCATGCGGAGTTGGCGGATTTCCCGACGGGAGGCATCGTGGAAGCTCGCAGTGGCACCGAATCCCGCCAGGCAGATCGAACCATTGTGAGCATGGCCCGTGACGGGCTCTACCGAACCGATTTGCACCTGGCCCAGATTCGCGCTGCATCACCTGCCCGCGATGCCGATGCCGAAGTCGAGTCCCACACACGTCGTCTCGAAGCCTTGCGTCGGCCCGGCATCGTGGAACGGCTGGCGGACGGCCTGTGGCGAATCCCGCCTGACATGGCGGAACAAGGTCGCCAATATGATGCGCAACGGACCGGTGGCGTTGCCGTGGAGTTGCGCTCCCATCTGCCCATCGAGCGTCAGACCCGCGTCATTGGGGCTACCTGGCTGGACCAGCAGTTGGTTGGAAGCGAAGGCGGCAAGATGACCGACCGCGGTTTCGGTGGCGAGGTGCGGGAAGCACTCAAAGAACGCATCGGGTTTCTGACCGAGCAAGGGCTGACCGAGCGACGCGGAGAGCGCGTAGTCCTTGCCCGCAACCTGTTGTCCACCTTGCGCGGCCGGGACATCGAGACTGCGGCCAAGGTCCTACAAGCGGAGACCGGTCTCGCACATCGATCGATCGCCGATGGCGAACGCGTAACCGGTGTCTACCGCCGCACAGTCCTGCTGGCTAGCGGCCGCTTCGCGATGATCGATGACGGCATGGGCTTCAGTCTTGTTCCCTGGCGGCCCTTGGTCGAGCAACGGCTCGGGCAGACAGTGACTGCCATTGTACGGGGCGGCAGTGCGTCATGGGAATTCGGGCGGCAGCGGGGAGCATCAATAAGTTGACCGGTGGACCTCACCAAAAATACGCAATTCCGTCGGTCATGTAAATCCGTAACTTGCAGTGATATCCGTCGAAAATTGGACACCTTGAATCCCCACGACTATATGTGTCCTAATATTGGGGGAATCCCAGTTGGATTGACGGTCACAGATCAGTCCTTGCAAAGTTATGCATAGCGGCCAACACCGGACTGTGAAGCAGCCCCGATTCACTGTTTTCTTGAGACTAAAAACACCTGTCTGAGCAGTGCCTAAAGCCGACATAGCCGGGAGCAAATCGTCATTCAGGGTCATTGCGGAAGCGGTAGCGCGGCTCTCGAAGCTAGTTGAGAAAGAGTCTCAGTATTAAACTGCACCGATGTAATGCCGAGCGCTGCGGCATTACTTTCGATGGCTGGTTCAATTAATTAGAAAACGTGAGGGGGGTGACTGTGGCTTGTCGCGTGCGATATCTAAACAGCGCAGGAATTATGCCGCGCGAAATCAAAGGAATAGAAGCACTTTCGGCGGCGTTCCCACCCGAATGGCTTCTATACGTATCCCTCAACTGTTATCCGCGAAACCAGGATCCCATGGAGATCGACGCCGTCATCGTGACAGGCGATTTCCTTCTGATCCTGGAGATCAAGGACTGGAACGGCAAGCTCACTTCGCAGCAAGACCGTTGGTACATTGGTGGCCGTAGCCGTGGTCGTTCACCGGTAATAGCGAGTGATGAGAAGGCCAAGAAATTGAAATCCGTTCTAGGCGCGGAAATGGGGGCGATGGGCACGCAGTTCTACGTGGAGTCCCGGGTTGTGCTCACCGGTTCCGCGAACAAGAGCGCGCTTCCCGCCCATGAGATTCCTTACGTTTGGACCCTGGCCGAGGCTTGCTCACTCGGCGACGCAGTCAAACGCAAGGCGTTGTTCCCGAGAACCCAGATGAAGCTGGTGAAGGCGTACACCTTCGAAGGCCAGTACGACAAGGTCTTTCGCAATACCAAGTTGTTCCAACCATTGGAAGCGGACTGGTCTGGCTACAAGGTGGTGGAGCAGGACGTATTTGTGCATCCCCGGGGCGTGTGGCACGACCATCGAGCAGAGCGGCGCGATGAGACCCGTATCAAAGGCATGGTGCGAACTTGGTCCTTCGACAAGCTTCCGCCCGGTGTCAACAGCGGCGAACACCGCAAGCTGGTCGCTCTCCGCGAGACGAATGCATTTGCGCACCTCCGTGACCTCGAAAGCGAACTGATCAGCCGCAACCGCGTCCTGCGCGATGTCATCACGCCTGAAGAAGAAATAGCCACCAACCACCACGAAGTCCGAGAAATCAGCAACGGATGGAACACGCTGGACCGGTATCTTGAAATACGACGTGAGGACCTATCCGTTCAAGACAGGGTTGTCATCACCTCAGGCATTCTCAACGTCGTCTCCCAGTTGCACCGGGCAGATGTCTCCCACCGCGATATCGGCCCACGCGCGGTGTGGATTGGTAGCCCGAGCGATCTGGCCCTTACTGGCTTTATGTCCTGCCAATTGCCCGATAAGAAGTCGATCATGGATTGGCTCACAGATCTGCGGGGATACGCCCCAGCGCTTCCTGAAGACCACAGCACAGGCTCGAAAAGCACTGGGCGACAACGCGACGTATACACGTGCGCCTACTTGGCCGCCATGATTTTGACGGGAGTCCGTCCTGATGCCGGACCGGCTGAAGCGGTGGCAGCCCTCCCGGAAGAACTTTCGTCCTTGGCAGAGTGGCTCAGGCGCGGCTTGGCAGCGGATCCAACGAGTCGCTTTTCGGACGTTATTGCGATGACCGAGGAGTTTTCGGAACTCATCGAAACGAAACCCGCCGAGGGCATTGACCAAGCGTTGCTAGACCACTTCGAAACCACGGTCATCCCCTACACCAGGTGGACTTTGAAAACTTCCATCTCTCAGACCGCCACCCGCCAAGTTTACTCGTCCCTTGGCGAAGACGGGAAAGCGGTCATCGTCAAAGTCTGGATGGGAATGGTACGCGGACGATCTCTCTCCAGTGACTACGCGCTGCTGCGATTGCTCGACAGCGCATCGCGACTCATGGGCTCACCGATCAAGGGCTTGCCGTTATTCGTGGCGTCTGGATTGTCCCCTGTCGGCGCCTTTGTGGTCTACGAACACTGCGACGGTGTCCCCTTGGATACGGTCACGAATCTAGCTGGGCCTAGTGCCCTTCGCATCGGACTTCAACTGCTGCTGGCAGTTACGGCCATGCACGACCTCGACTGTGAACACGGTGATATCTCGGCAGCCAACGTCCTTGTCAACGTCGAAGAAGAATCCGTCCACCTGCTGGACCCTTTCGATATCGGACCGGTCGGAGACGGATCGGTTCGCACCCCGGCGCTGTGCCCTCCGAATTGGGAGCGGCTGGGCCAGAGGGCGCTGGACCGCTTTGCGACCATCAAGGTGGTCCAGATATTCTTTTCAGTTAATGCGTCCGAGCTACTGGCACCGATTCTCCAAGTACTTGAGGCCGAATTGGCAAAGCCAGTCATCGAATCGCTGGAGGTTTCCACCAACGCGCTCCGCAAAGGCATCGAAGTCGAGTCGGCGACTCCAAGGCGAACCGTCGAGATAACGACTCCAGTAGACACCTACGGTTTCAAGGGTGGTAGCGGGTTCTTTGTGCGTCGCAAGCTTCAGCCAAACAACCACGAAACTTTCTTCGTCACCAGCACTACCGGGCAGATCATCATTGAGGGTGACGGCGAGCAGGTCATGTACAGACAGTTTCGCGGGCCGCAGTTCACCTCTCTCGCCCATGAATCCAGAGCCGGCGTGCCGATGGATATGACGATATCTGTTTCGCCCGGTCAAGAGGCGGGTGTACAAGATCTGTACCAGCTCCTGCGCGCTGATAGCGCCTTAGCCGCACCGCTCAGGACAGCCAGCGCGAAAGATGACGACACCAGTGCATTCGACGTCAGCCGACACTGGAATAAGCTGATGGAGCTTGAAGAAGACGCTCGCGTTGAGATTGGTATCCGAGAGGTGCTTACGTCACGCGAAGGCGCCACCGTGTACTCCTACGACAACCTTGGCAAAGACTTTGACTTTGATGACGAAGACACCATCGAGGTCTACAGCGCAAACCGGCGCATTGGCGAGGTTGATTTGTCGCTGAGCGCATTTCCTGCCGCGGTTGCCATTCGATGCGACTCCAAGCGCGTTAGGCCAGGTGACAGGCTGCGGCTTGCGGGTCGTCGAGAACAGACCTCGATGGACCGCAGAGCCCGAGCAGTCAAGCGCATCCTGGACCAGCGTTCAGCCATTCCAACGCTGATCGACTATCTCGCACCTCAAGCCGACATTGCCCCCACTTCTTACCCACTTTCAATCGCCGAAGAGGACCTGAAAGCGTATCAACTCAACGACGGTCAGGAGCACGCGTTTCGAACCCTCCTGAGCTGCGGTCCGGTCGGGCTGCTGCAGGGGCCACCTGGCACGGGAAAAACGCGCTTTATTGCTGCATTCGCGCATTGGCTAATCAGCAAAGGGGGCAGCCAGCGCATCCTCATCGCGAGCCAGTCACATGAGGCTGTAAACAATGCGATCGACTCATTGCTATTACTTCATAAACATCGAGGAGACAAACCAAGCCTCCTGCGCATTGGGTCCAAAGGCATCACTGAACGTATCAAGCCCTACCACTCCGCCGAGCTGCGCGAACGGTATCGAGTGCGTTTCGAAGCCGCAGCGAAGTTTCGTTTCAGCCAACTGACGTCCGCCATGGGCATCGACAAGCAATACGCCTCTGATCTGTTTGATCTGGACCAAAACGTCGGTAAGCTCGCACGGCGCTGCGCGACGGTGCAGGCGGCGCTTGACGACGACCCCGATCAGCTCAGCACCGACCGTGCCCGTAACAAAGTACAGCAGACACGCGTCGAAGATTCTTTTCGCGCGGCGGTCCAGGCACAGGCCAGCAAGCAAGTTGACGCCAGCCAACCAATGGAAGAGTACGCACTTCTTGTCGAAGAGCTCTCCGTACGGCACTCTACCGTTTCTCCTGCCGATGTCAATGCTGCTCTCAAGGTGTTGAGTCTTACCCACGAATGGCTGAGCGCATTGGGGTCGCCTCGGCGCAACTACGAAGAGTTTCTTGCGAAGACCAGAAGGGTTGTTGCGGCAACGTGCGTGGGCGTCGGTCAGACGCGCATTCGTATCGACTCGCAGGTCTTCGATTGGGTAATCGTCGATGAGGCCGCGCGATGCACGCCTGGGGAACTGGCCGTACCGATTCAGATGGCACGGCGTGTCCTTCTGGTCGGTGATCATCTGCAGCTCAAACCAATGTTCACCCGCGATTTTCTTGACCAGCTCGAAGAAAGCGAGCCTGACCTGTCAAGGGAACAGCTTGCCATGAGTGACTTCGAACGCGCATTCACTTCGCCCTATGGCGCAGAGATCGGTGTTCGGTTCACCGAGCAGTACCGCATGGACCCGGCTATCTGCACGATGGTTTCGAAGTGCTTCTACGAGCCTTTCAACGTCAAGTTGGAAACCTCCGACAAACGCGTACCGAGTCTTGCGAACACCGACTTACAGGCGCCCTGGTTATCAAAGCCGATGTGCTGGGTTGACACCTCCCAGCATGTCAGCCAACACGAGGTTCTGCCGACCGGCTTGACAACCTACCACAACAACGCGGAAGTTGACGCGGTCATTATGCTGCTTGAGCGCCTCTCCGCCGACCAGACGCTTCTGAAACGCCTGTCAGAGCAGGAAGATGAGACTCCAATTGGCGTCATCTGCACTTACACCGGTCAAAAGCGTCGCATTGAAACAGCGTGGTCACGACATGCATGGGATCAGAATTTTCGTAGCATGGTTCGCATCGACACCGTCGATGCTTATCAGGGCAAGGAGAACGCCATCGTCATCTTGTCTCTCGTGCGCAGTAACGACGACGGAAGGCCTGGGCACGTGAACCAGCGCAATCGCTGCAACGTGTCGGTTTCCCGGGCCAAGGAGCGACTGATTGTGGTCGGGTCCTTGAGGATGTGGGGCGAGAAGGTACACGAGTCTTCACCGATGCGCGAGGTGCTTTCATACATGCAATCCGATCCTGCCAACGCAACGATCCTGGCAATGGGAGACCTCGCATGACCGCGCCTCAATCCGAGAACGTCTTTCAGACGAACACCTTCGGCTTCAACCTACCCTGTCGCCAGTTCGTTATTTCCGCCGAGCGCACGCGTGATCGACGAATGCCCATGGTTGACGAATTCATTCTCCGCGCTCTCAACATCGTCGGGTCGATCAGCGCCACTCGGCTGGCGCGATTCTTCGGGTTTGACGGTCGCGACCTAGGTATCGCAGTCGCTGATCTGCAATCGAGGAGTCTGGTTAACGTCGAGGGGGAGAACCTCGTGCTTCACCCATCCGCAAAGGAGCTTTTTCGAACCTCGGCAGACGCGAACCCAACCATCACGACGGCTGAGCCCATGGATGCGATGGTGTGGTTCGACCTCATAACCAAGAGCATGGTGGGGTCACGCGGCCTTCGGAATGTGCAGCACCTTATTCCGTTGAGAGTACCGCCGGGTCGTGAGACCTTCGACATTGATGCTGCCCGTCGTGCCTTCGACGCCAATTTTCGCGACTATCTAAAGTTCGTTCGAAACGACAAGAACGCCGACCAATGGAGCCTCTATGCGATCCTGGATGTACATGCCGGACGCTACAGCTATGCGCAGATCGGTGGCAGCGAACAGCTCTCGCTGGGCACCACACCCAAGCTTGAGACCACCCTCTTACGGACCGAGCTTGATAACCAGGTGCGAACTCGCCAGCTCACCGACGCGATGGCTACAGAGCTTGGTCGCCTGGACTATGTGCAAACCAGCAGTGCCGCTCGTGCTGACTTTTCGCGGATCCTGAACTCCGATGCGATCGAACGGTCGACCACGCACGATGGCTTTCTCGACCTGAACGAATGGATCAGGCTCGAGTCGCTGTCCGATGTACGCAGCGCCCCTTTCGTTGGCTATCCCTATACAGAGCGCAATCGCCGGTCGTTGGCAGCCATGTTGGGGCGAACCGATATTCAGAAGTCCGTCGATGAACCTTGGGAACTTTGGTGGCTGCGGCCGGGTGGCTCGAAATGGGGAGCAACGGAGGACCTTCCGGCGTTGCTGGAGTACCTTCGCGGTACAGTCCGAGGCTGGACCAAAAGCGCGGGCACACTGGCGACAACACTGGTCAGTCCAGCGGGCGTACAAGTAAAGAATGCGATGGCATTCCAACGGGTGTTCGATCGCGGCCTTCATGCCAAGCCCGGCAAATTTTCTCTGGCCTTGGAAGTACTCGCGATTCCTGACGTTCTTGCCGTCGTTACGGTTGTGGTTGCGCTTTCTTCTACCGTCAGCGTACCGATTGGCTGCATGACAACCGACCCAGCGCGCGTTGATCGCATCATTGATGCTAGCCGCCTCGACCGCTCAATTTCCGAAGCGATGTCGCTCTGGCCACGGCGTCACGATCGTTTCTGACTTTAGCTTGAGGAGCAAGGCCGTTCGGCTGATCTCTGAACTTCGAGCGTGGGGTATCACAAGTCATCCGATACGGGCAGACAGAGGACGGGGGAAGGCATTACGTTCGCTGAAAGCAGACATGTTGTCAACTCCTCGAAAAAAAAGACATCGCTGGATCCAGCACGCTGATCGATGGCAGAGCTCCAATGACTGCAATTGGTCGAGCCTTTGTGAAAGCGCTTCAAGTTTGCCCTCCCAAAGGGCGTACCGTGAATTGATGTCAATACATTGATGAAGGGACGCGGATGACACGATACATCCACGGTGGCGACCGAAGCCAGGTGACGTTGCTACCCAACTTACGTTTTGATCGTAGATGGAGGCCTTACTCAAGTAATCAAATGTAAAGGTTGGTAGGCGCTCCACCATTCCTGTTTCAACGCTCAGTCACGACCGCCCACGCAATAGCACGCTGCCATGTTACCAAGTGCGTATTCAGACAGAACGGGTCTTGCCAGTGTGTCTTCCACGTCTTTGACCTGAACCTCCACAGCAGCGATTCTTCGCCCCACGGCCCCTCTCGGGTCGCGCAAAAAACGAAGAGTTCAGGAGGAAGAAGTGCAGTCAAATAGCGTAACAGGCGTCGCAAGCGCAACCGGCATTCTTTTTGGTCAAGTGCTGACGGTGGGCGGTGTCACCGTCTCGGGGATCTGGATTGCCACTCAATGGACAGCCGCGCAGTTGGACTACCAGCCGCGTCTCGGAAGTCCGTGGTTCAATGTGCTGGATACACCGATCTACCCTCCCTGGCGCTTGTTCGAGTGGTGGTATTTCTTTGACGCCTACGCTCCGGACATCTTCCTGAAGGGCGGCGCAATTGCTGCATCAAGTGGGCTGGCCGCTGCGACCGTCGCCATCGGCATGTCAGTCTGGCGTGCACGCCAGTCGAGGCTGGTCACCACCTACGGTTCGGCCCGCTGGGCTTCTGCCAAAGAAATCATCCGTTCCGGCTTGACCCGACCCAGTGGCGTTTTCCTGGGGCGTGTGGGCGACGGCAAGAGTAGTCAATACCTTCGCCACGACGGCCCAGAACACGTGATGGCTTTTGCCCCCACCCGTTCCGGCAAGGGGGTCGGCCTGGTGGTGCCCACCTTGTTGTCTTGGCCTGGCTCCGCTGTGATCCACGACATCAAGGGGGAGAACTGGACGCTTACGGCCGGCTGGCGTGCCCGCTTCTCGCATTGCCTGCTGTTCAACCCGACCGATGCCCGCTCGGCCGCCTACAACCCATTGCTGGAAGTCCGGCGCGGCAACCACGAAGTGCGCGACGTACAGAACATCGCCGACATCCTGGTCGATCCCGAAGGCGCACTGGAGCGCCGCAACCACTGGGAGAAGACCAGCCATGCCCTGCTGGTCGGCGCCATCCTGCACGTGCTCTACGCCGGCACCGACAAGACCCTGCGTGGCGTCGCTACCTTCCTGTCCGATCCCGCGCGGCCATTTGAGCTGACCCTGCACCTCATGATGACCACAGCCCACCTCGACAACAGTCCGCATCCGGTGGTGGCCTCGGCCGCCCGTGAGGTGCTGAACAAAAGCGAGAACGAACGTTCGGGCGTGTTGTCCACGGCGATGAGTTTTCTGGGGCTGTATCGGGACCCAACGGTGGCCGCAGTCACTTCGCGATGCGACTGGCGCATTGCGGACCTGATCGATGCACGGCATCCGGTGTCCCTATACCTCGTGGTGCCGCCCTCGGACATCAGCCGCACCAAGCCGCTGATTCGCCTGCTGCTCAACCAGATTGGGCGTCGCCTCACTGAATCACTCGATGGTTCGGACGGCATTGCACGCAAGCACCAGTTGCTCCTGATGCTCGACGAGTTCCCGGCGCTGGGACGACTCGATTTCTTCGAGAGCGCGCTGGCCTTCATGGCTGGCTATGGGCTACGCGCCTTCCTGATCGCCCAATCGCTCAACCAGATCGACAAGGCCTATGGGCCGAACCACGCGATTCTGGACAACTGCCACGTGCGCATTGCGTTCGCCACCAATGACGAACGCACGGCCAAGCGGATTTCCGACGCGCTGGGAACGGCAACCGAGCTGCGCGCCCAGCGCAACTACGCCGGGCACCGGCTGGCACCCTGGCTCGGGCACCTGATGGTGTCGCGCCAGGAGACCGCCCGTCCGCTGCTGACACCCGGCGAGGTCATGCAACTACCGCCCGATGAAGAGGTCGTGATGGTCTCGGGACATGCGCCGATCCAGGCCCGCAAGATCCGCTACTACCAGGACGGCAACTTCAAGCACCGCGTGCTCGCACCGCCGGTCTTAAGCACGGACGGCTATGCGGACACACCGGCCCGGCGCCCGGACGACTGGAGTGGACTCGCCTTTCCCCGGCAGTCCAGCGCCCATCAAGCCAAGGGCAACCTGGGCAGCAGTGCCCTGATGGATGACGGTGGTCTGCAACGCCAGCCCGAGCTGGCCGAGGTTGAAGTCAACTTTGAACCAGAGTCAATCGAAGCCGACTTGGCCCTGCTGGATGACGACGACGCACCCTTGCCGGTTCCTGACCAGGTCCAGCGGCGCATGCAGCGCACCGCGCGCCTCGCCGCACTCGATCCTGACGATGGGATCGCGCTATGAGCCGCACGCGTTTGAACATCTTCCTGGAGCATGACCACGCGAAGCGGTTGGACGAGCTCGCAGCCATGAAGGGCCTGTCCAAGTCCTCCATCATTGCCGCAGCCCTGTCATCCTTCCTGTCGCCTGACAGCGGCGACCGGCGCGAAGCCGCGATTGCCAAGCGGCTGGATCGCCTGTCCAACCAGTTCAGCAAACTGGAGCGCGATCAGAACATCCTGATTGAGACGGTGGCGCTCTATGTTCGTTACTTCCTCACCGTAAGCACGCCCGTACCGGAAGCCCATCAGGAGGCCGCGCGTGCGCAGGGCCGGATCCGCTTCGAGCAGTTCATCGCGCAGTTGGGCCGTCATTTACTGAAGGGCCGCAGCCTGGTCAAAGAAGTTCACGAGGAAATCGTGCCCGACCAGAGCCAGTTCTTTGGTTTACCCGAAGACGCACCCGTTGGGAATGGTGCTGACGGTTCAAACGGGGTGCCAGTATGAGCGGCGCGAGCGGGATCATCGGCAAACCCGTCAACCCGGTGGCCGCCTCACTGGACCGCCGCATCCGCATGCTGCGCACCGCCATGGGTCCGGCCATCGCCCGCGCGCTGGAAGACCCAGAGGTAGTCGAAGTGATGCTGAATCCCGATGGCTCGCTATGGGTGGATCGGCTCGGATCAGGCCGCGCACCCGTCGGCGTGAACATCACGCCAGCGGATGCCGAACGCATCATCCGGCTGGTCGCTGCCCACGTCCGGGCCGAAGTGCATGCGGGCATGCCCATCCTGTCGGCCGAATTGCCCGAAACCGGCGAACGCTTTGAGGGAGTGCTGCCACCGGTGGTGCGGGCACCGGCCTTTGCCATCCGCAAACGGGCGGTTGGTCTTATCAAGCTGGAGGCTTACGTGGCCGATGGCATCCTGACCGAGGAACAGGCTGGTTTCCTGCGCCAGGCGGTGCGCGAGCGCCAGAACATCCTGATTGCGGGCGGCACCAGCACCGGCAAGACCACGCTGGCTAATGCCCTGCTCGATGAAGTTGCCGCCACTGGCGACCGCGTGATCATCCTGGAGGACACAGTAGAGCTGCAATGCGTGGCCGACGACCACGTGCCGCTGCGCACGCGACCGGGCGTGGTGTCGATGTCCGAACTGGTGCGTTCCACCTTGCGGCTGCGGCCAGACCGGGTGGTCGTGGGCGAGGTGCGCGGGCCGGAAGCGCTCGACCTGCTCAAGGTCTGGGGTACCGGTCACCCAGGCGGCATCGCCACCATCCACGCCGGGTCGGCTCAGGGCGCCCTGACCCGGCTTGAACAGCTGATCCTGGAAGTCGCGGTCACGCCGCCACGCGCGCTGATAGCCGAGTCGGTGAACGTGATCGTGTTCATCGCGGGACGAGGTCGCGCGCGCCGCGTGCAGGAAATCGCGCGGGTCACCGGCTTCGATGCCCATAGCTACCACCTTGCGCCACCGCTGGTGCCGGATTTTCCGATGGTGGATGCGTTGCTTCTTCCATTGCCTTCTGTTTCTTCTGACTTACCCCTCAACCCTGGAGATTCAACATGACCGCTTCACGCTTTTCCGTAAAACCGCTTCTACACGCTGCCCTGCTCTCAACGCTGCAGCTATCCATCGTTATTCCAGCCCATGCCGCCGGTTCCAGCATGCCGTGGGAGGCGCCGCTGCAGTCCATCCTCGATTCGATTCAGGGGCCAGTGGCACGCATCGTGGCAGTGATCATCATCATTGCCACGGGTCTGACGCTGGCATTCGGCGATTCGAGCGGCGGTTTTCGCAAACTGGTGCAGATCGTGTTCGGGCTGTCGATTGCGTTCGCGGCCTCCTCGTTCTTTCTGACCTTCTTCAGCTTTACCGGTGGGGCGGTGCTGCGATGAACGGCCATTCAACTTCCCTGGCCAGCGGGTTCGAGGTCCCGTTGTACCGGTCGCTGACCGAGCCGATCCTGCTCGCAGGGGCACCACGTACTGTCGCGATTGCCAACGGCACGCTGGCGGCAGCCGTCGGTTTGGGTTTGCGCCTGTGGCTGCCCGGACTGGCGCTCTGGCTCGTCGGCCATGCACTGGCAGTCTGGGGTGCGCGGCTGGACCCCCAGTTCATGCCGGTGTTTGCGCGGCATCTCAAGCACCGCGTACTGCTGGATGTGTGAGGCATCATGCTGAACCTCACTGAATTCCGCAAACGCCCCGCCCTGCTGGCTGATTGGCTGCCCTGGGCCGGCCTTGTCGCACCGGGTGTCGTCCTGAACAAGGATGGCTCGTTCCAACGCAGCGCGCGTTTCCGTGGCCCCGATCTGGACAGTGCGACCGAGAGCGAGCTGGTCGCCACCTCGGCCCGGCTCAACAACGCACTGCGGCGTATGGGTTCAGGCTGGGCACTGTTCGTCGAAGCTGAACGTCGCACGGCAGCGGATTATCCGGAGTCGACGTTTGCAGACCCGCTGTCCTGGCTGGTCGATGAAGAACGCCGCGCAGCCTTTGAAGAGGCTGGCAGCCACTTTGAAAGCGTCTATGTCCTGACGCTGCTGTGGTTGCCCCCGGAAGAGACTACTTCGCGTGCCGCGCGGATGCTCTATGAGAGTCCTCCTTCCTCTACTTCTTCTACATCAGGCCAGCGCATCGACTGGCGCGAGCACCTGTCGTCCTTCCAATCGGAGACCGAGCGGTTTTTTGACTTGTTGGAGGGGGTGATGCCAGAGATCACCTGGCTGGACGACAGCCAAACGCTGTCCTACCTGCATGGCACGGTCTCCACGCATCGCCAGACCGTGGCGGTGCCGGAAGTGCCCTTTCACCTAGACGCCCTGCTGGCCGATCAAGCCTTGACCGGTGGTCTGGCACCGATGCTGGGAACGCAGCACCTGCGGGTGCTGACCGTGCGCGGTTTCCCGACATCGACCTGGCCGGGCCTGCTCGATGATCTGAACCGGTTGGGCTTTGCCTATCGCTGGACTACCCGTTTCCTGTTTCTCGACAAGAGCGAGGCCGAGCGTGAACTGGGTCGGCTGCGCCGCCAATGGTTCGCCAAGCGAAAAAGCGTGGTCGCCCTGTTGCGGGAGACGATTTTTAACGAAGTGAGTCCGCTGGTGGACTCGGATGCGTCCAACAAGGCGGCCGACGCCGATGCGGCCTTGCAGGCGTTGGGCAGCGACCAGGTTGCCTATGGCTACCTGACGGTCACGGTCACCGTGCTGGATACCACCCCGACAGCGGCCGACGACAAACTGCGCGCCATTGAGCGAACCATCCAGGGGCGCGGCTTCGTCACGATGCCGGAAACCCTGAATGCAGTCGATGCCTGGCTGTCGTCGATTCCGGGCCACGTGTATGCCAACGTGCGCCAGCCCATTGTTTCCACCCTGAACCTGGCCCACCTGATGCCGCTGTCGGCGGTCTGGGCCGGGCCGGAGCGCAATACCCACCTGGACGGCCCACCGCTGATCGTCACCCGCACCGACGGTGCCACGCCGTTCCGGCTGGTGACCCACGTCGGAGACGTCGGCCACACACTGGTAGTTGGTCCGACCGGCATGGGTAAATCAGTCTTACTGGCTACCCTGATGATGCAGTTCCGCCGGTACGCCAGTTCCTGTATCTTCGTGTTCGACAAGGGTCGCTCAGCGCGTGCCACGGTGCTTGGACTCGGGGGCGAACACTACGACCTGGGAGGTGACGGCGCCATTGCTTTCCAGCCGCTAGCACGCATCGACGACGAGTCCATGCGCGCCTGGGCGGCGGAATGGATTGCCGGGCTCTTGCTGCACGAAGGGGTAGATGTCACGCCGGAGGTCAAGGATGCGGTCTGGTCGGCGCTGAACAGCCTGGCCAGCGCGCCGGTGGAGCAGCGCACCCTGACCGGCCTGTCAATCCTGCTGCAATCCAACCCTTTGCGCCAAGCCCTGCAGCCCTACACACTCGGCGGCCCGCATGGCCGCCTGCTCGATGCCGAAGAAGACCGGCTGGGCCAGGCCTCGGTGCAGTGCTTCGAGATGGAAGAGTTGATGCATGGCAAGGGCGCGGTGCTGCCGGTGCTGAGCTACCTGTTCCGCCGCCTGGAGGAACGCTTTGACGGCGCACCGACGCTGCTGATCCTCGATGAGGCCTGGGTTTTCCTGGACGATCCTGCTTTTGCCGGGCGCATCCGCGAATGGCTCAAGACCTTGCGCAAGCGCAACGTCTCGGTGGTGTTCGCGACCCAGTCGCTCGCCGACGTGCAGCGTTCAACCATCGCCCCCGCGATCATCGAGAGCTGTGCAAGCCGCATCTTTCTGCCGAACCCGCAGGCGACCGAGCCACAGATACGGTCCATCTACGAAGGCTTCGGACTCAACGCGCGGCAGATCGGCATCGTGGCCCAGGCCCAGCCCAAGCGCGACTACTACTACCAGTCCCGGCTGGGCAACCGGGTGTTCGAGCTGGGCCTCGGATCGGTGGCGCTGGCCTTTGCTGCAGCCGCATCACCCGAGGACCAGCGCGCCATCGACCAGGTGTTTGGCGATGCCGGACCGCAAGGGTTTGCTCGGGCATGGCTACGCCATCGCGGCGTCAATTGGGCCGCAGACCTGATCCAGGAATTCCCGTCACCCAAAGAAAGCTTGCCATGAAAAAACCTTTACTTTTTCTCGTAACGACGTTCGCGTTGATGACGTCACCAGCCCACGCCCAGTGGGTCGTATTCGACCCGTCGAACTATTCGCAGAACATCCTGACGGCGGCGCGTACGCTGGAGCAGATCAACAACCAGATCCGCCAGTTGCAAAACGAAGCGCAGATGCTGGTCAACGACGCTCGAAATCTCACGAGTCTGGATTTCAGCGCGGTGGCGCAGTTACGCGCGGCACTGGCCAGTACCAACCGGCTGATCCAGGAGGCGCAAGGGCTGGCCTATGACGTGTCGCGCATGGACACCGACTTTGCTCGTCTCTACCCGGAGGCTTATGCGACAACTGCAACCGGTAGTCGCATGGCGCTGGATGCGCGGGAGCGCTGGAGTTTTTCTCTCAAGGCACTGCAGACCACCATGCGCATGCAAGCACAGGCCTCGCAGAACTTCGTGGTCGATGAAAGCACGCTGGCGGACCTCGTCAACCGCAGCCAGAGCGCCGTCGGCCAGCTGCAGGCGACGCAGGCCACCAACCAGTTGCTGGCACTGCAGTCGCGCCAGTCCATCCAGGAACAGCAGCTTCGCATCACGCAGGACCGTTCCGTGGCCCTAGAGCAAGCGCGCACGGTGGCGGCGCAGGAACGCGCACGCGAGGTGCGTCGGCGCTTCCAGGGAGCAGGCACCCCATACACAGCGCAGACGGTGAATTTTTATTCACGCTAAGGCGATTGACGTCAAGGAGACGACATGCAACGAATTTTGATGATGGCCGCGTGTGGGCTGGCGCTGGCCGGCTGCAGCCCACCCGGCTCAGTTGACACGGCCGAATCGCTTACCGCCGATCCTCAGCGCCTGAAAGAGGTGATGCACCAATGCAAGGCCGACCGGGCCAAGCTTGGTGAAGCCACTTGCACGGCCGCCAGCGAGGCCTGGCGGCGTCGCTTCATGGGAGACGGTAAGACGAAGTATTCGCCTGCCCCAGTGCCGAAACTGCTGCCGACGCTGAAGGACTGACGGCCATGAACGATCTGTCCGTTATTGACCGGTTTCTGGACGTGTATTCACGCTATATCGATTCGGGCTTTGGCTTGCTGGGCGGGGAGGTTTCATTCCTCACGGCCACGCTGATCACCATCGACATGACGCTGGCTGGCCTGTTCTGGGCCATGGGTGGTACCAGCAACAGTGGCGAGGACGTCATCGGCAAGCTGATCAAGAAAACCCTTTACGTCGGCGCTTTTGCGTTCATCATCGGCAACTTCAACAGTCTGGCCGGTATCGTCTTTCGCTCATTCGCCGGTCTGGGTCTCGTGGCGTCGGGCTCCAGCCTTACCCAGGCCCAACTGCTGCAGCCGGGACGGCTGGCCAGCGTGGGCGTCGATGCGGGGCGACCCATCATGGCGCAGATTGGCGACCTGGCCGGGTTTCCGGAAGCATTCCTGAATCTGGACAGCATCGTCGTGCTGTTCCTGGCCTGGTTGGTAGTGATCGTGAGCTTCTTCGTGCTTGCGGTGCAGCTTTTCGTGACGCTGATCGAGTTCAAGCTGACCACCCTGGCTGGATTCGTGCTGATTCCGTTTGCACTGTGGAACAAGACGGCGTTCCTGGCGGAGCGGGTGCTGGGCAACGTCATCTCGTCGGGCATCAAGGTGCTGGTGCTGGCGGTCATCGTCGGCATTGGTTCGGGAATTTTCAGCGAGTTCCAGTTGCCGCCGGGAACCGAGCCTTCGATTGACCAGGCACTGGCCATCATGCTGGCTTCGCTGGCACTGTTTGGGTTGGGCATCTTTGGACCGGGGATTGCGACGGGTCTAATTTCGGGGGCACCGCAACTCGGCGCTGGTGCCGCTGCGGGGACCGCCCTCGGTGTGGCTGGCCTTGCAGTCGCGGGCACTGCTGCTGTGGCGACCGGCGGCGCTGCCATCGCCGCCGGTGCACGGTTGGCCCCAGCGGCAGCTCAACGTGCGGCCTCCGGAATCGGCGGTGCGGCACGTTCAGCAAGCAGCCTGGCTGGCAGTGCCCGGTCGGCCTACCAAAGCGGTGCAGCCGCCTCCGGTGAAGGTGGGATGCGCGCGGCAGCTGCAGGCGTGGCCAATGTCGCGCGCAGCGGCGCGAGCACTGTGGGACAGAAAGTGGCCTCCGGTGCCAAGTCGGTCCGGGACCGGGTTGCATCCGCCACGTCCTCCACATCCGCGACCGCCACACCATCCACTGTTGCTGGTGCAGCAAACTCCGCATCGCCCACAGGTGGTGACAGTCCCACCACCCCACCCGCCGAAACACCCGGCTGGGCCAAACGCTTGCAGCGTAACCAGAAACTGTCTCACGGGGTGTCCATGGCCGCCCACGTGCTGCGGTCATCCGACCACGGCGGCAGTGGCGCCAGTCCCAGCCTACGTAACGAAAGCGAAACATGAGCATGCGATTCAAACGACCCCAGGTGCATTATTCCGACACGCCCGCACCCGTGACACCGTACCAGGCTGCTGGACAGGTGTGGGATGAGCGCTTGGGCAGTTCGCGTGTGCAGGCACGCAACTGGCGGCTGATGGCCTTTGGCTGTCTCGGACTGGCACTGGTGATGGCGGGCGCACTGGCCTGGCGGGCCAATCAATCGCTGGTCACGCCTTACGTGATTGAGGTCGATGCCGCCGGTCAGGTACGTGCGGTGGGTGAAGCGGCCACCCCGTACAAGCCGACCGATGCGCAGATCGCGTTTCACCTGGCGCGCTTCGTTACCAACGTTCGTTCGCTGGCGATCGACCCGGTGGTGGTCCGACAGAACTGGCTAGAAGCCTACGAGTTCGCCACGGACCGCGCCGCCGCCACACTCAACGAGTACGCGCGTGCCAACGATCCCTTTGCGCGGGTCGGACAGCAATCGATCGCCGTGGAAGTGACCAGTGTCGTGCGCGCCAGCGACAACACGTTCCAGGTGCGCTGGATCGAGCGCAGCTACGCCAACGGCGCGTTGTCCACGACCGAACGATGGACTGCGATGCTGTCCATCGTCGTCCAGGCACCTCGCACGGAGGAACGGCTGCGCCGCAACCCTTTGGGCATCTACGTCAATGGCTTGAGCTGGAGCCGCGAACTCAGCACCACCGAAGGAAAGAAACCATGAAGACACTGACCACACTGCTGGCGATCACAGCCCTATTGGCGAATACGGGGTGCGCCACGCGCAGCGTGCCGCCACCGGAGATCCGGCTCGACGAACCCGTTGCGGCCAAACTGGCTGCGGAACCGCCCAAACCGATGGAGGTCGTGGCCATGCCGCAGCCGCTGCCCTTGCCCGAGCAGCTCAAGCCTGTGCCTGCGGAACTTGAGAACAGGTCGAAGCCGGAGCCTGCCGACGCGAAAGAGCGGGTGACCCAAGCCAACCAGGAGGCGCGCATGGCACCGACGCGGGAAGGCTACGTCAACGCGATCCAGGTCTGGCCGTATTCAGAAGGTGCGCTGTACCAGCTCTACGCCAGTCCGGGACGGGTCACCGTCATTGCTCTGCAGGAAGGTGAGGAACTGGTCACCGTCTCCGCCGGGGACACGGTGCGCTGGATTGTGGGCGATACGGCCAGCGGCTCCGGCACCAGCCTGCGCGTGAACATTCTGGTCAAGCCCACGCGCGTCGGCCTGAAGACCAACCTGGTCGTCACGACGAACCGTCGCACCTACCTGCTCGAACTGAGCTCGACGGAGCGAACCTGGATGGCATCCGCGTCCTGGGACTACCCCAAGGACCGCATACTGGTCCTGCAAAAGCAGGCGCAGCGGGCAGAGGCGGCAGCACCCGTGGAGAGCGGCATGTCGCTGGAGCGTTTGAAGTTTCGTTATGAGGTGACCGGCGGTAATCCCGCCTGGAAGCCTTTGCGGGCCTTTGACGATGGGGAGCGGGTCTACATCCAGTTTCCAGCAGGGATTGCCCAAGGTGAACTGCCACCGTTGTTCGTCATCGGCGCACAGGGCGACGGGCAGTTGGTGAACTACCGGTTCCGAACGCCCTACTACATCGTGGACCGGATGTTCGGTGCGGCAGAGCTGCGCCTTGGGACCGACAAAACTCAGGTCGTGCGGATACAGCGCACGGACGGTGCGCCGCGGAGTGGGTCATGAACATGGCTGCTATTCAAGCCAATCCAGCGAATTCACCCAAGGAGTCGGCGGACAACATGGCCCTGCGTGCTACACCGCCCCAGGTCATGCGGCTCAATCGACGTACGCTGTCTATCCTCGTCGGAGTCTTGTCGGCTGCGGTACTCGGGGCGACAGTCTGGTCGCTACAGGGTGTGAAGCGCCAGCGTGACGGTGCCTCACCGGAATTGCACAACGTGGACCGGGTGTCGAAGTCCGAGGGCTTGGACAAGCTGCCCGCTGATTACGCCAAGATTCCCCCAGCAGCCGTGCCGCCCGTCTTGGGGCCGCCACTGCCAGGGGATTTGGGTCGCCCTATCCTTCGGGCGGAACGGGAGGCAGGATTGCCTCAAACCCCTATCGTTGGGGCACGTTCCAACACCTTCGATGACGCGGCCCACGCGGAGCGATTGAACCGGATTCGCGAGGTGGAGGAAGCGGCAAAGGCCCCAGTGGTCTTCAAGCAGAGCGGTCATCCTGCTGCTCGAACGAATGGGGATGCCTCCCCCTCCAATGCTGCACTGGGGCAGACTGATCGACGAGGCAACATTGATGCGGCGACGAACGCCCCTGATGGGGGTCAACCGGCTGGCTCAACCGCCACGAGCCCACAGGACCGTAAGCAGGCATTCATTGACCGTGCTGCCGACCCCGCAACCCTGAGCACGAACCGTCTGCAATTGCCAGCTTCACCATACCAGGTCATGGCCGGGACCATCATCCCGGCGGCCTTGCTCACCGGCATCAATTCTGACTTGCCCGGCCAGGTGATTGCCACGGTCACTGAGTCGGTCTACGACACGGCAACGAGCCGGCACCTGCTGATCCCGCAAGGGTCTCGTTTGATGGGCCGGTATGACAGCCAGGTGGCGTTTGGCCAACGGCGCGTGCTGCTGGTGTGGACGCGGCTAATCATGCCTGACACGTCGTCTATCGCACTGGACCGCTTGCCGGGCGTGGACCCGGCTGGCTATGCCGGTCTGGAAGACGGGCTGGACTGGCACTGGGACCGAATTCTCGCGGGAGGATTGCTTTCCACGTTGCTGGGGGTGGGCGCCGAGCTGGCGGCACCGCAACGCAGTGGCGCGGAAGGTCAAGTGATCATCGCGGCCAAGCAGAGCGTCCAGGATACGGTCAACGAAGTGGGCAAGGAGATCACCAAACGGAATCTAGACATCCAGCCGACCTTGACGATCCGGCCAGGGTTCTTGCTGCGTATCGTGGTCAGCAAGGACATGGTGCTGCGGCCTTACCAGCCTTTGTTTTACGAGCGGAGCGGGCGATGAGCATCAGGCTACGTTTAGGACCGTTACCCAAGTTGGACACCGTAAAGCTCACCCTCACAATCCCAGCAACTTTGAAAGATGACCTGGATAGGTATGCCGCATTACACGGTCAAAGTTGGGGATATCCCATCGATGCAATTGCGCTCATTCCGCACATGTTGCAAACGTTTATGTCGCGGGATCGGGGATTTCGGCAGGCGGCAAAGGAAGTTTCTGCACCGAAGCAGTTTGTCGGGTCCAGTCAAGAAAACGTGCAGCAGCCTCCGACGGCAGACCATCGGGACGAATGAGATAAGTCGTTAGAGTTAGATCAGCCTCTTTCAATGGTCGCAGCACTATGCCTTGCGCGGATGCCGAAGACATCTGCTGAGCAGTTGCAAACCCTATGCCGTGACCGGCAGCGATGAGCGCCAGCAACACACTGACCGAATTGACCTTACCCGCAATTGGTGACCGCTCAAAGAAATCACGATTCAAGCCACCAAAATTAATATGCGAGCCTGCGCCAGACTCGAAGAGAAGCAGTGGTTCACCAGCCAATTCACTCAGACTGACCGTTTCCATAAGCGCCAATCTATGCCTCTTTGGAAGAGCCACCAGTACTGCTTCTTCCCAAACCGGCTCTGCAACGATGCCTTCACTGGGAACGGGACCCGGTACGAAACCCACATCGAGTAAATCCTCTCGCACCCATTCAATTTGGAGGGCCGGGGGTAACTCGAAGAAACGGACGTCTAAATTATTCGCAACGAACTTAAATTCAGACAACAGCGCCGCTGCACGAGAATAGGCGATCGAATCGCTAAGACCAATCCGTATCTGCCCTTGGCGCCCTATGGCTGCCGCGACCACACTCGCTCGAATTTGTTCAATAGCTGTTATCACTTTGTACGCCTGCTTTAAAAATACCTGACCGGCCCAAGTCATGCGAGTACTACGCGTTGTTCGTTCAAGGAGTCGTACTCCCAAATCTCGCTCAAGATCTCGAATCGCACGAGAGAGCGGGGATTGCTCAATGCCGAGTCGGTCAGCAGCCCGAGCAAAATGCAGCTCTTCCGCTAAAACGACAAAATATCTAAGGTGACGTAGTTCCAATGAACGACTCAATGTAGGCAGTCAGTTCATGAATTCAAAGGGACGATGCCAGTTCGGGCACAGCCAGAAACAAGTCAGCTTCAAGGCCATAGTCGCCACGGAGAAGATCGGGGCTTCGGGGTCTTTGTTGATGGCCACGATCACCTTGGAATCCTTCATGCCCGCGATGGCGGTGTCCACCACGCTGTTGTCCGACTTAACTCGTTGACGTTGTAGTCCACAACGCGTTTGACGGGGACGATGGCTTTCATTGTGATATCTCCTGAAATCGGATATTTAAACCAACACTAAGGGGTATTTGTCTCGGGCGCGATCAGCAAGGCGCGCACGTCGTTTATGTTGGTGCCACTTGGGCCGGTATGGATGCAAGTTCCTATTCTTGACAGCAATGTGAAGCTGTCGTTGTCCATCAGATGGGTCAGCGGATCGAGACCGAGTTGGCGGGCGCGTTCAAGCGTGTCCTCGTCGACGATTGCGCCGGCCGCGTCGCTGCTGCCGTCGATGCCGTCGGTGCCGGCGCTCAGTGCTGAAACGCCCGACTGGCCCTGCAGCGCAAGTGCCAAGGCGAGTGAAAACTCCGTATTGCGCCCACCGCGTCCATGTCCCGTCACAGTCACTGTCGTTTCACCACCCGACAACAAGACGCAGGGTGCCCCGAGGGGTTGCCCGCGCCGAATGACCTGCTGTGCAATGGCGGCGTGAACACGTGCGACCTCGCGGGACTCGCCTTCAATGCGATCACTCAGGATCAATGGCGTCACACCCCCCTCTCGCGCAACTTGCGCCGCTGCTTCGAGTCCGTCCTGAGCGCAAGCAATCATGCGCGTTTCACCGGCCAAGAAGCAGTCATCTCCCGGCTTTGGCGTTTCCAGCGACGCATCAAGCAGTTGCTTTCGCAAGCCAGCGCTGATGATCACGTCATAGCGATCAAGGACTGCCAGCGCATCAATGCAGCTTGAAATATCCGGCACGGTGGGTCCCGACGCGACCAAGCCAAATTCGTCGCCAGGAATGTCCGACAAGACCAGCGTCACCACATGCGCCGGAGCGGCCGCCTGCGCCAGCCGGCCGCCCTTGATGGCAGAAAGGTGCTTGCGCACGACATTCAACTCATGGATCGTCGCGCCGCCACGCAAAAGCGCGCGCGTGATGGACTGCTTTTCTTGGAAGTTGACACCTGAAGCGGGGAGCGCCATGAGCGCAGAGCCACCGCCAGAAATCAGCGCAAGCACCAAGTCTTGTGGCCTCAGACCGGCGACTGCGGCCAGTATAGAACGGGCAGCGACGAAGCTAAACGCGTCAGGTACGGGATGGCTGCCTTCGAGCACGCGGATCCGAGGCAGCGCGTCTGCCGCCATGTTCGGTGCCACGACGACGCCTTCCAACTGCCCCTTCCAATGCGCCTCAACGGCCCGGGCCATGGCATACGCAGCTTTGCCCGCTCCGACCACAATTGTTCGTCCCTGCGGCAGCGCCGGGAGATGGCGCGGTAGCACCACCATCGGATCGGCCGCCGCGACGGCAGCGGAGTACATTTTTCGCAGTAACTGCGCCCGCGCCTGCGGGCTCATCGCTCGACCTCCACCGTAGCTCTCATTGTCTTTGATGTCGCACCGTCATAGACTTTGGCATTAACGCAGTGGCCTTTGGCCCTGCCTTCGAAATGGGCCTTGATACCGTCGAGGACAAGCATGCCCATGGCGATACGAACTTCCAAGGTTGCGCTGCCAATATGAGGAAGCAGCGTTGCGTTCGGCAACTGAAGCCAACGGGGGTCGATCTTGGGTTCGTTTCGAAAGACATCACTCGCGACGCCCCCTATTTGTCCTTCAGCGATAGCCTTGAAGAGAGCTTCTTCATCGATTAGATCGCCACGCGCGACGTTCACTACCAGCGCCCCAAGCGGCAGGAGATTCAGGCGCCTAGCGTCCACCGATCCTTTCAGTTCCGGCGTACTTGGCGCGCAGATGCACAGCACGTCGCTGACAGCCATCAGGTCGTCAAGGGAGGGGTGATATAAGCCACCGAACTCGCGGTCGACTGGGAGGCGAGAGCGGTTGTGATAGTGCAAAACCATACCGAAAGCCTTTGCGCGCTGCGCTACTCCCGTGCCGATGCTCCCCATGCCAAAAACTCCCAGCCGCAGGCCCTGCAGTGATCGGCCGAGCATCGACGTCGGCGCCCATGGTCCCCAGCGGCCTTCACGCAATGTGCACTCGGCTCTGGTCGTACCTCTGGCGGCTGAGATAACTAGAAACATGGCGAGGTCGGCGACGGCATCAGTCAGTACGTCAGGGGTATGGAACACAGGTAGCCCGCGCGCGGTGGCCGCGGCGATGTTGATATGGTCGTACCCTACTGAATATGTCCCGAGCACCTGTACCGAAGCGGGCAGCTCATTCACCAGGGCAGCGTCGACGCGGTCACCAGGCATCACGATTACGGCGTCCTGTCCGGCAGCGGCCTCGATCAATGCGCGACCGATTGGGGCAAGTTCGCGCCAGACCGAAACCTCGAAGGCAGCTGCGGCGCATTCAAGTACTGCCTGTGGCGGAACGCCAGTGATCAGCAATCGGCGACGCTTGCTGGACGAAGACGAGGATTTTTTGTTCATGTTATTTACGCTCAGACATCTATTCTGTGAACATGACGAATACCGATCTTCGTCCGTAATATCTTTTGTTCCTTCCGGCAAGCACTTGGTAGTTGGGGTTTTCGACGCAGAGTGAAGTGTGCAGATCAGGCTGCATCCAAACTCCTGATAAGAAAGCTTGCATCCATTTCATCCAGGGATGTAACGCCCAACATCGCCATGTTGCGGGACACTTCAAGCTTGAGAAGCTCAATGGCCTTGTTCACTCCCGCTTCCCCGCCGACTGCAGCGGCGTAGCCGAGGGGTCGCCCGACAAAAACAAATTTTGCGCCAAGCGCCAGCGCTTTTAGAACGTCACTGCCCCTGCGTACACCGCTGTCCAGCATGATTGGAATTTCGGGGCACGCAGCCACGATTCCGGGAAGCACCCGTAGCGGCGCGACGGCCCCATCAAGTTGTCTGCCACCATGGTTGGATACGATGATTGCATCGGCACCAGCATCTCTTGCAATGCGTGCGTCCTTACTGCTGAGGATGCCTTTGACGACGAGCCCGCCGTTCCAGATATTTCGAATAAGGGCGAAATGCTCCCAGCTCAAATGCCCTCTGTCGGAAAAGTCCCGTTCGACATTGGGCGAAAGGATAGGTGATCCCCGGGTGGCATAGCTGTTTTCGAAATGCGGCATTCCATGACGCAGCAGCGTTTTCAGGAATGTGCCGAACAGCCATCGGGGATGGGTGATTCCATCCCAGGCCAGCCGGAGGCTGGGCCGCAGCGGAGTAGAGAAGCCGGCTCTGACGTTGTTTTCACGATTGGCCGCCACCGGAGTGTCGACGGTGACTACGAGAGTCTTGAAACCCGCGACGGCGACTCGCTGGATAAGCGCAGTGATATTCGCGTCATCACCTGGCAGATACGCCTGGAACCACGCATCAGGATTCGCTCGCACGACTTCTTCGAGGCGAATCAGCGAGGATCCGCTCATGATCATCGGCACGTTTGCGCGAGCGGCGGATCGTGCGAGAACTATGTCACCGCGATAAGACGAAAGAGCACTAAGACCCAACGGCGCGATACCGAATGGCGCAGCGTAGTGGTGACCAAGCAATGTCGTGGTTTGGCTTCTTTTTGAGATGTCGACCAAAACTCGGGGCACGAAATCAAAATCTTCAAACGCCGCGCGATTGGCGCGCAGCGAACGGTTTCTTTCGGCGGCCCCAGCCATGTATCCAAAAATCGGCCGCGGCAAGTACTTGCGTGCAGCCGCCTCAAAGTCGTCCAGACACAAGAGGTCGTCCAGTCTCCGAGGCGCACAAGCACCTCGGTCCGGCTTGTGCTTGTCGTTGCCGCCAGCGGCTGAGACGACGCCAGGGGCCGACGGGGTGCTAGAACTACGGGTGTGCATACTATTTCTATGAGCCATCACGCGTGAATCCGGTAGTTGCGAAACCACCGACAACCGTAGCTGAACTTTTTAGAGACAATCGTCGTTTCATTGAAAACCTTTCTTTGCGTGGATTTCGGAGGGACTATTTCTCGCCCCAAGGGATTTCTTTCCAGAGTTGCTTGAACTGAGCTTCTGCACCGCGCAACTCGGCCTCGTACTTGGCAGGGGACAGATAGCGCAGGGGAGCGAAATATGTAGCTGCTTGCGCCTGAAACTGGGGATCGTTCGCAGCGCGCTCGACCGCTCGGACCAGGAGTTCGCGGATAGGCACAGGCAGGCCCTTCGGAGCAGCGATACCTCGTAGAGACGCCAACTCGATGTCGAACCCCTGCTCCTTGAACGTTGGCAAGGTTGGCGCGAGCGCCGTGCGCGATACGCTCATTTGGCCCAGGTGACGTAGCGGGGTTCCTCCTTTTGAGTATTGGAGGGCCTCGCCGACGTTGATCGCCCCGACGACTATCTGCTTGCCGGCAAGGGCAGCATGGACCTCAGCGGCACCCTTGAATGGAATATGGTTCATCTTGACGCCTGCGGCACGTTGAAACAGCAACATCGCCAGGTGGTCGTCTGACCCCAGGCCGGTGGTTCCAACGCTCACAGCGCCAGGGTTCGCTTTCGCAAAGGCTGAGAGGTCACTCAGATTCTTGATTGGGCTGTCAGCATGTACGGAGAAGTTGCCTGGGTCATCGACGATGTTACCCAGAAGATCAAAGCTCTGCCATGAAAACGACGCCTGGCGCTCAATCGGGATTGTCAGCAGATTCGGCGTGTTGATGAAGCCGATGGTGTACCCGTCCGGAGCCGCATTCGCCAGCGCGGTAAAGCCGATCGCTCCGCCCGCTCCGGGCCGATTCATTACGACAATCTTCGCGCCGTCACCCAGGTACTTCTCGATATATGGAGCGATAACGCGTGCGATGATATCTGTCCCACCTCCGGGTGGATACGCGATCAGCAGGTTGATCGGCTTCTCAGGATACGCTGCGCGGGTCGCACCAGGGGCCATGGCGGCTAAGCCGACCGCGACCGAGAAAAACACTGCCGGGATGGCTTGGAGCATTTTTTTTAGTTGGCTGATTGTCTGGTCCATCGCATGTTCTCCGTTTGGTTGAAAAAAAGAGGTTGTTTACCTCGCGCTACGCAGGCAACCCGGCGCCGCTCTGGCGAGTTGCATGCGGCTGAGACGGTCCAAAAAGCGCAAAGTAGCGTGCGACGAACGTAGGCCACACTTCAGGATTGACCAACCTCGGTGGCTTGTCTCCGTTGAGTACCTGCAAGATTTGCTCGGCGGCGATTAGTGCTATGTTGCGCCGTGCTTCGTGCGTGACACCTGCGGTGTGAAAAGTTGCGTAGACGTTGTCCATCTTGAGCAAAGGATGGTCAAGGGGAGGCGGCTCCTGGTCCCAGACGTCGATTCCAGCGCCGGCCAAATGCCCAGTTTGAAGTGCTGCGATCAACGCTACCTCGTCATGTATGCCTCCGCGAGCCGTGTTGACGAAGATGGCACCCTTCTTCATCCGCCCAAAAGCCTGTTCACCAATCATCTTGAGCGTGCTGCCATCGCGCGGGCAATGTAGAGACACGATGTCCGATCTGCTGAGTAAGTCATTAAGCGACACCGCAGTAGCGCCACGGCGCTGAATCTCTTCCGCACTTAGATGGGGATCTGTTGCGAGCACTTTCATTCCAAATGCTTGAGCGAGCGACGCGACGCGCGTTCCGACGTGCCCTATTCCAATAAGACCAAGCGTCTTTTCACGGATTTCGTGCCCCATCACGTCCTCTCGCGAGAAGCCGTATTCACGGCGCATCCTCCGATCGCATTCGAGCATTCGGCGGGAAACGCCCAACATCAATCCGAGCGTATGCTCGGCAACCGATGCAGCGTTGCCTCCCGCCTGGTTTACGACAGCGATCCCGGCCCTGGTGCACGCTTCGACATCAACGGTGTCATAGCCTGCACCTGTCGATGAAACGCACAAGAGATTGGCGCAGCACCGGAGCAAGCTCGCGTCGACAAACCACTGCCTCGGGAGTTCGTCCTTGGCGGCCGACACGTGGTAGATGTGTGCGCCCGAAAGCAGCTCCCATGCCTTTTCGTCCGCTCCCCGCACCGGGCAAACGCCAAGTGAAATGTCTTGCTCGTCCCGAAGCCGCTGGTCGAAAACCGGGTCAATCCACAGATCGAATCGCGCCACCTTCTTGATTGCTGCAGCCATCTTTTGCTTTTCACCGTAAAGTGAGCTGGGCGTGATGATGGATCCGGTCATCCGCGAGGTTGAGGATTGCAGCCAATTCGCTTCAGAGTTGCGTCCACCCAGGAGGTATCTAAAACGCCCCCTGCGATGTCCGCCAGCGTCTTGACCTCGGCAGCACTTTTGTTTTTCGCGGCGGCGTACACCGTCTCAACCTCTTCGTAAGGAACGCACAGCAAGCCATCGGCGTCTCCCACAATGAGATCGCCGGGGTTGATCACCATCCCATCGATCGCGATTGGCACATTGATCTCCCCGGGCCCGTCTTTGTAAGGTCCGCGATGGGTAACGCCGGCGGCAAAAACCGGAAAGATGCCGGACCGAATCATGTCGAGGTCACGAATGGCTCCATTTATGACAAAACCGGCGATGCCGCGTTTTTGCGCATAGGTGACCATGAGCTCACCGATCAGAGCATTGGTCAAATCTCCACCGCCATCGACAACAATCACGTCTCCAGGCAGGGCTAAATCAAGAGCCTTGTGGATCATTAAGTTGTCGCCAGGGCGCGTCTTGACCGTTAACGCAGGGCCCACCAAACCGCCGGAACTGTGCATGGGGCGCAGCCGAGCGCCTCCAGCCGCCATGCGGAACATGCAATCGTTGATGTTTGCGACTGGTAGTGAGCGGAAATTTTCAACAACGTGCGTATCGACTTGACGTTGCCGCTTAAGAATTTGAAGACCGACCATTACTTCCTTCTTTCTGTGAACATGATGAATACCGGCGCCCGCCTGACGCTACAGCATGATTAAGACAATAAAAAAACAATATTGCGAGTTGCGCTCAAACCATTCCTGGACGCCGAGCTCATCGCATCAGTAGCTTGGGGAGGAATAGCACCACCTCGGGCACATACGTCACCGTAAGCAGGATCAGGAGCAGCGCCACCAGGAACGGCCAGAGCTCGCGGGTGAAGTCGGCGATGCTCACCCGCAGCAGCGAGCAGACCACGTACATCACCAACCCGAAGGGCGGCGTGACGAGGCCGATCATCAAGTTCAGCACGACCACGACACCCATGTGCACGGGGTCGAGCCCCAGAGCTGCAAAGACCGGCACCAGTACCGGCACGAGAATGATCAGGATCGCCGTGGCGTCCAGGAACATCCCAAGCACCAACAGTGCCAGATTCAACAGCAGCAAGAACACGATCTTGTTATCGCCGAAGATGGCGAGAAGCTGCACCACCGCGGGGCCGACTTGCTCGCGCGCCAGCAACCAGCTGAACGGGGCGGCGGCGGCGATCACCAGCATCACCACGCCTGTCTGCGTACCCGTCTCCAGCAGGATCCTGGGCAGGTCCACCGGCCGCAGGCTGCGGTAGACCAGCAGGCTGAGGGCGAGCGCGTAGACGACCGCCACCGCACCGGCCTCGGTGGGCGTGAACACGCCAGCCAGGATGCCCCCCATGATGATGACCGGCAGCATCAGCGGCAGACCGGAGGTGCGCAGTGCCAGGGCGAGGCTCCGCAGCGAGGGACGCGCGCCGCGCGGGAAGTTGCGCCGTCGCGCGATGACGTTGACCGCGATCATCAGGTACAGCCCCATCAGGACACCGGGCACCGCACCCCCTAGAAAAAGCTGCCCGATGGACACCTCGGCGATGGAGCCATAGATGATGAACGGGATGCTGGGTGGGATGATGGGCGCTATGACTGCGGAGGCGCCACTCAATGCCGCCGCGAATCGCGCGCTATAGCCGGCCTTCACCATCACCGGCACCAAGATCTTGCAGTCGGAGACCGCGTCGGCTATCGCCGACCCGGTCATGCCGCCCATCACCATGCTGTTAACCACGTTCACCTGGGCCAGTCCGCCCCGCAGGTGCCCGACCAGCGCCATCGCGAGCTGGCTCAGCCGCTCGGTCAAGCCGCCGCCGATCATCAGGTTGCCGGCCAGGAGGAACAGCGGGATGGCCATGAGCGGGAAGCTGTCCGCGCCGGTGAGTATCCGCTGCGGCAGCACCATCAGCGGCACGTCGCCGAGCGACAGAAAGGCCACGAACGCGCTCAGCACCATCGCGAACGCCACGGGCACGCCGATCGCGAACAGCGCCAGCATGACCCCGAGCAGCAGGGGCATCATGCGCTACGCTCCTCGTCGCCTGGGAGCGCACCCGGCGGCAGCGTGCCGCTGATTCGTCGCAGCGTCCGCTCTACCTGGTACGCCAGCATGATGCCGGCGCTCACCGGCACGGACGCGTAGATCCACGACATAGGCACCTGCAGCATCGTCGCCTCCACATTCGCGGTCGCCTCGACGATGCCGAGCCCCTGCACCAGCAGGACCAGTAGAGCGGCCACCATGAGCGCATCCACGGCCCATGCCAACGCCAGCTGCGCGCCACGCGGCAGCAGCACGACGATAGTCTCGACAACGATGTGCGACCCGTGCCGGTAGGCCACTGCCGCGCCCAGAAAGGTGACCCAGACGAATGCATAGCGCGCCAGCTCCTCGGTCCAGGAGAGCGGATCCCCGAGGACGAAGCGGAAGTACACCTGCAGAATCACCGTCGCCACCATTACGGTCATCAGGATCACGACGATGCTTTCGACGCCGTAGCGCCAGATGAAACGGATTGTTCTCATATGTTTCCCCTGTAGTGTCCGATCAACGCAGTCCTACCGCGAGGCAAAGCCAATAGCGGTGCTGGTTTACGGGTGGTTTTTATTTGGTGTCGATTTGAATTTCGGTGCTTCATTTTTAGGTGGTTCCCTTAAGTTGACAACTTTGGGGATTACTTAGGGATCGGAAAATTAAAAACCTGCCAGTTTTCATCATTGCGAGCGAAGCGCGGCAATCCATGCCGCTTGCACACCAACATGGATCGCCGCAGCCTACGGCCTCGCGATGACGAAGAGAAAGTGTTTTTGCAATTTCTGCATCCCTTAGTGCCTGACCGAAAACCCTTCAACCGATGCTTCACGTTGGCACTGCGGTGGGTGGATGCCGGCTCCCGGCGGAACCCCACCCGCTTCGGAGCCTACCCCGCCGTCCGTAGAATCTGGTCCAGGAGCCCCGCCTTCCACTTGTCCGCGAACCTGGGTGGCACGTCCCTCAGGACGATGTCGGCGAATGCCTTCGTATCCGGCTCGACGACGATCATCCCCTTCTCCTGGAGCGTCTTCCTTACGTCCGACTCCTGCTTGGCGATCTGCTCGTCGGCGTACGCGGCTGCGTCGTTCACCGCCTGTTGTATGAGCTTCCTGTCGTCCTCGCTCAACGACTTCCAGAACCTTTCGCTGGCGATCATCCAGCCGTTGCCGCGCACGTGCGCCGTCAGGATGAGGTACTTCTGCACGTCCTGGAAGCTGTTGCCATGGATGGTGGCGAGCGGGTTTTCCTGGCCGTCAATCGTCCCCTGCTGGAGGGCCGTAAAGACCTCCGGGAAGGCCATGGGCGTCGGGCTCGCCCCGAGCGCCCGCCACCCCGCGACGTAGACCGGAATTTCCGGCACGCGGAGCTTGAGGCCACTCAAGTCGGCCGGCGTCTTCACGTCACGGTTTTTGGTGGTCAGGTGGCGGGCTCCACGGTTGACAATCCCCAAGACCCGCACGCCCTTCTTGGAGAGGAACTCCTGGTGCATCGCCTGGCCGATCGGCCCTGACAGCACGTTCTGCAGGTGCTGCTGGCTGCGGAAGACGTACGGCAATTCCATGGCCCCATACTGGGGCGCGGCGACGCTGATGATCAGCGAGCCGCTACGGCCCATCTCGATGGCCCCGATCTGCATCGAGTCGTACATGTCCTTTTCGGCGCCTAGCTGGCCGGTGTGGAAATTCTGTACGTTGATGCGACCAGAGCTTCGCTCGGCGGCCAGGGCCTTGAACTTCTCGGCGAAGTGAAAACCATCGCCGCCGCGGCCGTCGGTGTGGTTGAACCGGATTGTCAGCTCCTTGCCGATCGCCGGTGTCGCCAGCATTGAGCCGCCGAGCCCCACGGCCCCCATTGAACCGATGCCTGCCAGTACCTGGCGCCGTGTCTTACGCGGCATTCCCTCGAACGTGTTTTCCATTTCGCTTGTCTCCATGATTTTTATCGCTCCTGTTTAAGAAAAGTCAACAATGGGGAAGGCAGTCCCCGCACCCCTGCGCGCTGCGCCGCTTTCAAGCGGCACTCAACCACTACCTTGGCTGAACCGATGGACCCGCAACCAGGTCGGTATAAGCATGCATCTTTGCGCCGCAACACGACGCACAGTTTTGCAATCAAGATTGAAAATAGGCAGTCTTCAGGTTGGTGAAGAACTCCTGATTGCTGTGGCCGATAGAGTACGCTCCAAGACCAGAACCTTTTACACCACCAAACGGCATGTGAGCCTCGCTGGTCGTGCCATGGTTGACATGGACCATTCCTGTCTCGCTCTCACGTACAAAGTGCAGTGCCTCGTCGACATCGCGAGTGAAGATGGAAGCCGCCAGCCCGTACTCGACCGAGTTTGCGACTTCAAACGCGTGGCGGGCATCCCGCACCGCGATCATGGCTAGAACCGGGCCGAAGACTTCCTGGCGGGCGAGACAGTTGTCTGGCGACACGCGATCGATGAGTGCCGGCTCGAGGAAATGCCCATGGGCGAGGTCTCCCTCTTCCAGAACGCGACCGCCGAAGCGGATGCGCCCGCCCTCGTCGAGTCCCGCAGCCACGTTGCGCAGCACAGAGGCCCGATGCTGGCCGGTAATCAGCGGCCCCATGTTGCTCTTGGGGTCCCACGCGGGACCGACCTGGATGGCGGCGAGCTCCGCAACCAAAGCCTCGCTTAACTCATCGGCGAGACTTTCAAGCACGACCACTCGGCTGATCGCGGTGCAGCGTTGCCCGGTGGTGGTAAATGCGGACCCGGAAATCTGCTTGGCGACACTGCTGACGTCCTGGTAACCCAACACCACCGCCGGGTTCTTGCCACCGAGCTCGAGCTGTGTTCGCACCAATCGGCGAGCCACTTGGGCGTTGATCTCTGTGCCGGTCTTGGTCGAACCCGTGAAGCTGACTCCGCGCACGAGCGGATGCCGGATCAAAGCCTCTCCGGTACCTTGGCCGGTGCCAAGAACGAGATTGATGACGCCTTTGGGGATGCCGGCTTCCGTGAACACATCCATCAGTTTGACCGCCGACCAGGGGGTCAAGTTTGATGGCTTGAACACGATGGTGCATCCATAGGCGAGCGCCGGGCCGATTTTGCGAACCGGGGTCAGGACAGGGAAGTTCCAGGGTGCAATAGCGGCGATGACACCCACTGGTTCGCGCAAGGTCATCGCTAGCCCGTTGCGCTTTTCGCTGGGCAGTGTGTCGCCGTTAATCCGACTCGCTTCGCCGGCACAGAAGCGCAACTCCTTAACAGCGCGCATCACCTCGCCGCGAGACTCGGCGAGGATCTTGCCCTGCTCTGCAGAAAGCCCAAAGGCCAGTTCGTCAGCGCGCCGCTCGATGATATCGGCCGCGCGGAACAGCATGGCACCGCGCTCCGGTCCAGGCACCTCGCGCCATGTCTTCCAGGCACGATGGGCGGCACTCACGGCGCGCTCAACGTCTTCTGGGGTGCTCTCGGCGAAATGGCCTAGGACCTGATCCTTGCGGGCCGCATTGTGCACCGCAATGGCGTTGGCACCCGCATCCTGCCACTCGCCATTGATGAAGTTTCCGTAGCGGCCGCCAATATTCTTGTCAAGCCAGGCTTGCATGCTCATATAAGTACTTTCTGGAGGTTAGATTAGAGCTCAGCACGCAGAAGACTCTTCATGTCTTCACGGGTCGGCTGGCGGGGGTTCACAGGTACGTTGCCCGAGAGCAGTGCCTCGTCTGCAACGCCGTCGAGATCGGCTTCTGTCATTCCGAACTGGCCGAGTTTCGCGGTGATGCCGACGTCTGCCTTTAGGCTCTCGACAGCGGCAACCGAGCGCTCGGCCGCATCGCGCAGGCTCAGGCCGGCAACTGGTTCGCCGAATATCTCCGCGATGCGGGCGAATTTTCCGAGATTGCCGGGCAGGTTGTAGCGCATGACGACCGGCAGCATGATGGCGTTGACCAGGCCGTGCGGTATGTGAAAGCGAGATCCCAGCGGCATCGCGAAGGCATGGACCAGCCCGAGGCGGGTGCTGTTGAATGCCATGGCCGCGAGTGTGCTAGCGAGCAGCATGTCGGCACGGGCGTGAGCGTTGTCTGGCTGTGCCACCGCCACCCGTAGGCTTCTGGCGATGAGGGTCATCGACTGTTCGGACATTGCCTCTGAAATCGGCTGGGTCGCCTTGTTGACATACGACTCCAGCGCATGGGTCAGTGCATCCATACCTGTCGCCGCAGTTATGGTGGGCGGAAGCGAAAGGGTCAACTCCGGATCAAGAAGGGCAACGCGCGCGCAGTTGAGGACACTTCCGACACCAAACTTGGTCTTCTTCTCCTTGTCCGAAAGCACCGACCAGATTGTCATTTCGCTGCCTGTGCCGGAAGTAGTCGGGATCGCAATCACGGGGACCCCTGGCCGTTCGACCTTGTCAACTCCGGCGTAGTCGCGGATGTTGCCGGGGTTGGTCAACATGAGTCCAATCACCTTGGCGACATCCAAGGCGCTGCCGCCGCCCACACCCACGACGATGTCGCATTCCTTCGACTTGGCGAGTTGGACACCGCTGTCGACCGAGCGCGCGTCTGGGTCGCTCTCGACGTCGGTGAAGGTAACCACCGGTATTCCGGCGGCGGCCAGTTCGCCGGCGACACGTTCGACCAAGCCGGCCTTGAGCACGCCTGGATCACCGACCACCAGCGCGCGGGTGCCGTTCAGGCCCTTAACCAGGCCAGCTAGTCTGGTTAGCGAGCCCCAACCGAACTCGATGGCGGTGGGAATATGGTAGCTAAAAGAGGGAATAGTGTGAATCATAATTATCTTGCTTCTCTGACGTTAAACGATCCAGGCCCCGGCTCTGGTACACGCTTCGACATCAACGGCGTCTCCAGGCAGGGCCATATCCAGGGCTTTATGGATCATCAGGTTATCGCCAGGGCGCGTCTTGATCGTTAACGCAGGGCCCACCAAGCCACCGGAACTGTGCATGGGGCGCAGCCGAGCGCCTCCAGCCGCCATGCGGAACATGCAATCGTTGATGTTTGCAACTGGTATTGAGCGGAAATTTTCAACAACGCGCGCATCCACTTGGCGTTGCCGCTTAAGAATTTGAAGACCAACCATTACTTCCTTCTTTCTTTCTGTGAACATGATGAATACCGGCTTCTGTTAACGTTACGGTGAGAATAATACAATAAAAAAACAATATTGGGAAAATAATCATGGTCTAAATTTACGACTACAGGTAAATTGTGAAATAGCAGTCGCATTTTAGAACAATTTTAGAACAATTCAATTTCCGCCTCATTTTTTGCGACAGTTCTCAGCACTCGTTCAGAACAGCACGAAGAGAGAGCTAAAGTTGAGCGGGAACTATATATTTTGATGGAGCGAAATCAGATGCCAACGGCAAGTGAGAAGGTATACGACCTACTGAAGCAAAGGCTAGTCGGGGGCAGCTACGCTCCTGGCGCGCAGCTCAAGGAAGAGCACATCGCGCGAGAGCTTGGCTTGAGCCGAACACCGGTGAGAGCCGCACTGAAGCGCCTGGTTGATGACGGGCTGGCGACAGCGGATGCAGGCCGAGGCGTTCATGTTGCCGAATGGACGGAAGTGGACATCAAGGAGACATATCACCTACGAAGTCTCCTTGAAGCTTACGCCGCCCAGTTGGCTGCAGAGCGCGGCGGTGTCACGCTGGTCACCGAGCTGAAACAGCTCAATAAGCGAATGGCCGCCGCCATAGCGAAAGGCGGCCCAGAGATGGTTTCAACGGTACAGTCCATCAATAGCCTGTTTCATCGGGCCATTCTCGAGGCCTCTCGCTCTCCTCGCTTGAAGTCTTTGCTGGGAGCAATCATCGACATGCCCATCATCGTGCGGTCATTTTTCATCAGCACCACGGCTGATATAGAGCAGAGCCTGCAGCACCACATGGATCTGACTGCGGCCATTGAAAGCCGTGATGGCGATCTGGCTAGACAGGCAATGCAACTTCACTTGCGTATTGCCACCCACCGGTTTCTACGACGGCGAGCAGAGTTTGTGCGTCGAAACGCATCGGCTCAAAAGTCTTAGGCTGGCGCGAGCACCCACGGGTGGGACTCTGCCTGTTGGCGCCAACGCGATATTGACCCAGGTGCCGACGTTCGACTGACCCAGGTCTTTTCCTCGGAAACCGAATGCTGGCAACGGTTCGCGAGGCTGATGTATGGGTCAACGGAATCCCGGCACGTGGGTCAATTCTCGACTGGCTGCAACAAACAACTTACAGAAAGGTAAATCAGAGGCAGTTTCATTTGCCGCTGGCGGTTTTCCACCATCCTTTGGCAAGCTCCTCTGTCAGCAGCGTCTTGAGGATGTGTTCTACACGCCGTGCAGCGCGCGAGAGCGGCCTTCCGCTGGTGTGGGCGATCGAGACCACGCGATCAATCGTCGGCTTGACAATCCGTGAGGTAATCAATGCGCCATTGGTCGGGTCGTTTTGTACCGCTGCAAGCGATAGTATGGTGTAGCATCCAGTGCGGCGCACCATTTCCTTGAGTTGCTCCGGTGCATCCACTTCAGCAGTCACATGTAGGCCCACGCCGACCTTGCTCAGGGCTTCTTCGATCACCGTGCGCAAGCCGTGCTCGCGGCCGGGCAGCACCAAGGGGCAACCAGTCAACTTGTGCGCAGGAAACTCGCCCCTGGCGTTGATGCGGCCATCAAGTGCGGCCTGATCCCTCGCTGCCAAAAACAGG
>ERZ1292640.250-Hain-H43-02um-R1-250-length-43426-cov-7_pt1 | contig 43426 bp, 24 predicted proteins | sample MGYA00564404_ERZ1292640 | MGnify/ENA primary metagenome ERZ1292640 (study PRJEB36523, sample SAMEA6512636) | groundwater metagenome | collected 2019-01-08 | study: AquaDiva: Metagenomics assemblies of 32 groundwater samples | reverse complement strand
CTTTTCGTCCTCTTTCGTTTTTTGCGGCGATCCTCGGCGGGTAGAGCGAATCGGTGAAAGTTTTGTTGCCTTTCGGCCGCGCCGCCCTCAGGGCGGCCATGCCGGAAGTGGCGCGGGTGGCCGAAGCGCGTGTTGCGGGGCGGTTCGTGGGCCAATGACAATGCCGCGAACCTGTCCTGTTCGTATCGCAACAACGACACGCCCGACAATCGCAACCAGAACAACGGGTTTCGTTGTGTGGTGGGGTTGGGCGGTTCGGCTCCAAGGTGGCACCACCGAAAAATGGGCGCGATGCCGGATGGGTACGCCTGTCCGGCCAGAGCCAAGAGGTCACCTAACCGCCCGCCCCACGCCCCGGAGCAGCCGGGGACAAGACGCGGCGCCGGCCGTGGCCGGTAAGCCCTGCGGGGCTGAAAGTCACGGCCGGCATTTCCGCCACGGATTGCTTGGCGCGACTGCCGCCGCAACCATACAACCGTTAACGGGCGACCCTTTGGCTGCGACCAAGGGATAAGAAATGCAGCCAGCACTCGGTGACAGGCCGTTGGTAAATCCGGCCCAGGGCCAGGGCATAAAGCTGAATCTGCGGCGCGTAATATCCGGCCTTTTCATCAAAATCCGCAGCAGCGACAGCATCGGTCTTGAAATCAAGCAGCCAAAGTTCCGTGGGCAGAATCACGACCAAATCCGCCGCGCCCTGTACCACGACAAACTCGCCGGGCAAGGCCTGCGCTTTGGACAACAAGTTAAACTCGGCCAAATCCGCGGCTGTGATCCGCGCGGTAAAAGGCAATTCCCGGTGGACACAGCTCCGGTCGGCCCGGATTTTCTTTCCGATATCGGAGCTCCAGAAGGCGGCCAGAGCGGCGTAATCGAGCGCCTGGCATTCGCTCGGCAGCAAAAGTCCCTCACCTTCCATTCGCGTTGCATCCTGGCGCAGGGCCGCCTCGCTCTCCAGACAGTCCCAGGAAACAAACTGCAAAAAGAGATGATGCGCCGTGCCCGCCTCGGCTGAAGTGAGAGTTCCATCATCAGGCCTGCGTTCCGGCCTGAAAACGGTGGGCGCAACCCAGGGCGCCGTCGTAGCCGCGTCGTCCACAGCCAGCGCCAGGCGCCGGCGCAACGCGGTGACGGACGTTTTGGCAGGCTCGCGGGTGGCGGGCAGAAACGGATATTGCCAGGACAAGCGCTCCTGGAGCTTTTGCCAGGCTGCGGCATCGGTTGGCGCCGGAGCTTCCGGCGGTCCTGCTGCCGCGTTGGCAATGAGTTGCTCCAGGGCACCTTGCAGACTCGAGTCATCGTGGATGCGCCAGCGCAGTAAAGCGCTTTGCCCTTGAGTTTGTTTCGCCCAATCCAAGCTTCCGGCAGCCTCCGGCAGCCAGGGACCGAGCCAATCCAGGCCGCTTCGGGCCGCCAAAACCTGCTGCGTCTCACGGCCTTGGGCCGAGGAGTCGGGCCAGCGCTCGACCAGCGTGGTGCGCGCAGCCGTTCCGGCCAGGAGGAGGAGATCACAGGCGCGAGTCATCGCCACATAAAGCAGGCGCATCTCCTCACCCAGCAGTTCTCGCTTCTGGCGGCGTCTGGCCAGCCAATAAGGCAGACTGGGATACCGCTGTTCGGTCATGGGCGGCTTTACCTGCGGACAAAGCCCGTACCGTTCGTCCAAGATGATTTGCTCGGACAAGTCCGCGAAATTGAAAAGCTTGCCCAAATCAGCCACGGCCACGAGGGGGAACTCGAGTCCCTTGCTTTGATGAATGCTCATTAATCGAACGGCATTCTCCGTTTCCAGCGGGGCGGGCGCATGATCGATTTCAGCCGCCTGTTGCGCCTCGATGAATTTCAGAAAGCGAAACAGGCCCTGGCGTTGGAACTGGTCAAATTCGCGGGCCCAAGCCTGGAACCGTTTGACGTTGGCCAGCCGTTGTTCGCCCCGAGGCTGCGTCAGCGCCCAGGCCAGGTATTGCGTGTCGCTCAGGATTCGCTCCAGGCATTCCGACAGCGAGGCCTGCCGCATACAGCGCCGCCATTCGGCGAAGCATTTTAAAAAGGCTTCCACCTTCGGCCAGGCGGATTGGGCGCAGGAGCTTTGGGGTTTGAGATTTGAGGTTTCCCGGTGAAACCGTTGCAGCGCGGTCCAATAATGGCCTTTGGGCTGGACGAGCCGAATCTGAGCCAGTTCATCCAAGGTCAATCCGGCCAAAGGCGAACGCAGCACCGCCAGCGCCGGCACATCTTGCAGCGGATTGTCCAGCAACGTCAGCAAGCTCACCAGGTCCAGGATTTCGGCGCTTTCAAAAAACCCGCCGCGGCCGGCCTGCAACGGCACACCCAGGCGCGCGAATTCCTTGGCATAACTTTCGACTTTGCCCCGCGGCGAACGCAGCAAAATGACCATGTCCTTCCACTCCACGGGCCGGTGCTTTTGCGCTTCCTTGTCCCAAACACGATAGGCTTCGCATTTCAACTCCAGCAGCCGCAACCCGACGAGCAAAGCCTCCTTCTCGGTGTCGGAGCGTTGGCCGGCGAAGTTGCTTCCGCCTTCCGATTCTGTTCCCTCAAGGTCAATTGCGCCCTCGGCTTGGTCCTTATCCTTGGCACGCAAGTGCAACTCAACGCGCGGCGTCGCGTCCTGAGCCACGGTCAACGCGCCGCGTCCTTCCTGGTTGCCAAAGACCAGCCACGCATTTTGTTCGTAGGCCACGCCGCCGATTTCTGCGCGCATCAAACCGGCGAAAAACGGATTGATGAAATTCAGGATGCTTTCGTGGCTGCGAAAATTCTCCGATAACGGAATGACCTGGCCGCGAGCCGGATGGTCGTTCCATGCTTTGACATAGCTCTGGAAAATGTGAGGCGCGGCCAGGCGAAAGCGGTAGATGCTCTGTTTCACGTCGCCCACCAGAAAGCGGTTCGCTTGGTTTCCGTCCCGGCTCAAGGCAGAGATGAGGGTGTCTTGCGCCTGGTTGATGTCCTGGTACTCATCCACGAAAATCAATTCCAGCTTTTGCCGCCAGCGTTCGGCCAAAGGCCTGGGCTGTTGGAGCGCGGGATCCCACAACAGACGCAAAGCGTGCTGTTCCAGATCGTGGAAATCAATGGCGCCCAATTCGCGTTTGGCTTCGGCGAAATCGCGGCCGAACTCCTCCGTGAGTTGCAGGAGCGTCGCCATCTGTCCGCGCGACCATTGCCAGTCTTCGCCCAACGGATCGGCGCTCTCCGTTGACGAAGCCAGCGAATGAAAAAAGGCGGCTTCTTCGAAGAGTTTTTCCAGGGGCTTGCGCAAAACAGTTTTCTTCTTGGCAGGCCAGGTTTCGTCCAATGCCAGAACTCTTGCCAGCAGCAGGGCTATTTGCGCTGGCGCCAGCTGGGCGGTGCTTGCGACCGCAGGCGACCCGGCCTCTGCCTCGGAGGTCGGTGACAGCGCTGAGATGTCGCTTTCCGAAAGTGGAAATTGCTCCAGCACTTCCGCGCCTTGGCGGGCGTTGATATTCTCTGGCGGTTGCCGGCGCAGCACCGGCAGCCACAGGGCGCGCCATGATTTCAACCCATCAATCAGCCAGGTGCGCCAGTGCGCCGGCTCGGATTGTGAGAACGCGGCTTGCTGTTGGGCAAACCATCCCGCCGGGTCCGGCAATGTCTGCGTGTACTCGTGGACCCGCCGGACCAGCTTGCGGATGGGCAGCTCCCGGCCTCGCGCCTGGCTTTGGATCAATTCCTGGACGGCCGTGGCAGCGGGTGTCGCGCCGGCGTAATGCCGTTTCAGCAGGGCGGTCAGCGTTTCCTCGGCCAGCAACCGGGTTTCTTCCTCGGCCAGCACGCTGCATTGCGGATCGATCTCCAGCTCGTAGAAATGTTCGCGGACCAGGCGCAGACAAAAGCTGTGCAGGGTGGAGATGTGGGCCGTTTCCAGCAGGGCCAGTTGTTCAGCCAGATGGACATCGCTGGGCTGTTTCTCGAGTCTTGCCGTTAAGGTCTCGCGGATGCGCTGGCGCATTTCGGCGGCGGCGGCCTCGGTAAAGGTCACCATCAGTATCTGGTCGAGCGAATGTCGCGCCTTTCCCTCCAAGAGCCAAGCGATACAGCGCTCCACCAGGGTGCTGGTTTTGCCGGCGCCGGCGCCGGCCTCCACCAGCACATTGCCTCTGGCAACAATCGCCCTGGTCTGGTTGGAAGTGAAGCGGCTCATAATCATCTCGGCAAACCCCTGGCTGTGCCGGAGGACTCTGACGGCTTGGAAGGGGATTCCGGATTCTCGAGGCCGGCGTGGGCGTCCGCGCTCCCTTCATCCGTTTTCTTCAGCACGCGATATTCATGCGTCCAGGGATCGATGCGGCAAACGGAGCGAAAATCGCATTGGTCACAAGCCAGCAGCGAGCCTTTCCGGTAGGGATCGACTTTGACCACTCCGGCAAAAATCTCTTGCCCCATGCGCCGGAGGTTGACTTCAACCTTGTTCAACATTTCGGTGAAGCTTCCCGCATCCAAAAGGTCGGTGCCGCGTTGGTACGGTTCGCCGTTCTTCTTGAGCCGGTACTTGAATTGGTCGCCTTCCATCGCTCCCGGCCGGTTATCCAGCCGGCGCAGGAATTGGCCGTCAAATCGGCCCGCGTGCTGATAAGCGAGTCTTCGAGCTTGCTGGCGGGCCGCCAGCGCTTCGACGCGGGTCCGGGCATTTTGATAGGCGCCGCGCAGATTGACGTAAAAGACACCAGCGGGAACCAGCCGTCCCACGCCGAAAACAGAGCGCGGGTCCTTGAGATCGCGCAAAACGTTCAGATAGGCCGGAAGCTGCAATTGCACGCCTTGCTCGCACAGGATGGGATCGAGCTTCTTGCCGCTCGATTTGTAGTCGATTACCACGCACAGTCCTTCCTCGCCGCCGGCCTGCTTCCAGAGGTCCACGCGGTCAATCTGGCCGCGAAACGAGAGCGCATGGCCTTGCCCGAGGTCGATTTCCCAGGCCGGAAGCGCGGCGTTTTCCAGGCCAAACGCCAGCTCGACCGCGCAGGGATCAAACTCGTATTGCCGCATCCAATCGACGATGGCCTCGATAAAGTCTTGCAGCGACTCCTGCAAGGAGCGGGCGGTGAGCCGGCTTTGATCGGTGGCCAGAAGAAGCCCCTCACGGAAGGCGGGAATGAGTTGGCCGGCGATTTGTCCGATCCGTGCGCGCGCTTCCGCTGGAGCGAGGTCGCGCCAGTTCCTGTTCTCCTGCCGCACCTGCTCATGGAATCGAGCCAAAACCTCATGCTGAAAAGTCCCTTGTTCCCGCACATCCAATTCGAAGAGGGTGCGTTCTTCAGCCTGCAATCCAGAGCGGACGAAAAACTGGAACGGGCAGGCGGCATATTGTTCCAGCCGGCTGACTGAAGTCCGCAAGGTCGAACCGTAAAGTTGTTCAGCCAGGGCCGGCGCCAGCCTCTCCGCCGATTCGGTCGATCGGAAATGCTCCAGCCGTCCGCGCAAAGCTGCGAACGCCGGGAAGGCCAGCAACGAGGCCAGCTCGTCGGACCGGGGACCGAGCAGCGATTGTTGTTTGAGCAGCGGTGCGACAAGTTCAGAGGCGTGCTCGCTCTCCAGCCAATGTGGCGCCGCGGCAAATGTTTCTTCCCGGAGCGAGGGGAAAAGGCGTTTCAAATGCGCCAGAAACGGCGATGGATTCAAGACCTGATCATTCTGGTCGCGCAAGCTGTGAGTCAACACGAGCCGTTGCCTGGGACGAGTGCAGGCGATGTAGCCGTAGTACTGCTCCCGGGCCAGCGCGGCGCGGGTGCCGGCCTCCAGACGCACGCCCAACTGTGCCATTCCTTCCCGGTCGCTTTCGGTCAGCAAATTCGGCGCGACCGGTGTGGCCGGAAACACGGACTCGTTCAGGCCGAGCAGCAGGGCCATCTGCAAATCGGGATTGCGCGAGCGATCAATGGCGCCGATCAAGACCTGGTCCAAGGCCGGCGGGATGATGCCCACGGTCTGGCCGGCCAAACCGGCTTCCAAAATCGGCAGCCATTCCCGCAAGGGCAACGATTCGTGGGCAAAAGCCAGAGCCAGGTTGTCCAGCCACTCTTGCATTTGCTGCCAGAAGGCGGCGTGCAGCGGATTGGTGGAAGCAGCCGTCCAATCCTGCAATTGTTCGCCGATTCTTAATTGCTCCCAGAATTGCCGCAGCGCTTCGGCCAATTGGCGCCCGGACGGGGCTGAGCCGAGGGTCATAGCCAGGCTCTGAAACGGCGGCAGCAACTGCCGCCGCAGGCGCTCCAGCCAAAGAGAAAGGTCGGGCTGGTCAGGCACACTGAGCGGCTGGTGCCAACCCTTTCCTTGCCAGCCGTGCGCCAGCGCCTCGTTCTCCAGCCGGTCCAGGGCCGCTTCATCCGCATGGACCAGGCCGGTTTTCAAAGCGCCAAACCAATCTTCGTTCTGCCAACGGAAGGCGACCGTGCGCAACGCGCTGCGCGTCAATTCCGCGAAAGGGTGATGCCCCACCGGTTCGCGGCGGTCCATGAAGAACGGAATTTCGTAGGCCAGGAAAACGCGCCGCACCGAATCGTGATAGCGCTCCAAATTCCGCACCATGACTGCGATCTCTCGAAAACGTCCGCCGGTGCGAACGAAGTGAAGGATTTCGCGGGCGGCCAGAATGGCCTCGGCTTCGGGGTTCGGACAGACCACCAGGCGCAACGTTTCAGCTAATTGGGGAGGGGCGGCTGCCAAGCCGTTCTCGTTCTCCGGGTGGGAGTCGAAACTGGACTCGATCGCGTTTATTGCCGAAGAAGTCAGGGACAAGGTGGAACTTGTCCCTCCCGGAAAGGGTTTTGGTTGCGCCCAATGTTTTTCCAAATGCTCCAAGGCAGGATTATTGGCGAAGCGCGAGCGGGACACCTCGCGCTCCAGCCAATCCTCAAAGACCTCCAAACCGGGCACAGGGGCCAGGCGGTCTTGAAGCCGGCGGACGGTATGTGTCACCAGCGACCAGGGCGAAAGCCACGAAATGCCTCCGACAGCGGCGCGGTCGAGATTGAAAGCCAGCGTGGCGTGATGACAGCGGGGCAGGACCGCGCAAAGCAATTCCATTTCCTGCGGTGACAAATCCGCAAAACCGTCCAGCCAAAGGCCGGCCAGATCGATTGCGGATTGCGGATTGCGGATTGCGGATTGCGGACTTGGCTCGCTCAGGGCTTCTGTGGCCAGCGAGAGCAACCGGTCTCCGTCCTGCAACCGGTGTTCCTCCAGCCAGTCGAGGTAAGCGTGCCAGAGCGAGGCCAGGTCCTGCAGCTTGAGAGCCAACGGGTCCGCAGGGTGGACTTGCGCCGCCAGCGCCGTCAACTGGCCGGGAGAGACCTGGAAACGCTGAAACTCGCCGAGCAGCAGACTGAGCTGTTGGGCGAATCCACGCAGCCGGGCGGTGGCCCGGAACAGCTTCAGTTCATTCCGTTTTCGCGCCAGCACCGCGCGCAGGACCATGACGCGGCCTTCTTCGTTGAGCATTTCCGGCGCGCCGTTCTGGCATTGAGTGAGAATGAATTGAGCCAGCCGTTCGAAGGAAAGAATGTGCAGCCGGGCATAGCCTGGCAGCGACGGGTCAGCCAATAATTGGCGTTCGAGTTGAAAAGTGGCTTGCTTCGGCGCCAGGAAGACGAGCGGCGGCCCCGCTGGCGACGCCAGCAAAGCGCGGCGGATTTCCGCCAGACAACGGAAGGTCTTGCCGCTGCCGGCCGGTCCGAGCAAAAAGCGCGTTTGCACACGACTCTTTTCACGCAAAGCAGGCCGAAGGCAAAGGTTTTTATTTCAAAGGCGGCTCACAGAGTTTTCACTCGACAAAACAGGATTGCAGTGTCTCAGTGACATTATGAGAAGTCGCCGGCTATTCCGTTCCGGTGGCGCTATCCGGACGGGTTGGTTCTTGAGCATCTGGTCTTCCTTGAGTCGGACGGCCCAAGAACGCCCTCGGACCGTTACGCATCGGCTCCGTGCGAGCCAGAGGCCTGGTTTTACCCTCATCGAACTGCTGGTCGTCATCGCGATTATTGCGGTGCTGGCGAGTCTGATGCTGCCGGCGTTGTCCAGGGCCAAGGCGAAGGCGCACGCTATCCAGTGCCTGAGCAACCTGCGGCAGATCACCATGACTTACAAGATACACATCGACAATGATTCCGGGCGGTTTGGATTCGATTATCCATATCTTAACGGTCCCTATCCTTATCACTATGTCGGTTCGTCCGTGCAGGAGTGGTGGAGGAATCGCTGGGGGCGGACGAACGAAGGGTGGATTTGCCCAAGCGCGCCCGAGGTGCCGACCAACAAACTCGCCCGCTTGCCAAGCCCATTCCCGTGGTCGTACGCCGGGACGATTGACTCAGCCTGGGTTGTGTCTGGGCCTGGTTCCTGGTGGTGGTATCCGGAGCCGCCCGGGCCAGGCAGCGCTCCACTGCGGAGGGCTGGCAGTTATGCTCAGAACCAGTGGTTAGGCGGACGGAGTCACTGGTGGGCGTCGTCGTATTATGGTCCTCTGTCGGAGGCGTCGTTTCGCAGTGAAGAAGAGATTCGGCAGCCCTCGCGCACACCGGTGTTTGCCGATGGCGTGCGGTTCTGGTGGGTGACGCCCAGGGCGGTTGATATTCCGGCGACGAACCTGGTCACAGGCGATTATTTGCGCGGCCCTTACGGGGGTATGGGCGCCCTGACGATCCCTCGTCATGGTTCCCGACCGCAGCGGGTGCCGACCAATCATCGACCGGAGAACAAGCTTCCGGGGGCGATCAACGTGTCGTTTTACGACGGCCACGTGGAATTGGTGAAGTTGGAACGGCTCTGGCAGCTTTATTGGCACAAAGAGTACCAGCCGCCTCCCAAGCGGCCTGGGTTGAGATGAGGCTGGGAGGCGCCGGCCATAGCGACTGTTCAAAAGAGCTGCCGTCCTCGGCCTGGTCTGTCGCGTCTGATCGCCAAACCGGTTGCCTCCTTCACGCCGTTTCACTAGCATCGCCGCATGCAAAACAGGAATTTGGAAGGGAAAGTGGCTTTGATCACGGGGGCCAGCAAAGGCCTCGGCAAAGCCATGGCTCTGGCGTTGGCAAAGGCCGGCGCGCAGGTCGCTTTGGCTTCACGGGATGCCAGATTGCTCGGTGAAACGGCAGAAACGGTTCGTGCCGCCGGGGCCGCCTGCGAGTTTTTTCAAGCGGACGTGACGGAGGAAGAGCAGGTCCGCCGGTTGGAGAAGGACGTGATCGCCAGATTCGGCGCGGTCAGCATTCTGATTAACAACGCCGGGATCAACATTCGAAAGGCCGTCACCGAATTCACGCTCGAGGAGTGGAACCGGGTTCTGCAAACCAACTTGACCGGCGCTTTTCTGATGTGCCGCTCTTTCGTGCCGTCGATGAAGGGCCGCGGCTATGGCCGGATCATCAACCTGACGTCCATCATGAGCCATGTCGGCCTGCCGGGGCGCACGGCTTATGCGGCCACCAAGACGGGTTTGCTCGGTTTCACGCGTGCCTTGGCTTTGGAACTGGCGCCTGACGGGATCACGGTCAACGGCATCAGCCCAGGTCCTATTGCCACGGAAATGAATCTGCCGGTCCTGCAAAATCCCGAACTCAACCAGCAATTCATTGCCAAAATCCCGCTGGGCCGCTGGGGCCAGGTCGAAGAAGTCGGCCAATTGGCGGTCTATTTATGCTCGGAAGAGGCCAATTTCATCACGGGCACGGATATCCTGATCGATGGCGGCTGGTGCGCCCAGTAGCGGAAACGCTGGCATCCCGGGCGGTCTCCTTGCAGGGCTTGTCCCGCGTGTTCTGGAGGCCGCGTGAGGTTTTTCTTTCACGGTAGGGCGAGACTCAGCGAGCCGCGGAATCACGTCCGCCAAGAAGTCACGGCTCGACGGAGTCTCGCCCTGCCAGCTTTTGGTTGCGGCTCGGCTGCGCTGAGGCTGGCGTGGCAGGCAGGTGGCGTTCGCCTCAAACGTCAACTCGTCCGATGGCCAGGAACCCCCATCGGGTAGCACCCGCGTCGCGCGGGTCGGGCGTCACGGCACCGTCACCGCCCGGTAGAACAGGAACGGTTCAGTGGTGGCCGCGGGATCGATCAGCGTCTGACCGTTGGCCGGGATAGGCACCGTCGCCACTGGTTCCCAAGTTGCCAGGTCCCGGCTGCGCTCAACGCGCACCGATTTGCCCGGCTCACCCCTGACTGTAAACACCAGCCCGTTGGCGGTCAGCTCGAGGGCGGGCTCGAACCGATACGGGTTGAACTCGTAAGCCCCCATGTCAGCGCGGGCGATGCCGTCGCCGTTGCCGTCCATGATGCGGGGGAGTCCGAGGAGGTCGGTGGAGCTGAGCGCGGTGAGGTTTGTGCCCGCGTCGATCCAGGGTGAGTCGGGGCGCAGGCGGAAGTCGCCACCGGCGGCGTTCACGAGCCGCGGGTCGGTGTCGATGTTCCCCACGCCGTTGGTGAGCAGTGGCGTGGGGCAGGAATGCTCGAACGTGGCCTCGGAGTAGTTGGCGGCGTTGGCCCAGCGGTTGAGGCGACCGGTGGCCGCCTCGGTCGTGTATCGGTTCCTGGCGCGGCAGGGATGGCGGAAGGTGGCCCCGGACACGCGGCATCCCAAGAGCGACCCGCAAGTCCAGGAGGACTGGAAAAAAACTTCCGGAAGTGCTGGCGACCCTGTTGAAAGCCGAGGGGGTCCAGGGCCGCTCGCCCCGGGTGGTCTTCCAAGACGAGGCGCGTTTTGGCCGGATGGCCCCAGATGGGTGACTGAACGGATCGCCTCCCGGGTGGGAGGAATGCATCCGAGTCAACGACCGAAACGACAGGAACGAATCGCCCTTGCACGCCGCCCACACCGGCCCAAGACAAAAACAACCTTCAAGAAGAAGGCTACTTGAGGGGATACCAACCGAGGTACCGGAACCGGTCCCATACCCAGACAAAATCCCGGTTCGTCTTGCTGGTGCCGCCGGTCCAGAAAAACTCCTGCGAAACGTCCCCTTTGGCAGCGGCGGTGGCGGCTTTGATGGTGGAGGTTTCCTGCCACTTGTGGGATTCGCAATGACCATCGGCGAAGCCGAACGTGGTGCGTTGCTCATGGAAAATGGCGAACGCATCCTCCCAACCCGGCGGACGGTCCCGGATCACCCAGGTGCCGCGGTTGAAGCCACAGGGGAAGCCCCAGGGGCTGCCGTGGAGGGTGTCGGCTTCCTCGATAAAGACCATGGCTTGGGCGGGTATATCCACATGGCTCATCTTGGTGAAGGGTTCAAACTCCCAGCCCGCCGCGCCCGTGCCGTTCATTCCGTCCGCCTTGGAGTAGCTGTCATAAGCCCAACCCGCTCCGGTTCGGAGCCGCTTGGAACGCAAATCGCCGGGACAGTGGTACACCGCCGTGGCGGAGGCATAGACAAAGAGCGGAGACCGCTTCAACCCCTCCTCGACGCGTTTCTGGGCTTCGGTCGTGGAAATCCCGGTCGGCAAGTCAGGCCCCGGAACCGGGCCTTTCCAGTATCCTCCGCCGATGTAATCCCATTCCCACCCACTGGCGTCCATGGAACGTTGCATGGTGTCGCCGTTGTCGTCGGCGTACATCAGAAACGCGTAGAGCAGTTGTTTGTTATTGCCGAAGCAGACCACCCCGGTGGCCTTCAGCTTGGCGCGGCCCAAGGCCGGCAGCAACAGACTGGCGAGGATCGCGATGATGGCGATCACGACCAGCAGTTCAATCAGCGTGAAGCCTCCCCGCGGCCGGGAAGGCCGAAGCACGGAGCGCGAAATAATCATAGGCGTTGCGTTACTGACCTACAACTGACGCGCGGGTCGCTTGCGGTCTCCATATAGGCTGATTCGGAGCCCATGATGTACATCTTCTGCCCATCGGTGAATGTGACTCCGGTTGGCGGGATCGACACGGGGTCCAGCGTGGTGGTGAAGCAGGTCTTCTTGCCTCCCGCCCAGGCGGGGCCGGAGAGCACGGTCAGGAGACCGATCGTGCCCAAGATCCAGATTATGCGTTTCATGTTACTGTTCCTTTCTGTTTGTTTTGTTGGTTCGGTGCTTTCTTGGTCAAGTAACCACCCCATCGCCGGTGGCGTAATTGCCATTGGTCACCACTCACGGTTTCCGATGGTCGAGGAGCCAGTCGATGAACCGGGGCCCGAACTCCGGAGAAAACGTCGGGCGGTGGAGACCCCCATTGATTGTCCACAGTTCGACCGCGCCGCCAGGCGGATATTGCGTATAGCGGGTGACCACCGTTTCGATCCCGGGCACACTCAGATCGAGATCTAGCGAAGGCCCAGGGTCCGTAACCGGGTCGCGGGCCCCGTTGTAGCCGGCCCAAGTCTGGACGCTCCGCACCGCGCCAGGCAGCGGAGCCATGTTCGCAACGAACCCACCAGCGATGGTAACGGCACAGCCCCAGTAGAAGGCATTCACGTCGTCGGTACCCCAAATCTGTAGGATATGGACCAGTTCAGACGGTGCGCAGAGACTGGGGTCGAAGAACGTTCCGGCGGCGATACTGGCAATGCCGGCGATCAGGTCGGCGGACTGGCAGGCCATCCGGTAAGCCATGGCGCCTCCGTTGGAATGGCCGACCACGTAGATCCGCTTCGGGTCCACCGCGAAGCGTCGTGCAATCTCTTCAATCACACCGCGCAGGTAACCGGCGTCATCGACGAGGGAACCGCCCAGATCGGCAGCGGCATCGGAAGCGTAGTCCGTCGCCTGCCAGGACCGATAGCCCAGAACATTCAGCGAGCCGTCGGGGTAGCAGTAGAGAAACCCCCGGTCTTCGGCCAGGGGACGAAACCGCATCCAGTCCTCGACCTCCTGCCCGCTCCCGCCGAACCCGTGCAGCAGGATAACGAGGGGCATGGGCGTTTGGCCGTCGTAGCTGGAAGGGACGTAGAGGGCCACTGGCCGGGGGTGCTTGACCCGGTAGAAGGTTGCCGGAACCGGCGACTGAACGGTGAACGGACTCCGGGCTGTCGCCAGCGTTGTCCAAGGTCCCTCCACCCGGTCGGCTCTCTGGAGTTGTCCGCCTCCGGCCCAGTCAAGGAGGTTCACGCTGCCGTCCCGCCGGATCGCCAGGTTGGAATCGAACGGTGGCGCCAACGTCTCGTTGTTCTCCACGATGGTCACGGCGGTGGTCGGCGTCCCCAGCGTGACCCCGCCGGTCGGCTGACTCAAGATCACCTCGAAACGCTCCGCACTCTCGGCCACCGCGTCGGGGAGGATGAGGATCGTGATGCTTTTCACCGTCTCGTTTTCCCTGAACTCGAGGGTCCCGGCGACCGCCTGGTAGTCCTCCCCCGCCTTGGCCGTCAGATCGCTGGTAGCATAGTCCACCGTGAAGGGTCCCAGGTTCCCGTCGTTGCCACGCAAGACTGGCAGGGTGACGGCACCCGCCTTCTCCCAAACCGACTGGCTGGTGAGTTCGAAACCGACCCCGGCATCGTTGTCCCGAATCGAAACGGTGGTGTTCGTCCGAGTGCCCAGGACGGCTCCGCCCATTGGACCGCTCAACGTTACCTGAAATGTCTTGATGGCCTCTTTGACCCCGTCATTGAGGATGGGGACGGCAATCCGCTTGAGCTTCTCCCCGGGCGCGAAGGACAAGGTCCCGTTGGTGGCCGCGTAATCCAGTTCGTTCGTGGCGGTCACGTCGGTGGTGGCAAAGTCCACGGTGGCGGCGCTGTTCTCATCGCTGCCCCGCAGTACGCCGATCAGCACCGTGCCCGCATCTTCGGCCACGGCATAGCTGGCCGACTCGAATTGCAGGCCCTGGTCGTTATCAACAATCGTGACCGTGGTGGTCCGCGTCCCGCCCAACGTGCCGCCTGTCGGATGGCTCAAGGTCACCCGGAAGGTCCGGTTCAACTCTTTCAGGCCGTCGTTGAGGATCGGGACGGCGACCACCTTGAGCCGTTCGGTCGGCCCAAACGCGAGCGTATTGGCGAGGCCCGTGTAATCGACTCCGTTGGTTGCGGTCCCGTCGCTGGTGGTCACGTCCACCGTCACGGTCTGGTTCCCATCATCGCCCCGCACGACGCCAATCAAGACCGTCCCTGCCTCTTCGGCGATGGAGTAGCTGGCAAACCGGAATTGGATTCCAGAGTCGTTGTCGGCGATGGACACGGTGGCGGTTGCGCGCGCACCCAGGACCGCTCCCCCGGTGGGGTTGCTCAAGTTGACACGGAAGTTCTTGGTGCCATCGGCGAAGCCGTCGTTCAAGACCGGTACCACCAAGTTCCGGTTGGCCTGGCCGGGGCCGAAGGCCAACGTCCCGGCGACCGCCGTGTACTTTAGTCCCGCTGTGGCCGTCCCGTTGGTGGTGGCATAGTCCACACCAACCTCCGTGGCGAGATCACCCTGGCGCTGGACTGTGAGCGTCACCGCCCCGGCGGCTTCGTTCACACTGAAGCTGCTGGCGGTGAATTGGACGGTGGGCTGGGCCAGGCCAGTGCCGACGGCGGCCAGCAGCCAAACCAGGGCCGTTGCCAATCCGGTCGCCCGGCTGCTCAGGATGGTTCCTGCGCTGCGTGTTTTCATAGTCGGTGAGTCTTCGTTTGACTGTTTCCTGCCCGTTTCGCGTCTCGCGGCAATGCTCTGGGACCGGGCGGCGGCATTATCGCCAGCCGATCCTTTGGGAGTTTCGAGGTCGTCCCAGGGCCGCACCGGGCCGGTATACTTCGTGGTTCGTTATCTCCCCTCGTGATGGCTTCTACTGCTTCACGGCCCGGTAAAAGCGCTGCGGGTGGAGAGCGGCCTCAGGATCGGTTAAAGTTGCATTCGAGCTCGTTGGCGTTGCGTTGGTCCAGTCGGTCCACGCGGAGAGATCGGTCGAGACTTGGATTGTGTAGGCTTGGTTGGTCTGGCCGATCAGGTTCAACTGAAACGAGCCGTCGAATAGCCGCTCGGGCGAAGCGAGAACAGCGACAGCGGCGGGCACAGCGGCCAGTTCCAGCGTGCGGAGGCTGACCTCGCCCGTCACCTGGTTGGTGGCCAGCAAGCGTAAGACGTAGAGGTCGGGCGCATCTGGTGTGAAAGTGGGATTCCGAACGGTCGTGGAAGACAACTCGGCCCGCGAGGCGGCCGGACGTCGAACCCAGCTCCACTGCCAGGCGGTGGCAGATTGTGGCGCCGTGTCCAATTGCCGCGTCACCCCTACCGGGGCGAGCGCCAAGTCAACAACGGGACGATCCGCACACGCCTTGAAGCCAACGCGGATGGTGCTGGCCGTGAAAGTCACCCAATCACCCCATCCTCCTCCATCGGCCACATACAGGGTGCCGCTGTTGTCCACCGCGATGCCGGCCCACACACAATCCCACCAACTCCGGAGCACTAGCTTGAAATGCGCCTCGCTGCCCGTTCCATCGGCGCTTTCTATCTGCCCGACCATGCCCGCCACGGTCGTCACCACTCCCGCGGGACTGATCTTTCGTATCGCGCTGTTCCTCCCGTCGCTGACATAGAGGTTGCCGACGCTGTCCACGGCCACGCCATAAGGCCAGTTGAAGCGGGCCGCGCTGCCGGTCCCATCCGCATAGCCTCCGTCGGGATCGCCATCGCCGTTGGTGTCGAGGGCCAAACCTGCGAGGGTGGTCACGACCCCCGCCGGACTGATCTTCCGAATCGTGTGGTTCCCGGTATCCCCCACGTAAACGTTGCCGGTGACATCGACCGCGACGCCCTCTGGACCGCTGAAGCGGGCCGCGCTGCCCGGCCCATCGGTGCTCCCAGATTCCCCAGCCTGGCCCGCCAGCGTCGTCACTTCCCCCGCCGGACTGATCTTCCGAATCGTGGAGTTGCAGGAGTCCGCAACATACACGTTGCCGATGTTGTCCACGGTCATGCCCGCAGGTCCGCAAAACCGCGCCGCACTGCCCGTCCCATCGGCGCTCCCACCTTCCCCGGGCAGACCCGCCAGCGTCGTGACTACCCCCCCCGGTCCAATCTTGCGGATTGTGTTGGCCGCATGGTCTGCCACATACAGGTTGCCCACAGGATCCACCGCCACGCCACTGGCGAGGCCGAACCGCGCGGCGCTGCCCGCGCCGTCGGCGCTATCATTGCCTCCGGCCTGTCCCGCCAGCGTCGTCACTTCCCCTGCCGGACTGATTCTCCGGATCGCGCAGTTCGATGTGTCTGCCACATAGACGTTCCCTGCCGTATCCACGGCGACACCTTGAGGGCCACCGCGGAAGTTCCCAAAGCGCGCGTTGTGGCCCGTCCCGTCGGTGTCGCCACCTGCTCCCGCCTGCCCCGCCAGGGTCGTCACTGCCCCCGCTGGACTGATCTGCCGTATCGTCTGGTTCCCCGCGTCCGCCACGTACACGTTGCCGGCACGGTCGACCGTGATGCCGGAAGGCGAATTGAACCGCGCGGCAGCGCCCATCCCGTCAGCAAAAGCCCCTTCCGGACTGCCCCATTGATTTGTCACTGAGGCATTGCCCGCCAGAGTGGTGACTTCCGCGGTCGGACTGATCTTCCGGATCAGGTGGTTATAGGTATCCGCCACATACAAATTCCCGTCGCCGTCCACCGCGATGTCAGCAGGCTCGCGAAACCTCGCTGACGACCCAGTTCCATTGGCGCTGCCCCTTTGCCCTGCCAGGCCCGCCAGGGTCGTCACGACCCCCGCCGGACTGATTCTCCGGATCGCGGAGTTCCAAGCGTCCGCGACGTACACGTTGCCCGCACTGTCCACCGCGATGCCGGTAGGCCCATTGAACCGCGCTGCCGAGCCCATCCCGTTGACGTAGCCACCGGCCGGAGATCCCCATTCATCGGTGACAGAGGCATTGCCCGCCAGAGTGGTCACTTCCGCGGTCGGACTGATCTTCCGGATCAGGTGGTTATAGGCGTCTGCCACATACAGATTCCCGGCGCCGTCCACCGCGATGTCAGCAGGCTCGCGAAACCTCGCTGCCGACCCTGTTCCATTGGCGCTGCCGCTTTGCCCTGCCAGGCCCGCCAGGGTCGTGACCATCCCCGTCGGATCGATCTTCCGAATGGTGCCATTGCTTGTGTCGGCGACATAGACGTTGCCGGTGCCATCGACGGCCACGCCCTTCGGGCTGTTGAATCGCGCCGCGCGGCCCGCGCCGTCGATGGCGCCTGGACCACTCTCCGCCGGTCCGGCCAGCGTGAGGAACGTGTATTCCTCCGGGCTGTTTGGTTGCGCCCACAGACCGGCCGGTGCGCCCCAGAGCAACGCGCCCAACACCAACAGGGCCAGGGGGAATCGTCGGGCCGGCGACGGCCTGCGTTCGGGTGTTGTCGCAATCAAGTGATACAGTTCAGTTTTCATCGTCAGTTCCCAGCTTGTTTTGTTGTGCGGCGTTGTTCTTCAGGGCGGCCGCGCGTCGCGTCCACCGGCCGCACTGGTAGAAATCAGGAAAAGCTCCAAAAGGTTACAGGTTGTTATTCCGTGGCGTTGAGGTCTGACCGAGGACCGTGCCCAGCCTGCTGTGGAGCAGGACATGACTATGCACGGCGCATGGGGCGCAAGAGGTCGTTCGCGCCGCAACGACGGTCAGTTAGCCTCGAGCACCCGGAAGAAACGGTTCGTATCTGCCGACGGAACGGGGCAGGTCGCCTCCACCAGTTCGTTCGTGGCCAGGATGGTATTGGTGAGGGGAAGGTTGAGGCGCGTCCAAGGGCCCTTGACTGGATTCAGCGTGGACTGGACGCCGTAGAGGCGCCCGGCTTCGCCTTGCCAAGCCAGCCGAACGCGGTCGGGGCTCTCGCGGTTCAAACTCAGGAGTTGCGGGGTCACGCCGCCTTGTGAATCGAACACCCACAGGGTGTCGTAGTAAACAGCGCCGGCGGGACGTACAATCGGGTCTTGGTTGACCCCGCCGGAATGATAGATTTTGCCAGCGATGGTCGCGCAGGCCGCGGCTTCACACGTCACGGGCATTCGCCGTTTGGCGGTGAATTTGTCCTGGACCGGATCGTAGGCAAGCGTCAGATCATAAGTCGTCCAACCGTCGTCTGAGGAGCCGCCGAACAGATACGCAATCCCATCCACCACACTGGAAGCCGTGAACAAGCTATTGAGGCTCCAGGTAGGGATAGGGGCCTTGTAGGTCCAGCGATTGGTCTGCGGGTCATAGGCGAACGTCTGCTTTTTGAAGAACACGTAGATGATCCCGTTCACGGCATTGGCGGTGTGAAACGCCGACGCCTCGGGCAGGCTGGCCTTGGGAGTCCAGTGGTTGGTCTTCGGGTCATAGGCTTCCACCGTCGCCGAGCGCTGCATGTTACCAGCGCTGATGGTGCCGACCAGGCCGCCAATCGCGTAGATGATCCCATCCACCGCACAAGCAGCCACGCTGCTCCGTGCCGCAGGGAGGTGGGCTTTGGTCATCCACGTGTCCGTCTTGGGATCGTAGGCTTCTACCGTGTCCAGCGCCGGGCTGAACATGCACCCGCCGCCGATGACGTAAATGATCCCGTCCACGACGGACGCCGCCGGCCAACGGCGCGCCGTCGGCATGTCCTTCTTGCTCGTCCACGAGTCGGTTTTGGGATCGTAGGCAAACAGGGTTGGGAGCTGGGTGTAGATGCCGGGGTCTTTGTGGCCCCCGATGACATAGAGGATTCCGTCCACCGCGCAGGAGGCATGGGCGTCCAAGGCCATGGGCATGGGCGCCTTGAGGGTCCAGGAGCCAGGGGCGGCCAGGGCCAAAGGGAGGTTGTGGCAAAGGCAGCAGGCCAGGACCGCCGCGAGCCAGATCATCCGTCGGTTCAGGATAGTTCTTGCGATGCGTGTTTTCATAGTAGGAGAAATCAGGAAAAGCTCGGAAAGGTTACAGGCAATCAGCATCCCCTTTGCACTGCAGCCACTGCAGCAACATCATCACCGACAAACTCAAAGCGCGGGCTTGCTCCCCCCGAACCGTAGCAGCGAACGTGAGTTCGCTCTGACCTCTGGAGGACGAAATAAAGTGAGCGGACTCACGTCCGCTGCTACCGTGAAGAGCTCGGAAAGGTTCGAGGCCGCTCAGTCTTCCCTTTGGAACGTCCGCTCCTGGATCCAGCGCACGTCCGGGTTGCCCGGACAGGGATTGCCCTCGATCGTCCTGAGAATCGGGTGGCCTCGGCGCAGCGGTGGCTTGGTACGGGAGTTCAGCCACTTGTGGGGTTCCGCGTGGCCATCGGCGAAGCTGAAGTTCCCGGTGCCGTTGTGGCAACTGCCGGGGTAGCCCACCAGCCGATACAAGGACGGATTGGCCTTGGCCTTGGAGAGCGTGGGCAAGAGCAGGGAAGCCAGGAGGGCGATGATGCCGATGACCACGAGCAGCTCGATGAGGGTGAAGGCGCGAAAAGAGACAGGAATGCTTTTCACAGGAAACGAAGTTAACGAAGGGGATTCAGCCATGAGTCCCCGCCTTGCGAGCCGGCTTCGCCGTGACGAGGCCGAAGGAACCGCGAACCACGCGAACCACGCGAAAGGATGAAACGGCGGGGCGGCGCTTCGACGGACCACGCAGGCGCCTCGCGCAGGGTCACTGGACGGCGACCCGCGGGGAAAAGGGGAGGGCCGTTGGTTCCACAGGTTTTTCGCGTATTTCGCGTATTTCGCGGTCTCCCCGACTGAACCTAAATCCGGCAGTTCAAACCGCGAAACACGCCAAATACGCGAAAGGAAAAGGAGTTGAATCGAAAAGCGCGTTCTCCCGTTGGGTGAATCCATCTTTTTCTCCAATCCGTTCTGTTTTCGCGTGGTTCGCGTATTTCGCGGTTTCAACTGCTTTTTCCAGGCTGAATGGTTGCGGCTTGGCCTTCTTCGTTCCCTTCGTTGCCTGTGAGCATTCATGGAGTCTTCTGTGTTTTCTCTGCCGCCTCGATTTCCTCCCACGACGGCGCCCGCCAGAGCAACGCCGTGCCCTCGAGGCTTCCCGCGAACAGGGTGTTGCCGTCCGGCGAAAAGCCGATGTGGCCGTACCACCCAGGCTCGCCCGGCAGCGTCGCCACGTCACGGCCGGTCTCGACGTCCCAGAGTTTGACCGGGCCTTGAAGGCTGGTGCCGGAGGCGACCAAACGGCTTCCGTCGGGTGAAAAGACCAGGTCGTGCAGCGCGTTGCGGTGGCCGCGAACGACCAGCTTGGCGCGTCGAGTTGCGACCTCCCACACTTTCATCAGGCCGTTCAACCCCGCGGTGGCAAACAGCCTTCCGTCCGGCGAGAACGCCACATGCACACCGTGCGAATACTGGCTGTCGAACTGGGCTTGCCTCTGTCCGGTCGCGAGGTCCCACCAAGCCACCGTCCCATCGCCATAGGCGATGGCCAGCGTTCTTTCGTCGGGGGAGCAATCGGCCTCGAAGAGCTTCTCGAGGTTGATGCCCTGGAGGCTAATCTCCTGCCACCCGTCCACCCGCCAGAGCTTGGGCACGGTGCGGCGATTCGAGGAAGCCGCGCCGCGATTAAGGAGATTGCCGCCGGGGGGGGAAATGAGGGCGAAGACCGAGGTTTCCTGAGAGACCAAGTTCGTAACCAGCCGACGCCCAAGGAAATCCCAAACCTGGGTGTTCCCCACCTTGTCGCCCAGCGCCAGCCAGCGACCGTCTCGCGAGAGGTCCACACCCAAGTGGTTGGTCCCGAGGAATCGCAATTCCTCCACCCGCTGCAAGCTGGCGGTGTCCCACTGTACCACCGCGCCCCCAGGCAGGGTCACAGTGAGGAAGGTCTTGCTGTCCGGCGAGAAGGCCAGCCCCCAGAAATGGACCGATGCGGGCAAGACCGCATACGGCACCGGCGCCTTCACCGCCGGATCCCAATACCGCACCGAGCCGTCCCTGCCGCCCGTCACGAGGTCTTGACCAATCGGAGACCAAGCGAGGGCCCAGACCTCATCCGTATGCCCGTGGAACCGCCGCCGCTCCGTGTTCCGAGTCACCTCCCACAGACGCAGGGTCTGATCGCTGCTGGCCGAGGCCAGCGTTTGCCCGTCGGGTGAGAAGGCCAGGCCGACAATCCAACCGCTGTGCCCGGCGAGTCGCGTTTCCGTGCCGGTCCCCAAATCCCAGACATGTACGTCGTTGTCCCCGGCGCCAAACCCGGCCGCGAGCCGCTTGCTGTCGGGCGAGAAAGCCAAGGCGGTGATCCCGTCGGCCTCCGTTCGCACTGGGATCTCCCTCAGTTCGCCCGTGACCCGGTTCAGAAGCCGGATGCGCGGTGCGGCTTCCCCGATGGCCAGCCACTGGCCATCGGGCGAAAAGAGCACACAGCCGTAGTGGTCGGCGTTCATCTTAGACCCGGAGAGGCGAGGCCGGACTGATGGCGAGTTGGGTTCCCCGGGGCCGGCGATACCGCCGACTACCGAGGTGGACGTCCCCTGGGCAGCGGCGGCGAATCGCTTGGCCCAGACATCGACCGGCGCCGTGGGGAAGTTGGTCACGACCTGTTGCGACTCGACGTCCCAGACGCGCACGGTCCCGTCGTAGTCCAGGGTGGCCAGCACCTTGGCGTCGGGCGAGAATGCCACCGACACCACGTCGGCTGAGTGCGGCAGCCGGGCGATTTCCTTCTGCTCACCCAGATCCCGGAGGCTGAGGATGGGCGCGCCACTGGCATTCGTGTTTCCCCACGCCAACAGAGGCTCACGTGGCGAGAAGGCCAAGGCCTTGTTGCACCAGCGCCAACGGACTGCGCGAGCCGGCAGGTTGGTCACCGACCGCTTCGCCAAGGTGTCCCAAAGCGCCACGACTCCGTCTTCGTGGCGCACGGCCAGCCACTGGCCATCCGCCGAAAAGGCCAGGGCCGACACGGAGTTCGAGGATTGGCAAAGGGTGAAGCGCTCATCGCTCTGGCAGCGCGCCCAGAGGTAGCGCCATTCCCAGCCGCGCAGATCGGCTGGGATTTGAAATTTGAAATTTGAAATTTCAGATTGTCGCAGGGGTCGATGCCGATCGAGCAATTCCAGCGCACGGCTCAAGTCGCTCTCTTCGAGGGCGCGCTGCACGAGGTTCATGTCCGCCGCATAGGAATTTCGCCGGGTGAGCAGCGCTTCGGCTTCGGCGCGCTGCGTCTGTTCGAGTGCGTCCAATCGCGCCCGATTAATGTGATAAAGGGCCAGGGGCGACCCGATGGCCACGACCAAGAGCAGGACGATCACCCCAGCGCCGAGGCTCGCCAGCGCGGGTTTGCGCCGGCACCACCGCCAGACCTTGTCGGCCAAGCCAACGGGGCGGGCCAAGATCGGCCGGTTCTCGAGCCACCGCCCCAACTCCTCAGCCAAGGCTTGCGCGGTCGGGTAACGCCGGTCGGGTTCCTTCTCGAGGCACTTCAGGCCGATGGTCTCCAGTTCCAGGGGCACGGTGGGATTCAACAGGCGCGGCCTCGGCGGTTCCTCGTTCAGCACCTGTCTCAGCGTGTCGGCTAGGGCCTCGCCCACGAACGGAGGTCGCCCAGTGAGCAACTGGTACAGAATCGCCCCCAGCGCATACACGTCGCTCCGGCGCCCGACGCGTCCCCGCTGACCCGACGCCTGCTCGGGCGGGATGAACGCCGGCGAGCCCAGCACTTGTCCGCTCAGCGTAAGGTCATCCTCGACGTGGGTAGGGACGCGTTCCACCGCGTCCCTGACTTCTTCGGAGGATGAGTGGGACGCGGTGGAACGCGTCCCTACCGGTCCCGAAATGAACCGTTTGGCGAGGCCGAAGTCCGTCACGCGCGGCTGATCGTTCGTGTCGATCAACACGTTCGAAGGCTTCAGATCGCGGTGCAGAATGCCCCGCTCATGGGCGAAGTGAACCGCCTCGGCAATCGTGCGCAGGTATTGCGCCGCCCGTCGGGCGGGCAGCGGGCCGTTCCTCGTCAAGTCCGCCAGCGTCGGCCCCGGCACATAGTCCATCACCAGGTAATGCTGGCCCTCGGCGAGGCCCACCTCGTGCACCACCACGATGTTGGGGTGCCGCAGACTGCCGGCGGTAACGGCTTCCGTGCGGAACCGATGCACGGCCTCCGGTCCGGCCAGGGCGGCCAACGACAGGACCTTCACCGCCACATCGCGATCGAGGCTGATCTGCCGCGCTTTGTACACCACCCCCATACCGCCTTGGCCGATCCGCTCCACCAGTTCGTAGGCGCCCAGGCGACACGGCAACGGGCCCCCCAGCGGGCCAGTGGACACCGACGTTGCTGCGGGAGTCCCCGACGAAACCGGCGCCGCACCCGGCTCGCCCGCAGTCGCGTGGTCCAGCAAGCACTGGGGACAGACCCAAGGTGGCGTCCCGGCGGGTAACGCCATGCCACATTGCGGACAAGTATGCGTCGAGCTCATCGGTCACCCGGCTTGGCTGAATTCACGAACGATCCTGATCCTGGTAATACGGAAAAATGGACAAAGGTTACCGGTCACCCGGAGAACGCCGCCCTGAGGTTGCGCAGTTCCTCTTCCAGGTCCGCGGCGGTGTGCACGGTTTGCGCCACCTGTTCCCGCAGCAGGTCCCGATAGCGCCGACGCAGCCGATGCACCGCCACCTTGACCGCGCCCTCGGTCATCCCCAGTTCGGCTCCGGCTTCCGCACAAGTCAGGTCGGCCCGATCACCGGACAGGAACACTCGGAGCCGCTCGAAGAGCCTCCCTTTGCTTTCCAGTGCGTACTCCTCTTCCAGCCGCTGGTACGTCGCCTGGATCAGGTTCGTCGCCCACGCCCGATCAAACAGCTTGTCGGGCGTGCGTTGATCCGCGGCGTCGAGCCGATAGCGCTCCTCGGCCTTCTGGCCGTCGAAGGGGATGTGGGGGCTGGTTCCCCCGCGCTTGGCCGCGGAGGCCCGCTCTCGTTCATTGATGAGAAAGCGCTTCACCGCCGCTTGCAGAAACCACCGGAATTTGCCTGCCTCCGGGCGCACGGCAGTCAGGTAGTGCTTGGCGAGCAGGCGGGCGAAGAATTCCTGCGTGAGGTCCTGGGCGTTCTCAGGCGTGTGTCCGGAGCTGCGCACATAGACGTACAGGGGATACCAGTAAGTGCGGCAGAGCTGTTCGAGCGCCGCCTGCGCTTGGGGCGACTGCTCCTCTCGGGCCGCCAGCACCACGCTCCAGTGCGTGGTCGTGAAAACTGGCCGGCCGTTTGCACTGCCGCCTCCTGCCGGGCATCATCCGCGATCATAGCTGTCTCGCATTCAACTAAACCCAACAAATCACACTGACTCAAGCAACCCGGCCAGCCGAAAGACCCGTCTCACGGTTGGCGGGACTGCGAACCCGATCAGACCACAATCCTGCGGCGATGGCCAGCTTGGAATGATCTCGATCAAGGCGGTACAGCGCAGCGCAGCCGCGCGCAAAGTGGTAGGGCGCGACTCCTTCGAGCCGGGGAACGCGCTCAGAGAAATCACGGCTCGACGGAGTCTCGCCTACCACCATTGGGTGGCGGCTCTGCCGCGCTGCGAAATATTCCGGTTGGCGCCTGAGACAAAAACGTTGGCTCCCGGCCCTTGGCCGTGTTAATCTTGCGGTCAATTCACAACATGTTATGAGAGGTACCATACCCAGCCTCATGCGACACATTGCCTGGTGGGGGTCGGCGCAATGGGGGCCATGATTTGCTTGGCCGGGAGTTTGGCTGCCGCTGAGACCGCCGACCTTCGGAAAGAATTCGGCCTGCTGCGGCAGCAAAACGAGTAGTTGCGACAACAATTGCAGCGACAACAGGAACAGATCGATCAACTGCAAAAGAAAGTGCTGCAATTGCAGGAGGACAGCCGGCGCTCCGCCAACGAGTCGCCCGCCCCGGCGAACGCAGCCCAGACTCCATCCTGGAGCGCCGTTCGCACGGTGATTGAAGCCGCTTGAGAGCGGCCACGCGCGCCGGGCAGCCCAACGCCCTGGGAAGAGCCCTCATGAATCGACCTTCCTCCCCGCGTTCATGAATTCCAGGGACAAGGTGGAACTTGTCCCTCCCAATCCAGTTCCCGGAGCTGCGGCGCGCAGCCTTTTTTCCGCAACGATTCTCATCATTCCGTCGGTTTTTGCCGGTGGCGGGCGTGTAGCACTCTCCTGACTTCCTCAGACAAGGGCAAATCTGTTTGTTCACTCAGCCAGGCGCAGGCGTGCGCCAAATCATGGAATCTCCCCTCAAGCTGGGCGTCAAAGGCTCGGTCCAGAATGAACCCAAACTCCCGGCCGGGTTTCAGGCCAAGCTCGATGAGATGGCGGCCCATCAGGATCGGTTTGGGCGCGCTGCTTTGCACCTGGAGTTCGGCGGCTTTGGCCTGGAGCGCGAGCACGCTCTCCGGGACCACGGGAGGATGGGGCGGACGTCCCATGCTGTCGGCCGTCATCACCAGGCATAAGCCGTCAATGTTTTCCGGCTCCAACCGTTTGGCCAGGCGGCGCACGGAGCGGTCCGTGATCGTCTGCAAGTGCGCCATGTGATTCGAGACCAGTGGAACGACCCGCTCCCGAACGGCCTGCGGCGCATTGATCCGGTCGAGAAAACTCTCCGCCAGCGGTCCGCCGGCTTCTTCGTGGCCGGGCGAAACAATGCGCCAGCGGCCTTCCTTTATCGTTGCGCAGGTGGTTTGAGGCTTGGCAAAGTCATGCGCCAGCACGGCCAGCATCCAGACAATTCTCGATTCTTCATCGGCCTTTTGCCAGCCGGGGAGTCGTGCCAGCGCGTCGCAACAATGGCACGTATGAATGAAGACATCGCCTTCCGGATGCCATTCCGAGTCTTGCGGCGTCCCGCGCAGGGCGCGCAGTTCGGGAAAGTGATCGATCCATTCCGTGGCGGCCAGAAACTGCAAACCGACCGACGGCACAGCGCTCTGGGCGGCCCACTTGAACCATTCCTCGCGCACTCGTTCGGGAGCGAGTTCAGGATAGCCCGGTTTCATGCGTCGGCACAGTTCGATGGTTTCCGGCGCCGGTCTTAGATGGAACCGGGAGGCAAACTGCATGCCGCGCAGAACCCGGAGCGGGTCTTCCGCAAACGCCTCGCTGGTGTGGCGCAAAATGCGCCGCGTCAAGTCACTCCTGCCGCCAAAGAAATCGAGCACCTGCTCCTGCCGAGGATCGTACATGAGCGAATTGATGGTAAAATCCCTTCGCGCCGCCGCCTCGCTGGGAGTGATGTCAGGCGTGAAGGTGACGGCAAAGCCTTTGTGGCCGGGGGCGATTTTTGAGTCCCGTCGTGGAATGGTAAAATCAAACGAAAAACCATCGGGTGTGGCCAGCTTGACGACGCCGAATGAGCGTCCGACCAAGTCCGTCCTGCCCCAGCGTGAAAGTCCCTGGGCCAATTGTTCGTAAGTCACCCCAAAGACTTCGATGTCAAAATCTTTGGGGACGATTCCCATCAGAGAATCCCGCACGCAACCACCGACTAGGTAAGACTGTTTCAGTTCGGCGGTCTCGGCCAGAATCTGGGCCAGCGGCTCTGGAATCAGGTTCGACATTAAACTTGATGACAAGATTGCTCTATCCGCAAGGTGCACGCCATGAATTTTGACGCCCACTTTCGTCTGAAAATGATTTGTTTTCAACGGCACAAAATTGAAATACTCGCGCATCCGCAATCTGGATGCCGCGGCCTTCGGTGGTGGTTGCAGCCGAGGGATTGAGAACTATGCCCGAGTGTTCATGACCACTAAGCTTATCATGGTCCCTGCCACCGGCGAACGCCTGCTGCGTTTTGTCGGTGACCGGGCGCGCTTTGCGTTGCGGGCCGGCGGGGGTGAGCCTTTGGGAGAGAACTGGCGGGCGTTTCTCCGCACCGACCTGGGCCATGCCCAAGCGCTGCGCCGGGAGATCATCCAGGCCCATGCCGGAACGCTGCGCCTGGCGGGCGCGGCCTGGCGCGATATCCCCATGTCCTGCGAGGATGGTGAATGGTCGCTGGCGCTGGCGCTGACTGAAGCCGGCTATTTTGCGGCCAAGGCTTATGCGGTCGATCCACTGGGACGGCAGCATTGGCCGGAAGGCCCGAATGTGGGCCTGTCCATTCATCCGAACGCCGGCCGCGCCGGCAATACCATTTACTGCGCTTTTGTCCGGCTTTTCGGGGAAACCAAAACGGCCGTGGCGACGCAGAATGAACGGTTGGACGCCCAACTGGCCAGGTTGGACAAGCTGGGCTATGCCGTCATCCCGGCTTCGGGAAAACTGCGCGATCTGATGCGCGAGCTGCCGCACATCTTCGACACCCTCGGCTGCCGTATTCTCCATTTGCTGCCGATCAATCCGACGCCGACGACCTACGCCCGATTCGGCCGCTATGGCAGTCCGTATGCCTGCCAGGACTTGACGGCGATCGATCCCGCGCTGGTGGAGTTCGACCGCCGCACCACGGGCATCGACCAGTTTCGCGAACTGGCCTGCGCGGTGCATCTCAAAGGCGGGCGCGTGTTTCTGGACCTGGTCATCAACCACACCGGCTGGGGATCGACCTTGCAGGAGAATCATCCCGATTGGTTTCTGCGCGGCCCCAACGGCTTGTTTGTCAGCCCGGGCGCCTGGGGAACAACCTGGGAGGATTTGGTGGAATTGGACCATCGCAACCCGTCGTCGTGGGATTATCTGGCCGAGGCCTTCTTGACCTGGTGCCGGCGGGGAGTGGATGGATTTCGCTGCGACGCCGGCTACAAGGTGCCGGCCCCGGCCTGGCAGTACATCACCGCCTGCGTGCGCCGGGAGTCTCCCGAAACCATTTTTCTGCTCGAAGGCCTGGGGGGCGCCTGGGAAGCCACGGAGGATTTGCTGACGGAAGGCGGCATGCAATGGGCCTACTCCGAGCTGTTCCAGAATTTTTCCGGAGTGCAAACTGCCGGCTACCTCGATCACAGCCTGCGGCAAAGCGCGCGCGCCGGCTTGCTCGTCCATTACAGCGAGACGCACGACAACGAGCGCCTGGCCAAACGCGGACGGGCCTGGTCGCTGATGCGCAATCAACTGTGCGCTCTGGCGAGCGTGAGCGGCGGCTATGGGTTCACTTGCGGCGTGGAATGGCTGGCTTCAGAAAAAATCCTCGTGCATGAGAGCCGGGGTCTGGCTTGGGGCGGCTCGAATAACCTCGTGCCGGAGCTCGCCCGGCTGAATCGACTGCTGGCGGAGCATCCCTGCTTTTTCGACGGCGCCACACTCACGCGGCTGAGTCCGCTCGATTCCATGGTTTATGCCTTGCGCCGTGATTCGGCGGAAGGGAAGGACCACACGCTCGTCCTGGTCAACCTGGATATAGCCAGCCCGCAGTCTATTGCCCTGGAGAAGAGCATCTATCATGAGCTGGGTTCGCCCAAACTTGACCTCTTGGGACGGGCCGCTCCGGCACCGCGCAAGCAGAGCGACCACCAGATCGTCTTTCATCTGGCACCGGGAGCTTGTTACTGCCTGGCGGCCAGCGTCACACCGCTCGGGCTGGCCGGGGATGAGTACCATCGTTCGCGCGCCCAAGCTGCGTGGGCGATCCAGGCCTTGGGAGAGGTTCTGGCTCCCGAAGAGATCGGCCCGCACGACTGGCGAGCGCTGGCGAAGATGGTGGAAACGGAGGCGGGACAATTCCTGGCCGCGCTGGCCCGCCTGGACCGCAGCCTGGCGCGCCGGGATTTGCTGGCCGCGCTGGACGCTGCCGGAAAACAGGAGAGTTTTTCGCAAGTGGTGACCTGGCGGTTGCTGGACCGAAGGCGGATAACTTTGGTGCCGCCGCAGCATTGGCTGTTGCTGCACGACACGGTTCGTTTTCGGGCCACGCTGGACCGGCATGACGGCAGCCCGCCGCATCATGTGGAATCGGTGCCGGTATGCGACGGCCATATCGCGTGCTATGCGCCTGCCGGCCCTGAATTCAAAGGTTCCCCAGGGATGACCGCTTCATTTGGCGATGCCGGGTTGACCTTGGAGCGCTACACAGAGGCCACGCCCCAAGTGCAGGCGCAGGTTCGATTTCTGGCGCCGGACCCGGTTCTGCCCGAGAGCGGCATGGCCTCCTGGTTGGCGGAGGCATTAAGAATCCGGCAGGCCTCGGACCTCGAACTGAATTCTCCGCTCGCGTTGCTGACCAATGGGCGGGGCGGCATGGCGCGGCTTGGTGTCGATTTGGGCAGCGTCAAGTCCAAGTACGATTGTCTGCTGGGAGCCAACCTGCATCCGGCCTTGCCGATCGATCGGCATGTTCTGGCCAAACGCGTTCGGGTATGGGTCAATGCCAACGGCTTTATCTCTCCTCTGAACTTGGAGAACCTGGTTTCCTTCGCCGCCGGTCCGCCGGCCGAATGGCAGTTTGCCGCCACCGCGGGCGATGGGCATGCCGTGGAAATCCGGTTGGTGATGGACATGCTGGCAGGGCGCAACACGACCGTGCTGCATTTCAGCCGGCCCTTGCAGCCTCCCCCGGTGGGGAAGGATTTGCCGCCGGAATGCGAGGTGCGCTTGACGGTGCGCCTCGATATTGAAGACCGGAGTTTTCATGCCGAAACGAAGCGCAGTCCCGGCGCGGATGATTATTTCCGCCGTCATTGCCACGTCTTGCGCCCAGGCATCGGTTTCGCTTTCACCCCGGCGCCCGAACGCCACTTGCGCGTGTTCAGCACGGCGGGCCTGTACAACCATGAAGCGGAATGGAGCGAGAATATCCCCCACCCGCTCGAGCAAAGCCGCGGTCAGATCGGCAGTGGCGACGCTTACAGTCCCGGCTGGTTTGATCTGCCCTTGAGCAAAGGCGCGGGCGTGACCGTCGTGGTCTGCGCCGATCCCACAGATCCGGAGCCTGAGCTGCTGGCAGAGGTTGCAGCGCCCCGCCGTGGCCAAAGCCAACCGCTCTTGCGGGCTCCGAATTGGCCTGAGCAAGATCGCTTTGGGAGCTGCCTGGCTGAGGCCGTGCGGGCGTTTGTCGTGCGCCGCGGCTCATCCAAGACCATCGTGGCGGGTTATCCCTGGTTCTTGGATTGGGGCCGGGACACGCTGATTTGCGCGCGGGGATTGCTGGCGGCCGGCCTGACGGAGGAAGTGCGGCAATTGCTCATCACCTTTGGGCGGTTGGAAGAGCAGGGCACCCTGCCGAATGTCCTTCAGGGCGAGAACACCTCCAACCGCGAGACCTCGGACGCTCCTCTCTGGTATGGCGTCCTCTGTGAAGAAGCCGCCGCTGTGTGCGGGCTGGACTTGTACGAGGTGGTCGTCGATGCGAAAGGTCAAACCATTGCCGGCGTGCTCTGTGACATCGCGCTTGGTTATCGCCGCGGCACACCCGAGGGCGTGCGGATGGATGAGAAATCAGGGCTGATTTGGAGTCCGAAACATTTCACCTGGATGGATACGAACTACCCGGCCGCCACGCCGCGGGAGGGTTATCCGGTGGAAATCCAGGTCTTGTGGATTCGCCTGTTGCGGCAACTGGCGCGTCTGCGCGCCCAATCTTCCGATGAGAACTGGGATGACCTCAGGCAACGGGCTCAAGCCTCTTTCGACAGGTTTTTCTGGTTGGAAGACCGGGGCTGCCTGGCCGATCTGTTGATTGCGCCACAGGGTGTCCCGGCGGCTGATGCCGTGGCGGACAACACGCTGCGGAGCAATGGCCTGTTCGCCGTCACTTTCGGCTTGGTGAACGGTGTGCGAGCGCGTCGTTGTGTCGAAGCTGCTCTGAAATATCTGGTCGTGCCCGGCGCTCTGCGTTCCTTGGCGCCATTGCCGGTATCGCCGCCGTTGCCGGTGTTCGGTCCTGACGGACGATTGCTCCACAACCCGTCCGAGCCGTATTGGGGCCGGTATGAAGGAGATGAGGATACCCGGCGCAAACCCGCCTACCACAACGGCACGGCCTGGACCTGGACCTTTCCTTCTTTTTGCGAAGCGCTGGCACGCGCCTGGGATTTCTCGGCCCCAGCCCTGGCGGCGGCCCGAGCCTACTTGGGCAGCATGGATCGTTTGCTGGCCGAGGGGTGCGTGGGGCAGCTTCCCGAGATTGTTGATGGCGATGCGCCACATCAGCAACGCGGCTGCGACGCCCAGGCCTGGGCGGCGACGGAGGCTTTGCGCGTTTGGCGATTGCTGAATAAGCCGGACTTGGCCAGCCACGCTCAGCCGTGAATACTCAGTGCTGAGTGGAGCTGCGCAGCGGCGCTGCCCTACCTTCGACTGAATCGTCACGGTTTGGTGACTGGATCACGCCCTTCTCCGACCGGCGAGGGCGCCGGTCGGAACACGCGAGGGCGGGTGTGCTCCCCATTTTCGACTGCATCGTTCCGGCTTGGGCGCGGTGGATGCCAGTGTCTCCACGGTCTGAAGCCATGGACCAGAGCGGGAGGAGCGAACTGCACGCCCCCCGGCACCGGAAACAAACCTTTGACAGTGCGCCTTTTCCTCATCAGATTAGGCCTCAAGATTAAGCAAGTTGATCTGAAGCGTATTCTTAAAACATCCTTGAGAAATAATCGTATGAAACGTTCTTTGAACTCCCTTTATCGGACTGCCCCGTTTGTTGATCTCGATGGCTGGCGAGCCGCAGGACGCCGCGGCGCGCAACGTGCCATCCTCTGGGCGTGTGTTCTGGCTGGCGCCGTTTCGGTGATGGCTGAAACCGTCATTGTCGAAAGCCGGTTGACCGGTGGCACTTTAAACGATAATCCGCCCTACGGTGAGGCCGATGGGAACTGGCAAAATTCGAGCGTAAAAAGCTCAGCCGCGGGTCTTTCCGGCACGGGTTCGCGATGGAATACAACGGCCGGTTCTTCGGTGACGATCACGCCAACTCTGGAAACACCGGGCGGAACGTACCTAGTGGAGGTGACGTTTCCGGGGCCGAACAGCCAGACAGCGGACATTGTGGTGAGCATCACCCAGGAGAATTGCACCGGACTGCCTGAAACGACAACGGCATTTCAACGTGCCGGCGCCAACACGTGGAAGCGCGTGGGTACATTGGTCCTGAACCCTGGTCAGACGACACCCATCATTAAGTTCACGCACCAGAGCGGCGCTTTAAGTGCGACCGCCGGGCGTTTCTATTTCGATTCCATCCGCTTTATCAATGCGAGTGACCCGTGTCTCAGCGGGCTGCCGCAGCTCACGACCGTGAACGGCCCTCTGGGCGCCGGACAAACGTATGTCAATGTGCCCAATATCTCCTCCAACGCCACGAAGGTTACGGTCTATGCCGACGGGGTGCAGATCGGACAAAAGGCCTCGGACATTGTTGCTGGAGTCAACACGGTAACCACGAGTCCGCTGGAGAAAGGGAAAGCCATTACCGTCACGCAAAGCGACGCCTCCAACGTGGAAAGCTGCCGGCCATCGACCGGCCCTCTGGTGGGCGGCGGGCCCAACCCGGCCATTCGTGTCGCCTTGAGCATCAAGGAGAACACAGCCCTCACCGGACCAATCGGGACGAATGGTGGCACGGCCACACTGCCTTTGAAGATGCTGGGCGCAGTCGGGCCAACTTCGGGCTTCGGCACCGCTCCGGCCGGCGACAAAATCTTTCAGCCGAGCACGTGCTGGCAAACGGTGACATTGCTGCGGGGTGAGGATCCTGCGAACCCGACCGACACAAGCTATATTTGGAGCGGTTCTGGAGGAAACCAGATTAACGGCGATTTTGGCATCCTGGACGCCATCGCATTCTCGATCGAGGACACCACCGATTCCGGTCCCTACCTCATTTACATCGATAATTTCATGAATGGTTCAACCCTGATTCAGGACTTTGAGAGCACTCCGGCGGGCACCAACGCTCTTTTTATGCAACCGGCATTCTCGGGCACGACCAGCCCGTTCCTTTTGTCGCAAGCACCGGGAACGATCTCGCCTAATCTCACCACGGTGACGAACTCCAACGCCGATACGGGCACCAACTCGCTCATGGTCACTTGGCAGTTTAAGGATACTCAAGCCGGCAATTGGCTCCGTCTGGTGGCCCAAGGCCCCGGAACGCCCAATCCGGTCATCGACCTCCGTCTGCCCATTTCCTTCCGCCTGTTACTGCTGCCGGCGGGTTCAACAACTAACACGCTGACGGTGAGCAAGTTGGCTGATCGGACGAACGCCATCGGCGACAACGTCACCTTCCAGGTCAGCGCGGTGGGAGCAGGGGCGATCACCTATCAATGGCGGTTCAACGGGACTGACCTTGCGGGGAAGACGGGCGACAAGTTGACGCTTTCCAACGTTCAAACCAACCAAGCAGGCGAATACTCGGTGGCGGTGAGCAGTGATGCCGGCTGCTCGGCCATCAGCGGCGCTCTCCTGACGGTCACGGAGACCAAGCCGCCGCCGGGCCCGCTCACCATTGCTCGCAACGGGAATACGGCTGTTCTGACTTGGGAAGGCGCGTTCATCCTGCAATCCTCCGCTTCGCTATCGGGTTCATACAGCGATGTGGCTGGGGCGGTGAACGGGCATAATGTTGAGAACATATCCGCCACGCCGCAGATGTTTTATCGGCTGAGGAATTGAGTGAACGGCTGGGCGGGTTTGGAGCGGCGACTTTCCTGTCGCTGAGGTTGGGCGGCTGGAAAGCCGCCCCTCCAAAGTGGGGTTTATGAGTAGCCGCCTCGTCTCTTGGCCGCGCACTATGCCCTTGAATTGTAGCAGCCGACGTAAGGAGGCTCATTTCAATTTCGGATTTTTCAGTCGGAGTTCGTTCGCAGATGGAGCGCGGAGGCCCACATCCGCGAGCGCAACGACCAGATTATGGGCGGCGGATGCAGGCGTCCGCGCTCCTTGACAAGAACTGAGATGCGCCGATTGCGCTCATAGCTGGAAATGATTCATCGCCAAGCTCAGGTTTTTTATACAAATTCCTGAAAACCGGTGTCTATCGATTGAACTGTGAAACGTGAAACAATGGCCGGGATGGGCTGGTGCGAACGCCTTTACAGGGCGAAAGCAACAGAACTGATCCTTTATGGCCGAGTTCTTGGTTTAAGCCACAGCGAGGCGGAGGATGTCTTGCACGAGACGTTTGTCCGCCTGATGCAGAGGTCCGAGCCACCTGAAAACGCCGAGCATTATTGCGTCCGGTCTTTTCGCAACAGCGCGTTTAATTACCGGCGGAGCCTTTGGCGGCGGCTGACTCGGGAGTTGGAATCCTGGCGGTGGTTTGAACGGTCGGAAAGCGAAACGGACACAGAGCGGGCGGCGATGCGGTGTCTGGCCAAACTCCCTTCCGACCAGCGGGAAGTGATCGTGCTCAGAATTTGGCATCGCTACACGTATGAGGCGATCGGCGAGTTGCTTGGCCTGTCGCCCAACACAGTGGCGGGTCGTTACCGTTACGGCCTGCAAAAGTTGAAAGCATGCCTGGAAGGAATGAATTATGAACGAACTGAACTCATTGGAGAACCGGTTGGGACGGTGGAAACCCCGCCGTCCCTCAGCGAAGCTTCACGCGCATCTTTTCTCGGTTGCTAACCCTCCGGACACCGGTCTCTGGCTGTCCTGGACAGAGACGCGGCGCTGGTGGGTGCCCGCCATGGGCTGTTTGTTGTTGGCTTTGCTGACTTTAAACCCGCGCCACTCACAATTGAAATATCTGGCCGAGGCGGGAACGAACCAACCCTTCGACGCGACGGCTTGGAGCAACCGAAACATCGCCGCCTACACCCCCGCCGATTTTCAAAGCGAACAAAATGCCTTGCCCAGAGCGACTGTGGAATGGACCTTCGGCACCCGTTCCTCCACCGGCAAAGGATCGGTGCTCCATTTTGAAACCAACCGTTTAATGCGCTGATCCATGAGCAATGGTTCCACGAAACCGTCCGATGAGAAGGGCCGCCCGCCCGCCCGGGAGCCGCACCCGGCGCGCGCCGAGAAATCCAAAGGAGCTGAAGTGAAAGAAAAGGCCGCTCCACCCAAGCCGCCGGCCAAAGGTCCTCCGCCGTCCGGGCCGCTCCCGCCGGCCCTTTTTCGCCGGCTGGACTGGTTTACTTTTGCCTTAACCACGCTGCTGGTCTTCATCGGTTATTACTACACTTTGGCGCCGGACTTGACGCTGGAAGATGCGGGCGAACTGGCGGTCGGCTCGTTTTATGCCGGCGTGCCGCACCCGCCGGGCTATCCGGTCTGGACGATTTACACCTGGCTGTTTACGGTCTTGGTGCCGATCTCGAACATTGCCTGGAGAGTGGCGCTCTCGTCCGCGGTGGCGGGCGCCTTGGCCAGCGGTCTGCTGGCGCTCCTGGTTTCCCGCGGCAGCAGCATGATGCTGGAGGGCATTGCCGACCTGAAGAACATCGAGCGCCGCTGGGAAAGCGGGCTTTGCACGGTGTCGGGCTTTGTGTCGGGGGCGTTATTGGCCTTCAACGGGTTCATGTGGAGCCAGGCAGTCATTGTGGAGGTCTATACCTTCAGTGTGCTGTCGTTTCTGGCCGTGCTCTGCTTCTTGTTGCGGTGGATTTACGCGCCGGATCAGCGGCGGTATCTTTACTGGGCTTCGTTCCTTTTCGGAATCTGTTTCACCAATCATCAAACGCTCATTGTCGCCACCATGGGCATTGAAGTCGCCGTGCTGGCGGCGCAACCGAAGCTGGGGCGCGACCTGTTTTTCATCAACAGCCTCTTTTACGTTCTGGGTCTCATTGCCAAAGCCAAAGGAATCATCACGTCGTTTGACAACAATCTGCCGCTCTATGTCATCTATAACTTCGTCGGCCTCGGTTCGATGCTGGTCTGCGGCATTGTCACGCTGAAAACAAAACAGATTCTAACGGAGTGGAAGACCATCTTGATCGTGGCCTTGGTCTGGTTTGCCGGCGCCGCCTTTTATTTTTACATGCCGATTGCGTCCATGACCAATCCGCCCCTGAACTGGGGTTATCCGCGCACGGCCGAAGGCTTCTGGCATGCGTTGACGCGGGGCCAGTACGACAAGACCAATCCCACGACAGATTTAGGCAGGTTTTTCAGCCAGATCGGCATGTACCTCGAGGGAGCCGTGGAAGAGTTCAACTTTGTCTATCTGCTGGTCGCGTTGATTCCCTTTTTGTTTTTCCAAAGGCTGCAAAAGCGGGAGCGCGCCTGGCTGATCGGATTGACCGCCATTTACCTCTGCCTGGCGGTGCTGCTGTTGATCCTCCTGAATCCTTCGACCGACCGGCAAAGCCGCGAGCAGGCGCGGGTCTTCTTCACCGCGTCCTACGTGATCATCGCCATTGGCATTGGCTATGGATTGACCCTGATGGGCGGATTGCTGGCCACGCAATACGAGAAGGTTTTCGATTGGCCATTGATCGGTGAAGTTGGCCAAACCCGCTTTCTGGCCTTGTGCGCCGGGGCCGGGGCGGCGGGTATTGCGCTCTACGCGCTGGTGCGGATGGAGAGCCAATTCACTCTCGACAAAGCCACCGCCATTTTTGCGCTCGTTCTGGCGCTGCTGTTCGTCGTCACGATCTGGGTCTCAACGAAGCGCGCGCCGCTCCTCATCCTGCTGGGCATTTTTGCCGTCATGCCGGCCTATTCGATTCTGACGCATTGGTCCGATAACGAGCAGCGCGGCCACCTGTTCGGATACTGGTTCGGGCATGACATGTTCACGCCGCCCTTCCAGGGTCCGGATCGCCAGCCGATTTACCCGGAGATGACCCGCAACGCCATTTTGTTTGGGGGAACGGACCCCGGCCGGTTCAATCCGACCTACATGATTTTTTGCGAGAGTTTTGTTCCGCCGGAAAAGAAGCTGGATTCCAAGTTCGACCGGCGGGACGTTTATTTGATCACCCAGAACGCCCTGGCGGACGGCACCTACCTGAGCTATATCCGGGCCCATTACAACCGGAGCGCGCAGGAGGATCCGCCGTTCTTCCAGGAATTCTTCCGCACGCAGCGGCAACGGAATGAAGGCAGATCCAATATTGTCGCACGCGCGTTTGCCCCGCTGGACCGCTTTTTCACCCGGCTGGGGGCGAAGATCGAGAAGCGGCGCCGGGCGGACGGAATCTATCCGCGCAAGGACAACACGAACGAACTGACGCTGGGCGAAGCCCTGCCGATGGGCGACGTCGGCGCCTACTATTCCAAGGAGATTATTACGCCGACGGTGCAGGATTCGCAGATTGCTTTTCAGGAGTACATTGCCGATGCCCAAGCGCGGTTGCAGCATGACATGCAATTCCCGAATGAGCCCAAGCAGATCAGACCGGGAGAGGACGTGCGGGTGGTGGACAACCGGATTTCGGTTTCCGGCCAGGTGGCGGTCATGGCCATCAATGGCTTGCTGACCAAGGTCCTCTTCGACAAGAATCCGACCAACGAATTCTTTGTGGAAGAAAGTTTCCCGCTCGACTGGATGTATCCCTACCTCACGCCCTACGGCATTATCATGAAGATCAATCGCCAGCCGGTGCCGGAGCTTACGGGAGAAATGGTCCGGAAAGACCATGAATTTTGGAGCCAGTACTCGCAGCGGTTAACCGGCAATTGGATCACCTACGACACCACCGTCAAACAAATCTGCGATTTTGCCGAAAAGACCTACCTGCGCCGCGATTTTGCCGGTTTTAAGGGCGACGCCAAATTCGTCCGTGATGACAACGCGCAGAAGGCCTTTTCCAAACTGCGCAGCGCCATCGGCAAACTTTACTATTGGCACATTGCCCAGGCCAAAACGCCCCTCGAAAACCAGCGCATGCTGAAGGAAGCCGATTTTGCCTTCCGCCAGGCTTTCGCTTTTTGCCCCTACAGTCCGGAAGCAGTCTATAACTACGTGCAACTGCTGGTGAACATCAACCGGGTGGCCGATGCGGAACTGATCGTCCAGACCTGCTTGAAGTTTGATCCGGAGAACCCGGCCATGCAGGGGCTGGGCGTCAACTTGCAGGACATCAAGAAAGGCCAGGCCAGCGCCCTGCAAGCGCAGACCCAGGTGTCGCAAGTTGAGGCGCAATTCCGGGCCAGCCCCACCAATCTTCAGCTCGCCTTTCAACTGGCTTCGCTTTACGTGCAAATGCAGCGGACGAATCAGGCCTTGCAGCTTCTCGACCAGCTCATTGCCCATCCCAAGGCCGACCCCACCACCCTCCTGTCGGTGGCGCAGGCTTATGCGCAATTGGGGAATTCCGTACGTTTGGAAGTCGCCCTGCAAAAGCTGGTCTCTTTAATGCCCGACAACCCGGAAGCGTGGTATGACCTGGCACGGTCCCAAGTTGTTCTCAACAAAATAGCGCCGGCCTTGCAGTCGCTGGCCAAGGCCATTCAATTGAGCCAATTGCGTCTGACGCAGCAGCCGGGCGCGAAAAACCTGATGGCCGAAGCCAAGAACGACCCGACGTTTGCCGCCCTCCGGCAGAACCCCGAATTCCTGAGCCTGGTTTCCCCGCCCTAGCCGACACGACGGGCCTCACGGACCCAACGGCTTCGCATCCCGTCCCTTGCTACTTGCAGCCGGCCAAACTTGAGAATTGAGCCGTGACGGCTTGGTTGAGGGTTGAGTGCGGAGGTTGAAATCTGGTGGAGGCGTTTGGCGTCGAAACAACGCCCTTGGCAGAAGCGGGCCGCTGCGGTAGCTTCGCTTCGTTATGGGTCTGACCAGTCAAAAGCTTATTGTCAAAGAAAGCTACCGCGCCCGGCGCAAGGTGGCCGTCAATTTCCTGATCGACTCGGGGGCGGTTTACAGCCTGGTGCCGAGTGTCACGCTCAGGAAGTTGGGCATTCGTCCCCACCGAAAGGTGGATTTTGCCCTGGCCGATGGAACGGCCATCACCCGCCAAGTGGGCGACGCCTACTTCGAGTTCCAAGGGGAGGGAGGCGCCGCGCCGGTGATTTTTGGCGAGAAGGGTGATGAGCCCCTGCTGGGCGCGACCACCTTGGAGAGCCTTGGATTGATGCTCGACCCTTTCCGGCGGCGATTGATTCCGATGCGCATGTTGCTGGCCTGAACGCGAGGCGAGGCGTCAACGTTAGGAATAGAAGAGGCGGTGTCCAGCCGCACCTGCACGATCGCGTTACCGCCCCCCAGTGCCTTCCAGTTGCTTCCTGATGTGGGGGTAACGGCGGCTTTCAGCGGGGCGGCGCCTGCAGTTCGTAATTCAGCACCGAAAGGCAGTACAAGGCGGCCGTTTCACTCCGCAGCACGAGCGGACCCAGGCTGATCGGCAGGGCGCCGGCGGCGCGGATGGCGTTCATCTCGGCCGGCGTGAAATCGCCTTCCGGCCCCACCCAGACAGCAATGCTGGCGGGCAGATGCTGGTGCTCCTGGAAAAACGTTTGAAAATAATGGCGCGGATGCCTGGCACCGTCCTGCAAGCTTGCCACCAGGGAAAGTTCCGCCCGCTCGCCGCCGGCCAGAAAGGCCGGCAGGGTGATCGGGACATCGATCCGGGGCAGCCACGCCGAGTCGCATTGCTTGATCGCTTCGATGGCGGTGCCCAGCCATTTTTCCACCTTGTGAGCGGCCGTCTCGCTTTCCAGTTGCGTGACCGTTCTTTCCGAAAGCAGCGGCACAATGCGGTGCGCTCCGAGTTCGGTCGCCTTTTGCACGATGGAATCCATCGTTTTGCCCTTGGGAATGGCTTGCAGCAGCGTCAACTGGCAAGACAGGGCAGGGATAAGGTTCTTCTGCACGACCCGGAGCGTGACGGCGCGGGGAGCCAGTTCCTGCACTTCACAGAGCAATTCGCAACCCTGGCCATCCAAGGCCACGACTCGTTCGCCCCGCCGCACCCGCAGCACATCCACGGCATGATGCGATTCTTTTTCGGATAGCGGCAAAAGAGCGTTTTGGCTTTGCCGCGGTTCGATGTAAAAACGGTGCATGTTAGCGGAAGAGGTTCCTGGCCTTTTCGAAAAAGCCTTTGCTGAGCGGATTCACGTTGGCATCGCACAACTCGGCGAATTCCTGGAGCTTGGCGCGTTGCTCGCTGTTCAAATGGGCCGGCACTTCGACCGTGACGCGCACGTGCAGATCGCCATGCCCATAGCCCTGGAGGTTCTTCGCGCCTTTGCCTTTGAGACGGAAAATGGTGCCGCTTTGCGTGCCCGGCGGAATCTTGATCTGCGCCTTTCCGGTGAGCGTGGGCACTTCGATCTCGGCCCCGAGGGCGGCCTGGACAAATTGGACGGGCACGTCGCAAATCAAATCATCGCCATCGCGTTGGAAGATTTCATGCGGCTTGACGTGCAGCACCACGTAGAGGTCGCCGGGCGATCCGCCGCGAGTTCCGGCCTCGCCATTGCCGGAGGAGCGCAGCCGCGCGCCCGTATCGACTCCGGGCGGAATCTTCAGTTTGATTTTCGAGGTGCGCTCCTGCCGGCCGGCGCCGTGGCAAACGCGGCACGGCTTCTCAATGATCCGCCCGGCCCCCTCGCAGCGGGAACAGGTCTGCGCAATGCTGAAGATGCCGCGCGAGCTGATCACCTGGCCCCGGCCGCCGCAGGTGGGACAGACCCTCAGGCCGGAGCCGCTTTCCGCGCCGGTGCCACGGCAGGCCTCGCACGCCTCCAATTTCGTGAGCGAGATTTCCTTGTCGCAACCCAGGACCGCCTCCTCAAATTGAATCTCCATGTCGTAGCGAAGGTCCGAGCCGCGTTGCGGTCCGGTCGGGTCCGGCCGGCTGGCGCCGAAAAAGTCGTCAAAGATGCTCCCCGAACCGCCGCCGCCGAAGACCTCGCGGAAAATATCGAACGGATCGTGGAATCCGCCGCCTCGAGCCGCACTATAACCGCGCGCACGCGGATCAAAGGCGGCATGGCCATATTGGTCGTAAGCGGCCCGCTTTTGCGGGTCGCTCAAGGCTTCGTAAGCTTCGCCCAGCTCCTTGAACTTCTCTTCAGCCGTCTTGTCGCCGGGGTTCTTGTCGGGATGATACTTCAACGCCAGCTTGCGGTAGGCCTTTTTGATTTCCTCCTCGCCGACGTTGCGGTCCACGCCCAGAACCTCGTAATAATCTCGCTTGGCCATAGCTTACGCGGCGCCACCCGGTTTCTTCGCGACCACCACTGTGGCGGGGCGGATCAGGCGTTCGCTGAGCTTGTAGCCTTTTCGCAGTTGCTGCAGCACCTGGCCCTCGGCGGCGGCGGACTCCTGCTCGGACACAGCCTCGTGCCAGTTCGGATCGAACGGCTTTTGGGTGGCGTCAATTTCCTCCAAACCCGCCTCGGCGAGCGCGGACTTGAGCTGGTTGTAGATCATGGCCACCCCTGCTCTGAAAGATTCAGCGTTGCTGGAGGGAGCGTTGGTCGCTGCCGTGAGAGCCATGTCGAAATTGTCCAGCACGGGCACCAGTTTGGCGAGAATCGATTCGTTGGCGAACCTGATCGCTTCCTGCCGCTCCCGCGCCGCTCTTTTTCTGAAATTGTCAAAGTCCGCCGTCACTCGCAAAAAGCGGTCGTAGTTCTCATCCGCGCGGGAGGCCCTCGCTTTCAAGTCTTCAAGCTGTTCCGGGGTCCACTCCGCTTTGACCAAGGGCGCGGCCAGCGCCACGGCTTCGGCCTCTGGCGCCGCGGCGGGCGCCCGCTCGGCGGCCGGTTGGGTCTCTGCTTGATCGGTCATTTCTGTCATAGGCAATGGTTCGTCTCTGGTGCGCATCAATGCACTGTTTTCAAAGAGGCCGCAACATACACAAAGCTCCAGCGGAGGGCAACCTTGTTGACGCGATATGCCGTGAGGATTTCAAACGTGGGCAAAAGCGTGCGAGCCATGGTGGACAGATTAGCCAACGCGGGGAGACTCTGAAACCGGTCCGCAATTCGCCATTCACATGAGCTTCTCTTCGTCTTCAGCCACGCGGTTGGTGGCGTCCGCATCGTTTTCCTCTGGGAAACCGAACAGGGAACAACGGACGACAATGAAAGCCCAGTCTTGGCCAAAAAACGGGGAGCGTTTTCCTGGTGATTATGCCCAGGCTTACAATTGCGAGTAGCAGGTCGGTGCGGACAGAAAATACCTCTGCCTCGCCAGAGAGTGCTCTCCCCGCATGCTGCGTGGGAGGAGTGATTTTGTTGCCCCGGCGCGTCCTGTTGGCCCTAGCACAATAAATGTTGTTCCTATGAAAACCGCCCTTCCGATCGTTGCACGCAGGTTTGCGCCACCGTCCCCAACGCCACTTTGCACGTTCTTGATTCTGGTTTGCTTTTGCATTCTGGAGGCCTTGACCACCATGACGAACGCCGGGCCGCCGCCGGTGGCTGATTGGACCACCACTTTGCCGGAGGCGGCCTCCACCAACGCGGTCGCCATTGACAAGTTTGCGCTCACCAGCGCCGTTTCTCTGTTGGCGTCCACTGCCACCACTCCCGCCAATTACGATTTGCGTGACGCCGGCGCCAACCGTTTGTTTGGCGACGCGGATGATGTTGTATATGCGGTGGCGCCGGCCTTCGACAGCAACACCGTCCTCACCTTCACCATCGCCAACGGGCCGCTCCAGCCAGGCCGCGTGCGTTTCTCAACCAAAGCGACGCTGCTCGACCAGAATTCCAATCCGTTGGAGGTGTTCACCCGCGAGTTCACCATCGCCAACCCCGTCCTTGGCCAGATCGAGAACACGGACAACAACGTGCTCGAGGGCGCCACGCCGCTGGTCCTGACGGAGACGCCCGCCGGCAGCGGTTTTTCCACGGTCTTGGCCGCCGGATCATTCTCCACCGGAACGGATTCTGATTACTGGCGGTTGCACGGCGAGGCGGGCGACCACCTTGCCCTCTTGCTGGAGACGGACGATTGGGAGAACTGGCCTTACGTGGCTATCCTGAACGCGTCCGGAGGAGGCATCGCTGGGAGTTGGAACTATTATCCCAATGCCGGGATCAACGATTTCGTTTTGCCGGCGTCCGGCACTTTCTATCTCCAAGCCTATTCAAGCCGGGGACGGCCGGCCCGTTATCAATTGCGCGTGGACATCTCTCGCGGACCGCAATTCGAGTCCGAGGCCAATGACGCACCATCTTCGGCCAACGCCCTCAACCTCACGACCTCTGCCGGCAATTACCAGGCGCGTGTCGCCGGCGCGCTGACCGGCGGCGACACGGCCGGCGACTATTTCCGCATCCCCACCTTGAACGTCGGCAACACCATCCGGGTACAACTGGCTTTGCCTTCGTGCAGCACGCTCAATAAGAGCAATGTTGTCATCAGTGTCGAGCGCGAAGGGAGCAGTGAAGCCCTCGCCGCCAGCAACTCCGGCGCGCTGAATTATGTCGTCGCCGTTGACGGCGTTCACTTCGTCCGTATCACGGCGGACGCCAACCTCGGCTTGCGCGCTCTTTATTTGGCCGACATCCAGGTCACCGACGGCCAGCCGCCGGTGATCACGGCGAGCAGTTGGCCGGAGGAAGGGACGACGAACACGGGCCTCTGGCAGGTGTTCTCGTTGAGTTTTTCGGAGGATTTGGCGGCGGGCACGGTCAATGACGGGGCCAACTACGAGTTGCGCAGCGCGGGGGCCGACGGGGTGTTTGGGACTGGGGACGATCAACTCTACCAGGTGCAATGCGCGCCGGTTTACAGCAGCGGGTTGTCGGCCAGTTACTGGGTGCCGGACGGCCCGTT
>ERZ1292640.249-Hain-H43-02um-R1-249-length-43453-cov-11_pt1 | contig 43453 bp, 57 predicted proteins | sample MGYA00564404_ERZ1292640 | MGnify/ENA primary metagenome ERZ1292640 (study PRJEB36523, sample SAMEA6512636) | groundwater metagenome | collected 2019-01-08 | study: AquaDiva: Metagenomics assemblies of 32 groundwater samples | reverse complement strand
TTTTTGATCCCGTTAACCGAGAGATGAACGGCTGCGAATTGTTGAACCAGTCGCCCCCCTGCTTCGTCCCGTTCTCCTCTGGGTTGGTCCAATGGCCAATAGGGCGGTGTGGGATGCCTTTCATGCCCGCCAATTCATGCACCGGATTCTTACCGGTTTCTTTCTGCCCCGGTCCTCCGATGTTGAACCATGAGCCGCCGCTGTTCTTGCGTCCATGAAAGTTCGTTGACCCATCGGGTCGGTGAGTGATGCCTTGCTTCATCGCCCGCCGAGAAGTTGTTACCGGCATCAGCGCGGGCACGTCGCCCCATAACGCGAATGAACCGAACATCCACTTCGCCCGCCCTACCCACGGTTGAGCACCACGCACATTCTCAATTACGATGGGGCATTCGGCTTCTTTGGCAATACGCTGACAAGCGTTGAATAATTCGTTCAATTCGACAATACGCTCCGGGTGTTCTTGGTCCCTATACCATGCGGCAAGCGCCTTCGCCTTGGACCAAGGCATTGCCATATAAGAATATTTCTGGCACGGAGGCGAGGCGACTATAAGAGATATTTTCCCTTTGAATTGTCGGCCATTGATGGTCCTGATGTCCTGTAGGACTAATTGGGAAGGATATTTGTGGGCACCGTATTGGTGTCGTTCAATATCAAAGCCCACAACATCCCATCCCTCCACAAGTAACCCATCAGTCCAACCTCCGAGTCCTGCGCACAAATCCACGGCGAGAGGTTTCACCGTGCTCCTCCTGCATAATGTTGGTACGCATGATCGGTCTTGAATTCTCCGTTTGCCCTGCGCTTCGCCCAGTAAGCACGGAGTTTCTCTTTTGTTTCTTCACCACGCGGCACACCCCTTTTCGCGGCGGAAATTCTCGCCCGATGCTCTGTGCTTTTATTCTTCCCAAGATGCGTTGCCTGAGCCGCAGCGCGGGTGTTCTCATGACATGGGCACCCACGATGTTTCGCGGCACTCCGCTCCACCGAGTCTGCGCTTCGCTTGCATCCATGCGGTCCTTCTCCACCATCACTTAGGTTGTAGCCATCCGGATGGCGTGTGGAGAATTGCTTAATTAGGGCGGTCTCGACCGCGCATAAATCTATCCACGATTTGCTTTCGCAAACGACTTGCATGTCAAAAGATTCGACCCCATATTTAGCGATCGCTCTGGATAGAAGGCAAGATTCTTGTCTCTTTCTTGCGGCATACAAATGCTCAGGCCAACGTCGTTTGAATCCACGCGCAGTAATGCCAACGTAAGATTTGCCTGATACCTTATGCGTCACAAGGTATGCCTGAAACGGCGACCCGCCAAGGCCGCAGAACAGGTCGATGGCCAAGGAGCAGGTCACGCCACCACCTCCCGTTTCGCCGCTGGGAACGATCGCGGCTTCGCGGCTCGTTTCCGCTCCGGGATAATCAGGCCCAAGGCGTGAGCGAATTCCTCCAGGGTCCAGTGGTGCGCGAGGGTGCCGTTGTAACGGTTCCAACTGCGGAGAGAGACACGCCTGCTGCTGCCCTTCCCGGCCACTTCGATGGATACACCGTGAGGTTCCGAGACGGGCGATCCGAGTATCACCGCTTCAACTCCTCCACCGCCCGCATGAGATCTGGCAGGATCGCCTCGACAGCCGCCAGCGCGCGGGTCATGCGGATGCGGCCTTCGGTTTCTCCTCTTTCGGGTACAGCACTTCTTCGAGTGTTTTCCCGAGCACCTTGGCGACGGTGGGCGCGTAGGTTTTCCCGATCCCGCCCCCGCCCTCCCAGTATGCGATGATATTACGAGGCACGCCAAGGGCGACCATTGCCCGGATTTCCGCATCATGAAAAGTCATCGGACCACCTCCATGCCGATGATTATGATGGAGAGGAATCCCAGTGTCAACTTATTTTTAGCAACCTTCAGTTTTTTGTTGACAACGGGTATTTCATCCCTCATACTCATTTCAACATCCCCTCCCGCCCGAACCTGCGGGACCCGCGAAAGCGATCCAGGTGGCGGAGGAAAGGCGGGGAAAGAGTGGCAGCACCGGCGCCCCAGCACATGCCCGGGGCATAACGGCTCAACGGCTTGGAGCCGGCCAGCAGTAAAGGATTTCCGGTTCATTGAACGAGATTGCTTTACGGTCCCCCCGTCCGAGGCCGGCGCGTTGGTCGGGCGCTTCGAACGCCCCGCCGGGACCATCACCGCCCCGAGACGGTAGCCGAGACGCCGGTGAGAAGGGGCACCACCGAAATGTACAGACAAAGGAGGGCCGCATGAACCGCCTCGATGTCGTATGGCTTGGCCGCGACCGCCGCCCCATCGTGGTGAAGAGTACCTCCCGTATATCGCACGATGCCACCTGGTCCACGTTGCGGGACGACCTTATCTTCATCGCCACCGCCATCGGATGCGCGCTGGTCGCGTGGTTCCTGGTGACGCTGATGTTCGCGGTGACGCCGTGATGGTCCCCTGGTGGACGATCCCGGCGGCGTTGATGGTCGGCGCGTTCCTCGGCGTGATGGTGATGGCACTTGTCTCGCTCGGGAAACATGCCGACGAGGTAGCGAAACAGGCGGCTGAGGCGGAAGTGGTCCTTCGGAGGCTGGCCGGTGGGTCTTAACGCCCGCGAACGCGCCGCGCTGGACCGCTGGATCCTCGAGCCCCCCGAGCTCGAGGACGAGGACCGGGAGCCGGGCGAGGACTGCGCGCGGCCTGGACCTCACGGCTGCGGGTGCTGCGGAGCCTGCTCTGACTACGGCGACATGAAGTTCGAGGAAAAACGAGACCGAGAAATGGAGGAGAGAGGCTGATGCGAAGGCTCATGGTACTGGACTGGAAAAGCGGGAAAAACGTCGAAGACGCGAAGTTCACCGGCTACACGGAGCACCCGATGCAGGTGGCCTCATACGCCAAGGCGTACAACCTCGACGCGGCCGCCGTGGGGGAGGAGCTGATCACCGCCAGCGGCTTGGTCTACCTCGACAAGGAGACGGGGCGCCCGCGGTTCATCGACACGACGGAGGGGATGGAGACGAACTTCGCCGCCTTCTGCGCCGCGCGGGAGTATTTCCGGCTGAAGGTGGAGCCGACCGCCTCCGACAAACGGTTCTACAAGTACGGCGGGGAGCGGTTCCCCTCGGTGACCACCATCCTCGGGATCCTCGACAAACCCGCCCTGATCCAGTGGGCGGCGAACTGCGCGGTCGAGTGCATCGAGGGCGTGATCGACGAGATCCGGAACCCGAAGACCTCCCAGTCGCGCATCGAGCAACTCCTGCTCGAGGCGAAGAAGAACTTCCGGGCCGTGTCGCGCAAGGCCATGGACATCGGGACCGTGATCCACAACGCCATCCAGACGCACCTCCATGGTGGCGATCCCTCCAACCTTCTCGACGGCAACGAGGCCGCACAGGCCGGATTCCTCGCCTTCCTTGAGTGGGCGGGGAAGGTGCAACTCGAGGTCCTCGCGCTCGAAAAGCCGCTCTTCCATCCGGGCCTTCGTTATGCGGGGACACCCGATTTTATCGGGTATGTCGATCTCAACGGAGCCGCGGCCATATCCGCGGAGAAGGAGGAACTCGATGTCTTCTAACGCAAACCCGTTCCGCAAGGCCGAGCGCAGGAAGGCGAAACTGCGCTGCGCGCTGGCCGGGCCGTCCGGCTCCGGAAAGACCTTCTCCGCCCTGCTCATGGCCTTCGGCCTGGGTGGCAAGGTGGCGCTGATCGACACGGAGAACGGCTCCGGGGACCTGTACGCCCACCTGGGCGAGTACGACATCTGCCCGATCACGGCCCCCTTCATCCCGGACAAGTACATCGCGGCGATCAAGGCGGCCGAGGCGGCCGGGTACGACGTCATCATCGTCGACTCGCTCTCCCACGCCTGGGCCGGCGAAGGCGGGCTTCTCGACATGCAGGGGAAGATCGCGGACTCGGGGAAGGGGAACAGCTACACCGCCTGGAGGTCGGTCACCCCGAAGCACAACGCCCTGGTGGAGGCGATGCTCCAGAGCAAGTCTCACATCATCGCCACGGTCCGGAGCAAGCAGGACTACGTCCAGGAGAAAGACGACAAGGGCAAGGTGACGCAAATCAAGAAAGTCGGCATGGCTCCGGTTCAACGCGAAGGTCTCGAGTACGAGTTCACGGTCTTCTTCGACCTGTCCATGCAGCACGAAGCGTCCGCCTCGAAAGACCGCACGTCCCTCTTCGACAGCCGCTTCATCAAGCCGTCGCCCGAGCTCGGGAAGGAGCTCCTCGCCTGGCTCAACTCGGGCGCGGACGTCCCTCCTCTCCCGGCGCCGGCACCTGCCGCGGCAGAGAAAGCAGCTCCCGCGGCCGCAGCTGCGGAGAAGGAGGCCCCGAAGCCGGCGAACGCACTCCCCGGGGAGGATCCGAGCAAGGCCACGGCCCCGAAGCCGGGAGAGCAGCCGTTCCCGATCGTCATGGTCACCGACGACCAGCGAAAGAAGCTGATGGCGATGTTCAACGAGCTCGGCATCAAGAACCGCGAGACCCGGCTCTCCTGGGTGCGTACGTGCCTCAACGCCCCGTCGGTAAGCACTGTCATGGACCTCACGAAGGACCAAGCGTCGAAGGTGATCGACGCCCTGGAGCACGCGCTGGAGGCACAGCGCGCGCAGAAGAAGAGCGCCTGACATGGGCGCCTACAACCTTGTGGTGCTCATGGGGAACCTGACCAGGGATCCGGAGGTACGGTTCCTCCCTTCCGGGGTGGCCGTGGCCTCCTTCGGTCTCGCCGTGAACAACCGCTACAAGAAAGACGGGGCCGTCGTGGACGAAGTCTCCTTCTTCGACGTCGAGGCCTGGCAGAAGACCGCGGAGCTGTGCGGAGAGTATCTCGCCAAGGGCCGCCCCGTTCTGATCCAAGGGCGCCTGAAGCAGGAGCGGTGGGAGGACGACCACGGAAACAAGCGATCGAAGATCAAGGTCGTGGCCACGGCGGTGCAATTCCTGGGGTCCAAGGAAAAAGAGGACGCCCCCGCGGGGGCGGCGGCGCCGGCGGCCGGCGCGGCGGCGGACGATGACGACATTCCATTCTGATCATGGCGCGGCGCGACGAAGAGTCGGCGATCGTCTCTGGTGTAGCCCGTATGCGGGAGATGCCGAGGGAGACGGGGCGGGCGGTAGGCGGCCCCGCCGCAAACATATTGCGCCGCACCTTCGGGAACGACGGCGCAAGGCTGGCCGGAGGCGCGCAGGTCGCGCAGAACCTTGGGCAGGGGAACGGCCGGATAACCGCCCGGCACCTACGGCCAGCCGCCCACTAAACCAGAAAAGGAGATCCCCATGAAGACCGACCGGTACGTAATCGTGAAGAAGGCAAGCAACGGGTTCATCCTATCGCTGCACCTCGAAAACGACGAAGGGGACCCCAAGGTGAAGGAGGGCATCGCCTCCAACGGGACCCTCGGCGCGGAAATCGAGGCGCTGTTCCGCGCGAAGATCCGGACGAAGAAGGGGACTGCCGAGGAGGGGGCGCCGGCATGAAGGCCCTGTCTCGGTACGAGATCGTCCAGAACACGCCGGGCTCGACGCTCATCATCCGGGACGTCGGACACGAGAACCACCGGAGCGTCACGAACGACGCGGAGAACGTCGTGGATGACCTGGCTCTCCTCGGCTGGCTTCCGCCCGGGCGGCGGCTTTTCTACTACGACTCGGAAGGGCAACTCGACGAACTGCTCGTCCGGGACGGGAAATTCGCCGGGTACAAGGCGGGTCCGAGGGCGGCCGCGGTATGAAAGAAACCAAGGTGCTCATGGTCATCTGTGATTCCGTGTCGGAGCCGACCCTTCGGGAGTTTCTCATGCTCGGCAGCTACAAATTCAGTACGGCGTACGTTCAAGAGGAAGAACCGCCGAAACTGGATCCGCCCAGAGAGGATGACGATTACGGCCCCGAACTTGGGGGCGATGGATAATGTCCTCCCTCCGCCGCCAGCGCCGGAAGTCCTGCGAGGGGAAGGTCCGCCACGAAACCGTGGGCGCGGCGTGGATCGCGGCGAGGAAGACGGACGAGGGCGTGAAGCCGTACAAGTGCCGCCATTGCCCGGTCTGGCATGTGGGGCACGAGCCGGGGAAGCAGAAAAGGAGAAGGACGGTACATGGGTGAAATATCCGACATGATGCTCGACGGAACGCTGTGTGAAGTTTGCGGAGAGTTCATCGACGACGATGAGGGAGGGGAATTTCCTCGGAAGTGTGCGGCATGTGAGGCTGAAGCGGCCAAAGGAAAGCACGATGTATTCCCGAAGCAAAAGCCGGGGAGGAAAAAAGGGAATGCCTGACCGCCCCCCGCTCACCTTCGAGATACCCTCCCACGCGAACCCGACGGAGTGCCGGGGGTGCAAGGCGCTGATCTACTGGATCAAGCCGAAGGATAAGCCGATGCCGGTCAACCCGGACGGGACGAGTCACTTTTCGAACTGCCCGAAGGCGGCGGAGTTCAGGAGGAAGAAATGATGAACCTGATAGAGGGATTGATCTACGAAATTAATCGGAACCGGGAACTTTTGAAGGCATACGAGGAGATCGGCCCTGCCGGAAAAATTGGGGCCATGTTTATCAAGCGGGACATTCAGATGGCCGAGGAAGCTATGGGGTCAGGGGATCTCGTGGCGATGATGAGGAGCCATGAAACGCTGAAGGCGAGCGAATAGTGACCCGCACCTGTCGCGAGTGCAGCCATCACCAGCTTCCGGAACGGTGTCAATCGCCAAGAGAGCGTATGTGCAGGAGGGGTGATGGGAATACAAATGAAGGAGTGTTGCGTTAATTGCGATGCCTACACTGAGCGGGCGGGAAAGCACGACGACTCACTGAAGGGAGGAAGTGATGGAGAATTACTGTCCAATATGCTCACAGCCGGTGTTTAATGGCACGTTACCGCATGTTTGTGTAATGAGCCGATATGATCCCTGCCCCACCTGCACCTCCCTCCGCGCTGACCTTGCGAGGAAGACAGCCGAATGCACCGCCTTTTTTGACGACGGGGTAACGAAAGGATTAAGGATTAAACAACTTGAGGTTGGATACGACGAACTACGCACGGTCTGTAATAGGCAAGTTTCCCGCCTCGCCGCTTCCGAGGCGCGGGTGTCGGCATTTACTCAAGCAATCGGCCTAATGACCACCATCAAGGGGTCAATGGTGATGCGGCCTGATGACCCTATCGGTATGGCACAAGAGGTCGCTGCCTACTGCGCCGCGCTGGAGAAGGCGGTGGAGGCGGCTGAGATAATATGCGACCCTGAAGCAGCGGGACGCACTATGCACGAATCATGGATGAAAACAAAAAGGGAACAGGGATTTCATCATCCACGCGAGAAGCACCTATACCCCGATGTCGGATCGCCGTTTGGCGTTAAGACGAACTTGTGTTGTGAAAAATGCCACTTGGATTTTATTCCTTGGGAGAAACTACCGGAAGCGCAAAAGGATATTAACCGACACGCCTTTGATGCACTACTCAGCAATCTCCGCGCCGCGCTCGACGCGGTATCTTCGGAGAAAAAAGATGGATAAAGCAGAGGTCCGCTTCTGGAAGTTCGTGGGGCCAACAGACGCCAACGGATGCTGGCCTTGGATCGGGATATTGAACTTCGGCGGATATGGTCAATTCTGGTACGACAATAAACAGGGGATGGCTCATAAGTATTCGTATCGGTTACATCATGGGCACATAGACGAATCCCTGACTATAGATCATCTTTGCAGGAATCGTAGGTGTGTCAACCCGACTCATCTTGAACAAGTTTCCATGAGGGAAAATAGGCTACGAGGTGAAAGCCCTACGGCGATAAACTACCGGAAAACTCATTGTCCGAAGGGACACGAATACACGCCGGAAAATACTTGTGTTGTGGCAGGAAAACGCCATTGCCGGACATGCCAACGGGAATGGTAGAAGAATAAATACAACTTGGACAGAGAAGGCCAACGTATCAGGCGTAGAGAGTTTCGTCAACTTCATGGATATTAAGGAGGGGAAATGACCCCCGAGGAACGAAAGGCGTGGGAGGAGTTGGTGGAACTCGCACAGAAATCCAACGATCTCAACGTACCGACAGAATGGAGTAGAACTACCCTCGCCGCCGACGCGGAGTTGAAGCGGCTGAGGGAGGACAATCAAGTATTTATCATCGAAGCGTCGGACGCAAAGTATGAAGTTAGTCGACTACGAGAGGACATGGCGGTATTGGAGAGGAAATACCCACACGATGTTGCTGAGCTCCGCCGACGGGCGGCGAAGGAGGGGTGATGAAAGTATGGGACTCCGGCCCCTGGGCCGTACGATACGACGAATCCACGCGCGAGGTGTACGTGGAATCCAACGACTTCCACCACGATGTCACGCTGACCGTAAACGGTGATTTCCGCCACCGAGCGGAGCAGATGCAGTACGCCGACTGGTTGGCGAGGAGATTGAACGCGGGGAAGGAGGGGTGATGAACGGGAACTTAATTGAACTTATCTTTCTTCACCGCCTCGTATGTCTCTTTCGCCTCGAACATGCGTAGCGCATCCTCCGGCGTCATCTCGTTTGCGCCCGTGCCAGTGACCTTGCACATGAACCTTAGAAGGTACTGGTAGAACTGGACGGCTGACTTATTCTCCGACCGGATTGCTTGCGCGAAGGATTTGACGCAAGCGGCAGCGGCTACGGCGGGCGAGTTCCAGAAGAAGGAAAGCAAATGACCATTTCCCCCGTCGGCGAAGAGGGCCAAGCCTCGCACAGTATAAATTTCTTCCCCTACCTTCACCGTGCAATCCTCGGTACCCGGTATCGGCGTTATCGTGATATGCCATTTGCCATCGCTCATGGGATCTAACTGAGACGGCTCATGTCGATATCATCGTCATGATTTTTGTTGTGCGTAGATATCAATTGTATCATCCGGTTCAGGAGAGTGCCTTGTTTTTTCTCGACATCATTAAGGCGCCTTTCGATCGACTTGATCCGTATCTGTGTCCCGGCCCATGCCGCCCCCCCGGAGAATATAGCCGTCATTGCCCCAATGATGATTTGGTCGGTTATCATCGTCATCTCCTGCCGAGAGATTTCTTCTTCATCCGATTCTTTTAGGCGCGGATACCCCGGCGTTCAGGCCGGGGAGGAGCGCCCTTCCTTTCCGGGCTTGACAGCCCTTTGTGTTTGTGAAACAATTATCACCATGAGCAAGCGAACCATCTGTTGCCGGATGCAGCCGACTCCGGTGGTGGTCGCGCAACTGGCGGCCACGGCGCGAGCGTTCGCCGACGCCTGCAACCACACGCTGGCCTACGCCGTCCAGTCCGGCACATCGAACAACGTCAAGTTGCACCACGCCTGCTACCGGGACATCCGGACGGTGCATGGTCTCTCCGCAAATCTCGCAGTACGGGCCATTCGCCGGGTTTCCGCCGCGATGACGGCTTGCAGGAAACGGAAGCGCGTTCCCAAGGCGTTCGCTCCATCCTCCATCGACTACGACGCCCGGATCTTCGACTACCGGGAGCAGGACGAAACCGTTTCTCTCACCGTGATCGGCGGCCGCATCCACGTGCCGCTTCTTCTCGGTAGGTTTCAACGAGAGGCTCTTCTGGGGAAACGCCCCACGGCGGCTACCGTCGTCCGCAAGAAGCGGTGTTGGGATATCCACATCGTTGTCGAAGATATCGACTCCGAGCCTTCCGGCGGGCCGCCTATGGGTGTGGACCTCGGCATTAGAAACACCGCCGCAACCTCCCACGGAACGCTGCACAACGGGAAGGGGCGTCAGCAGTTTAAAGCACGGCGTGCGAAGGTTCGCGCCTCCCTGCAAAGCAAAGGAACCCGGGGCGCGAAGCGCGTGCTCGTCCGGCTCTCCGGGTACGAAAATCGGCGCATCAAACACGAAAACCATGAACTCTCCAAACAAATCGTTTCCGAGGCGCAAAGGCACGAATGCGGAACCATCCGCATGGAACGGCTCCGGGCAATTCGGGAACGAACGAAAACCTGGAACAAACATCTCAACCGCATGGTGGCGGGTTGGAGTTTCGGCCAGTTGCAGGACTTTATCTCCTACAAGGCGAAGCGGGCCGGGATTGCCGTGGAGTTGGTCAACCCCGCCTATACCAGCCAGACTTGCCATCGCTGCGGCCTCCTTGGAACGAGGGATCAGGATTCGTTTTCCTGTACAACCTGCGGTCCCTTCCATGCCGACCTCAACGCGGCGTGGAACATCGCAGGCGGGGGCGTTGTAAACCGCCCCGGATCGAGAGCATCTCTGCCACTCGAAAGCCTCTCACTTTAGGGAGAGGTAGTTTACGGATTCGGTCCCTGTAACCATGTTGGCTTCGGGGGCGGGGTGCTTTTCAGGTAGTTTGCAAACGCGATGAGGGCCATCACTCCCGCTGCGTTTGCGAGACTTCTCCACCCCGCTTGAAGGTTGAACGTCGCCGGGTCTACCACGACGAGGGCGACGGCGCCCGCCGCGCTGCTAAGGACTGCTGACAATAAGCCATATAGCCAGGCTGACCAGTTCATTTTGTCCTCCTACAACGTATCTTGTGGATTCGGCCCGGTGGTGCCCGTGCTGACTTCGATCAGGCCGCTTGTTACGGCATCCACTACTTCTTTCGGAGCCGATCCTCCGGCAGCCGGAGGCGTGAACACCACGCCGGACACGTCTACATTCAACACCTTGCAGATCACGGTTGCAGCGATGTCATCCAACTGGTTCGGCGATTCCATCGCTGTTTTGTAAAAGGCGACCATCGCCTGTTCAAAAGCAGTACGAGCAACCGGAGACAACCAACGGACAACGATAAGAATCAACTGCCATACTACTGCTGGAACGGCCATTTTAGTTTCCTCCTTGACACGGTATGCATACTTTTGGTATGCTTGCATCATGTTGAAAACACCCACTCACCCATCGACGCGGTTCTGGAGCAAAATTAAAAAGACAAGGAACTGTTGGGTATGGGTAGCCGCAAAATCTGCGGCGGGATACGGGGTCATCGGCGCGGGGGGGCGGGGGAATAAAATTATTTATGCCCATAGATTGAGTTACGAAATACATTTTGGCCCCATACCCGCTGGCATGTCCGTTTGCCATTCCTGTGATAATCCGGCCTGTGTAAACCCAATCCACCTTTCCGTTGGTACACACAAAGACAACATACGTGATTCATACGAGAAAAGAAGAATGGCAATTGGAGAGAGAAGCAAATTATCAGTATTAAAAAATTCAGACATAATTGATATCCGATTTCTTCTAACAACGGGAGCATCAACTCGTGCGGTAGGATTATTGTATGATGTATCCCAATCTAACGCATCCCGCATTGGATCCCGAAAAACTTGGAAACACATACCTTAATTGTTCCTTCCCTTTAACTGTTCCTGCTGTTTCTGGTTCTTGTCCAATAATCGGTTTACTTCTTCCAATTCTCGCTTTGATCCTACATCGTCAGGTCGTGCTTTGACTCGATCCTCCAGTTTCCACTTCTTTTCGATCAGCGTCGTCTCCTGCTGCTCCGCGACGTGCTGTCGGTAATCCTTCCCGAGTTCGGCAACGTCCCGTTTGATGTCGTGGACGTAGAAGGATCCGGTGACTACGGATGCCCCGAGGCCCACCAGCATGGGGATGTCTTTCAGAGAGATCATCCCTTTCCTCCCCTCCAAATCCTACCAATGGTTTCGCAATCGTTGCACCTTGCCATCGCGCACAACGCCATCACAAGTGCGCCCAAAAGAAAGCCACAGAAGAAGGCGAGGAAGTAGTACATGTCGTCACCTCACTTTACAAAGCATCCGGAGGGAGCCTTTGGCGGAAGAACGACGGGCGGAGGGATGACGGGAACTACCCAAGGATACGGTGTAGATTGCGCCGAATCACGCTCTACGCCGTCCGTGTCTTTGAACGACTGGCTCACCGTGAACTTCACGGGCTGCCCCGAGAATCCGTAGGATCTCATCAGCGATGCAAGAGAGTTGTCGGCGGGAAAGGATGATACTCCCCCTCTGGTCTCTCCGAGGTAGTACCAGCCGGAAGTCCCGGTCAGGTCCCTTGGGTTCGGCTTGTCGATCCTGACGTAATACGTCATCGTCGCCATCTCTGACGGCGTGAAGGTGTACGACCCGTCCGAGTTTGTCGTCGCCGGCGTCCACCACAAACTCTCTGCCAGCGCACCCACGTTGGATGACAGGATCACAAAAAGAGCAATCACCGTTAGAACCCCAACATCCCTCTTTCGCATACACATGTCCTCCTTCATCCTTGGAAATGTGGGTAATCCGGCGGATTCCACCGCCCACCCCATTCGAGTCCGCACGCTTCGCCGATTTGTCCCGCTTCAAGATAATCCGGCATGTCATTGTCGTTCACCGACACTTTCACGTCCCAGACGGGCTTCCCATCCCTCAGAATCGCTATGTCAAACGCCGTCCTGCCCGTGTGACGCGATATCTTTACCCAAGTGACCACCCGCCCCGGTTTCGTCCTCCCGAGGGCGTACAGGGCATCCTGCTCGCTTTGAGACCGGTAGATACAGGTGAACATCCAAGGTATCCCCGCCTCGGCCATCTTCCCGGCGAACAAGCGGACCTTCTCCTGCATCGCGGGAACAAGATCTTCTATCTTTCGACTCATCTACCACCCCTCCCTTTCCGCCCACTCTCGAACTCCCGGCACACGAACCAGCAGCGGAGCCGCTGCCACCATCGGGTGTTCGTTTTGCACATAGTTCCTCCTTGAAAAAGAAAACGGCCCCGAAGGGCCAGTGGATCGTTCGATAAAGCAGAAATTTATTTCATCCCCTCCCCGCGACAGATGGTGGCAATCACTACTCCTTGGCAGATGGTGATGAGTTTTTTCATTTTTATCCTCATGGCTGGCGAGGTACTTCCATATACGTGACCGTTACGAGAATTTTGCCGTTATTGTCTAATGTTCCGTCTGTAACAACATTCGCTTTTACAAAGATATTGTTTAAATTTGAGTATCCGCGATTGTTATATAATGTATTGTCTAAAACTCCGGTCACGTTATCTATATTTAAAGACTGAGTAATCGCTTGTGCTGACGCATCAACCCCGATGCTTGCAACTATATAATTTCCTCCTGTACGAGTGAACGCTTCCGTTATGTGATACACAACATCTTTTATAAATATAGAGCTATTGTCCATCGATGTTTTATAAAATACTCCGAGTATCTTTGGTGTAGTGGACGGAGTAACCCATCCAACCCATGACTTCAGAGGCGTATTAACAGGATCGGGGTAATACGCATTACTTATCCCATCAACCTCAAATTCTCCGTTAGTATTTTGTAGTGTGTTCTTTGTAGTAAAATAACAATGAAACAATTTAACAATCATTGAATTAACTGAAATATCGTATCCGCTTGATATAGATCGATCAAAGTAACATTGCTCAAAAATGATAACATAGGTGTAAGGAGTCCCCGGTACGTTGTTGTTAATTAATACTTGCTGAGTACCGTCCGTAGTGGAGTTGTTTGTAAATTCGCAACCCGAAAATCTTACCAACACGGGGTTTGTAAGCACAACTGCATTTTTTGTGCTCTGCTCGAATTTGGTTCGTATAAAAGTCCAGGTCTCGGGATTTGATGGGACAACCCCGTAGGCATTTAATTCAAAATGGCAGGAAGTAAATAACCATTGTCTTGGTTTTGATGTGCTCGCATTATGGATACCAGTAACACCATAAAGATTGCTTCTAAAGTCGCAACCGTCGAAGCGTACCAGTTGGGCCACGCCACCAAGGGTTATGTCGTCGTTATTGTAATAGACCCCGTAGGTATTATTCCTGAATTGGGAATTAATAGAACTAAAATCCTGTGAAGCGTTTATTTCCAGTCCAGTAGTTAAATTCGTAAGCCTGACATTATTTATTCCGCTTTGCCTTGTGGTCTTTGTTCCCGCAAGCGTGTTCCCCTTGTCCAATACCGATATACCAATCCCACCATTAGCGTTGTCTATTCCTGTGATGGTTAAGTTTTCTACGAATGTCCCCGCCGTTTCGTAGTCGCCACCATGAAGGAAATACGATATTTCAATGACCGTTCCAGAAAACGCAGCAGAGAGAACCGTTGATTCCATGCCGGTTCCAGATAATATCGTGGAATTATAGAGTGTTACCTTGCTTCCGAGGCGATAATTCCCGGGGGCGATTATCCTGCCGCCGCCGAGTGTTTTCAGGTAATCCGATGCAGCCTGAAATGCGGCTGTATTTACCGTGCCCTTCGTGTTGTCATTGGCAACCGCCCCATACGCCCGCACGTCCACCCAGGGGCCTTTGGTGATGAGGTCCCCTGTCCTCTGCGTCCCGCCGTAACCGGTATTTGTGATGTTGTCGAACCCGGTGATGTTCCCGCCATCGGAGGCGATATCATGCGCCCGGTAATTGAAATAATCTGCACCTGCCCACGGAAGAAGGGACATATAAAATATCAGTGCAAGCGATGCGCAGAGCCAGCGTTTCATTGAACAACCTCCCGAGTTCTCTCTTTTCTTATTGGGTAATGCTGCCCATTTCCGCTGCACTAAATTCACGGTTCCATGTTCGCACTTGTCTTGTCACGGCGCTGTTATGGTCTGTAATTCGCTGTCTGAAAAACTGCGGTTCCAGATGCGGAAGTCTTTTATATGACCCCACGTGAATATGTAGTCTGCGCCTTGTGTTCTTCCAATAGTTATGGTGCTTGGAGTTGCGGAACTATATGTAGTGGATGTATCTTCCGTGCCGACAACTCCATCCTTTGCCAGTTGCGCCCGAACGGAACTCCATGTGGTAGCTACTTTATTGGTAGCGGGGCCTACAGACTGGGACATCTGTATATTGTACGATCCCACCCCCAACCTTTTCCCTGTAAATGTCGTACCTTGAGTTGCGTGTAGATATGCCCAATTTCCGTCTTCCGCGTCCGCATTTGGAGTAGATGAATCCCAATAAAAAGATGCGCTGGTGTTTGTTCCTTGCGTAACAGTTAGGGTAATTGTACCCGTTACCTCGCTGAAGTTACCAGATACCGGAGCAGTTAATACATCTTTATTCCTCGTCACCGCCGCCGTGTCAGTGGGGCCGATATAACTTGAGGCAAACGCCCCCAATTCGGCATCCCCGCCCCATGCGTATACCGCATCCGTATTCGTTGCCAGCCTGATCCCGTGGTAATACGTCGCCACGGTCACGGTGCGAGTATCTGAGCATCGCGTCCACGTTGAGGCGTTGATCGTGCAGGTCGTCCATGTCGTGTTGTCTGCGGAAACTTGAACATTCCCCGTGCCGGTCTTTCGCTTCAGGTAATACGACCCGGTATAGGCCGCTACCGTGCCGGTGTACGATTGCAGGAGCGTTGCATTATCGGCAGAAGCGGTAAGCGTTTCGGCAGTCGTTGCCCCATCGGGTGCGACTACCGTGTTGTTGTCCACCGTCATGTTTGACGGAACCCATGTTGCCGCAAGGCCAAGGGTTTCCGACCATAGTGCCAGATTCGTCCTCTGCCCCTCGATCAGCGCACCGTTGGACTCGATGCGGAGTTGGCCAGAGGCGGCACTCGTAACCAGCCCCGTGGTCGGATGGACATACGTCGCCGCCGTAGCGCGGGTGAAGGAGAGGGAGCCGGTGCCCTTTACCAAATACAGAGGGTTAGCGGGATCGTCGAACGGTGCCCAGAAGGTGAGGGAGTCATTCAGCCACCACGGATTGCCACCGCTCCAGAAACGATTCAGCGGCCAAGCGAATACCTGAGATGCGAGTAGGAAAATGAACAGAAAGAAAAAGGTGATTTTGCGCATGGCTATTTGTAGATAACCGTTATATTCGTAGCGGCGGCTGTTTTCACACATATCCCGGTTCCAGCATATACGCCGAATGGAATCACCTGTCCCCCGTATGGAGAGGCAATCGTGGCGATGATCGTTGTGGCGCAACTCGTGTTGTTATAAATGGTGATCGCCCCCATCGTGCCCCCATTAACGACGACGCCAGCCAAGATGCCAGCGGTTCCCTTAACCTGAGTATCTGCAGCGGAGGTGATGTTATTGTAGCTATAATACTCGAATACCGCGCCCACCTTGACGACTGATGGGAATCCCAAAACTCCCGGCTCAAGTTCATCTCCGGCAAGCGTTACGGAAGGAATAAGAAAAACAATAGCCAATATAATCAACAGTTTTTTCATTGTGCCCCCCTTTATACCAGTTTGAACAGCGTTTCATGAAACCTCCCGGAAAAGAAAAGGGCTCCCGAAGGAGCCCTCTGAATTCGTCTTCAGAATGAGGCTACGCGCCGAGGGCCTTCCAGCCCCACGAAGTTTCCAGGGTATCGTTTGCGGTTTTCGACACATTAGGCGCAATCAGCGCCCGGGCAATGAACGAGCTTACCTGTGTCCTCATCCCGATCTCCCCGATGCTTCCGTTCGTCGCTACGCCCGCGGCCCATGTGAAATTCCAGACCGTCCATTCACCGGGTCCCGTACCGAAGGAGGCCACCCGGACCGGATAGGCGGCCGAAATCGCCTTGGAGGAAGTGGCGATGCCGGACACGATCGCCGTGTCCCCTTTCAGGGGCGCCGCGGTCCCCACCCCGAGTTCCGCGTACATGGACCGCGTATCCCCGACGATGGAGCTTGCGAGATATTGCGCAACCCACATGTCGCCGATGGAGGTGACGAGGTTATGGAATCCTCCCTCCTGCTTGACCTTGCCCATCTCATCGTAGAGCCGGTAATGGACGTATCCTTCGATGCCGATACGCTCGATCGGCGATCCGCCTCCGGGCCGGATCACGCCGACCTCCACCAGTTTCCGATTCAGTTCCTCGAAGAATTTCCCCATCGTCGCCACCTCCCTTTTCAGACGAGTTTGAACAGCGTTTCCCGGCGAATGTAGTTGTAGGAGCCGGACCGCCCCGCCCCCTGGAACGCCCCCGGCCCGAGTTGATGACTCCCGGCGATGGTCTGCCAGTCGTAGATATAGATCCCCGTTGCCGTCCCGCTTGCCAACCCGGTAATGGACTGGACCACGGTCGAGGACGAATCGAAGATCTTTCCCCACGTCGAGGTAGGATTGAATGCAGCCTCCGAATTGTCCTTGAACGTGACGACGAACCGGATCGTATCTCCGAGCGTGAAGTCGATCATATTCTATATGCCTCCAGGGAGATGAAGGACCGTGCAACGGATACTGATGCGAACGGATCGGCGACCTCCAGGGAGATGAAGGACCGTGCAACGGATACTGATGCGAACGGATCGGCGACCGCCAGATAGATGAATCGCCGCAAGGCCAAGGCGATCATGAGCCATGCGATGGTGGCCGTCGCCTGGATCCTCGCGTCCGTAATGCCAAGAGACTCCGTGATGATCCGGGTATACGCGATGCCTTCCGTCACAAAACTCGCCAGATTCGAATCGCTCAGTCCCATCGCATCGGCGATTTCCCGGATCATCGTGACCGCACGGCTTGCGGCGTCCACAATGCCGATCGCCTCCATCAGGTTCCTGGAAAAAGCACTTGCTTTGCTCACGTCGTCGGATACTCCCAAATTCTCCGACAGGAAGCGGACGACCGACTGATAGCGGTCCACCGTATCCGTTATTCCAAGCGATTCCGTCACGGCCCGGTAGATCAGTACAAACAGGGACCGTGAAGCGATATCCGACAGCCCAAGCGAATCGCTTGCGATGCGGAAATGCCCCTCCGTGCGGAACGCCGAATCCGAAACGCCCAACGGTTCAGACAGAAAACGCGCATAGGCGGCTCGAATAACCCGATCGTCCGTAACCCCGAGCGTGTCTCGCGCCTCCCGCGAGAAGATGGCGAATCGGGACGCGGAATCCGTGACATTTATGGAATCGGAAATATATCGATTGATGTAGATCGACAGCGAGAACGCCAGCGCGTCCGTGACACCGAGCGCATCCGAAAGCACTCGGAACATACTGCGAGCCGCGATTGCTGCATCGGTAATACCCACTGCATCGGTTATTCTTCGGGCATGTCCCGACGCCTTGCTCAAAGCGTCTATGAGGCCAACGGAATCGGAAACTATCCGATTCGATCCATGGACGCGGAAAGTAGAATCCGAAAGACCGACTCCATCCGAGATCCTGCGCCCAAGACCTACCCCTCTGACTACGGCGTCAGAGATGCCGAGCGCGTCCGAAATCTCGCCGGTAAAGGCCATCCCATACGTCACCACCAGTTTCGGATCGTTGGCGGTGCCGGTCTGGTCGGCCTGGTAACAGTTTAATTGCGAGTTAGTGGAGGCGGACCAAGCAGGAGCAACGGCTGCTACATCGTAATTAACGTTCCGTGTGCCGAACTTGGATATTCCGGTCTTACTTACGTTGCCCCTTCCAGTGGCGTTAAGAGTGAAATCGTTGTATCCTGCTGTAGACCATCCTGCATAGGTTATCGCGGTGTCGCATTGGGCTACCGACCCAAGCGAAGTAAAATCTCCAGCAGCAAGTGCCGTGCTCGACGCAGGATTGGATGTATAAATGTTGATGGTTGGTGCAATAACTAAATTATCGGCCTTGGAAGAACCATATAAAGACTTAACGGCACTGGATATACTTGCAGAGGACGTAAGAGCCGACGTATTGAATAGGAATATACCCCGGCAAAGAAACCTCCACACATTAGTTCCGCTATCGGAACTTATACTGACTGCTCCTTCAATCGTCGTCGAATCATTGAATGCATTTCCGGCGTCGGCAATCAATGTAGCCCAAGGCACACCGGAGCCTGCCGTATAAGTTTGTTGTACCCGCCCGTCCACCGTGTTCGTTTCGGGGTCGGCGTCGGGGGAGGAAGTCAACGTAGAGAACCCGAAGGACAGTTCCGGCACCCAACGATCTGCAACGCACCAGTCCCAGGCGTGCATCGCCCACCATAGGGGGCGAAAGGCGTAGTACAACCGCTTCGAGAACTTCGCGTGCGTCCGGAACTCGGCGGCCTGATGCGGTCCGTCCCACCAGAAGATCGCGTTCGGAATGATCCGGGTGATCCGGCGATTCCCGACGGACGAGGACTCCCCGCTGATCCGAAGAACCCTACGGAACCATCTGCCGATGACGGGGGCGTTCAGCAGCCACAGCAATTTCCCCTGATGAAGAATGAAAAAGAGGCTTCCAAAGGCTCTGTAGTGGTAATCGTCCATCTTTTCCTCATAAAAAAAGCCCGCTCGCGGCGGCCCGGTGGAATAATGCGGTGGATCTTATTCGATGCGATGCAATGGAGCGATGCGGTCCCCTTGCGGTGGAGGATCGCCCCGGTCGATGATGTCTTGAATCGTTTCGTGGGCATAAGGCACGGTGGCTGTTACTTGAACGCCCTGCGTTCCCTGATCGGCCCCTACCTCGGGACCGTCATATCCGCCACAGCCGGAGAGAACAATCATCATAACGGAAAAGAGAAGTGTTTTCATCAGATCCATGACATGTAATCTCCCGCAACAACTGACTCGATCCGCCAGTAGTGGAATACGTCCGCATTGATCGCTTTCGTCGGTACCGGCCACTGATAGAAGGTCATCAGTTCCGATTCCGAGACGGCTGGCTTTCCCATGCTGACGCCGTACAACGGGTGATAGTTCCCGACCGCCTGATCTTCAGTATACACATTAACCTTTCTGGCCTGATTGGTCGAAGACCTTGCATCTACTCTCTGGACGAATGTGCCGTAGGAATAGCTAAGGGTATTGACCATCCACTGATGATGGACAAGGAAAACGTTCCGGATGTCGACGCCTGCAATTCTCGCAACAGGGATTCCGTCGACACTGATGTTCGTGAAGTCTCCGGAGTTCGTGAACGTCAGCGCGGCGCTATAAACGCAGGTCGTCATATCGTCATTCCATGCCCACCGGTACCCGCGATAATCCTCTCCTGCAGACAAACCAGAAAGCAGGAACACGATACCGGAGTTCGTCCTCGTGGCCGAGATTCCGGAATCAAAACCTCCACCGGCGGGGTGGATGTAGCTCGCCACATTACAGATCGGCGTTCTCGCGGAGATCGCAAAGTTGCATGACATGGAAAACCACTGCGCCGTCATCGTGTTCGGCGCCCACCTGGCCCGGATAAATCCGAAGATCATCTTTGCCGAATTCGTAACGAACGACATATCCCCAAAGTTGCTGTTCACAAGGATGGCCGTAGGGGATTGCACGACCGTCAGCGACGCCGTGAAGGTGTAGGCCCACGGGTTGAAAGCCAATCCGGCCCCGGAGTACGCATAATAGATGACAGAAAGGCACCCTCCCGAGTTCTCCGCGGTGTATGGCTTGAGGGACGCCTCCGGCGACGCGACGGAGAACTGGTATCTGGTGGAGACCTGCGAACCGGAGAGCAGATTCACTTCCATCATTTTCGACGCTGCATACCAGGCAACGAAGAACCGGTTTGTCCCGATCTGGATCGCCTCGCATGCGTCCACTCCCGAATTTACGAGTAAATCGTTTCCGCCGACCCGGTCCAATCGCCAGTTCTGCCACTCGTGCTCCGGTCCCCCGAGTACGTTCACGCTTCCCGTCCACACCTTCGCGCTCTCGTTGTCGAACTGGGAGACGGCGTGGATGTTGACGACGTTCCACCCGGGCTCCACGGGCGACAGGTACCCCGTCGTATTGACCCCGGAATAGCCGAGCTGTACCTGTTGACCCCGGGTCAGGTTCGAGTAGTAGATATTCCAGTGGTCGACGGAGAGATTCGCCGAGTCGACCGCCATGATCTGATACTTCAGGACAGGAACAACCGTCCCGTCGGAGAGCGTACGCGAATATTCCGACAACGTCGCCGAGGACACGTTCGGAGGCCAATAGGACCGCTTCGGGAAGAAGGACGGGTTGCGGGATACCATCGGCCCCTGGATCCAGTCGTCCACGTAGGCGGTCGGATCGTGCTCCATAGCGGAAATCGCCAGCTTGTCATCCTTGGCGAACGATATGCCTAACACGCGGAATAGTTTCCCTACCCAAGCGGCGGAAGGATGCGTCACATCGACGACATCGCCCGCCTCGACTCCGAGGGCGTTGTGGTTCGTCTCGAACTCGATAAAATTCACGAGATTCGCCAGATTCGCGTAACTGTAGGCCGACGCCATGGCTTCATCCCGGGCGGTAACCCCCGGCATATCGAGCACGTGCTCGATCTCCATTCCCGCGTCCACGCTGCGCACATCAAACGACGCCTCGGCCGGAGTGAAATTATTCAGGGCGTCCAGGTATTTCAGCGTGACCTTCGTCGGGATTTCCTTGATCGACGGCTGATGCATCCGGAATGTACCGGCGATGATATTGTCATCGTCGAACGAATAAACCGAACCTTCCGGTTTGTCCGTTTTGATACCGTATTTACCGTCCGCGTAGACCAGAAATCCCCGGTAATGCCTCTCGATGTTCTTGACCGCGTCCATGACCTTTTCCGGATCGAACAGCGGGTAGTTCGTGGAGAACCGGGCACGGGTGGAAACGCGGTAATGAACCTCCACCGGTTGATTGTCGTACCATTCGTGCGCGCCGAACTGGGCGTTCAATTCCCCCGTGACGTAATCGAACGTTCCAGTGCCGCCCTGCGAGGAGCGCAGATTGATTATGTTGCTCGTCACCGTGCCCGTCTCAACCAACGTCTCCGGCGTGGAGACGACGTACATACTCCGGGCGACGTTCTGGTACTTCGTCCGATAGGAGAACTCCCAGTCGGCGTACCATTTGGCGACCCAACCCATCGCTTTGATCGGATCCTGATTCTCATCACCTCCATAATTTGCCGGTTTATCGATGACGCAGGCCCCGACCAGGTAATTGATCGACCCGACCTGTACCCCCGCAGGGTCCGTGAGCATTCGTCCGAATTCGGAGATGGATCCCGACCGAGGAGAATCCATATATTTGCTTCCGACTGCGCCGTTGAAGGTAAGCGATCCCGGCTTGATCGGCACCATGTCCAGCGTGAGGGAATAGAGCGTGGAGACAGTGCTCCAATCCTCTGGAGTTAAAGCGCCCTCCGTGCCATAGGAGGGAATATTGAACCCGCGTTCGTAATATTTCGGCCGCTGTGCCGACATGTCCACGATTTCCACGGTATGCCTGCTGCCCGGGGAGATCGGCGCGGTCGCATACGCATGGGCGGACGTTACATCGGGCACGCTCAGGTTCTCCGAGGAGATCCCCATGCCGTACTGCTTGTTCGTCAAAAGATCGGCCGTCTGCAACGGTCCGGATTGCGTCCACTTCATGATCCCGGGAGAGGCGGCATCCGTCCAGTCCGGAACCTGCTTGCCGCGGATCGTCCACGAAACGTTCGGGATCGCCTGATAGACATCGGGGCTGTAGAAGAACTCGACCAGCGCCACGGCAGTCAGCGGGAACGTCTCACTCGCGATGTCGTACAGGTTGTGGTACGTCGCCACGTGGGAAAACGGCGCCTGCGAATTCGTTCCGGTGCGGAACTCCGGATAGAACATGTTGTAGAACTGCGTCTTCAACTGCCCGGAGCGAGCGTCCCATACTTTTACATCGTTGAAAAACATCTCCTCGTATCCGTCGATCGGGCCTTCGGAGATCCCGTAGACGGCGAATAACTTATTGCGCGGAGGATTCGCGTCGTTTGGACCCTTGCCCTCCGTGGACATCCACAGCACGTTCCCGCCGACCCGCTGCCGACCGTAGATCACGGGGATCGGGCGCTCGGTGGTCCGGGTATTCCCACGCAGGCCCGTCATCGCGGATCTCATCCGCGCCATCGCTTCTTTTTTCAGCGCCTGTTGCGTTATGATCCCGCCGCCCATCATCAGCGGGATGCCGATATACGGATACCATATGCTTATGATCGCTCCGACGAAGGAAAGGGCGGTGCCGCCTTCTTTACCCAAGACGCACCCCCGCCAGAAATTGTCCGTTGCGCAGGAAATCCTTAAATCGTAGCAATGCGATCCTGCCCTTCACGAACGTATATCCCCGCTCCTTTCCGGCGTGGATCGCGAGGGCAACCCCGTGCTCGGAAGAGGAAAACAGGAGGACATCCCCTTCGCGCGACTCTTGCAGGTCTCGTATCCGCATCTTGTAATCCCTGCCTTGCAGGTAATTGATTATCATCCCGAAGCAGTCTGTCCCGGCGTCTGCAGCCGTCTTCACCTCGGCGCAACTATTTTTCGCTTCATCCATTTTCTCTTCCATTCTCGCCTGCATATCCTGCATGTCCGACTACCACTTGGGTTTAGGTATGTGTTCAAGGCGTTAAATTCATGGCCCTTCGAGCAATGCGTTCTCTGGTAATTCTCTGCGGTAGGGCCAACGTTGTTTTCCAAAGCGTTCTGGCGCGGAGTGACTAGACGTAAATGATCGGGCCTCACACAGGCATGAACTCTGCAAATATGATCGATCTGTATGCCGGGAGGAATCCTCTCGCCATAAAAATGCTCATAGGAAACTCGATGAGCCCGGCGTGTTTGTCCTTCCACGTCGCATATTCCATACCCCTTGTGGTTTTTGCTTGCCGTCCAAATCCAACATTCGTCTGGTGATTCGCCGCCGATGCTGAATTTTTTATAAAAACGGGAGGTATTCATTTCGATTGAGGAGGGGTACGCCCCCACCATATCTCCTTGTCTTGAAGCATCGGTAGCCAGCGGAATCCGCGGAACCGGTTCGTATTCGCCAGTTCCTCGCAACGCTCCCAGGTCTTATTGCACAACGATGCAACCCCGGTGTACTGGCATCCGGGAGTAGTGGATTTGAACTTCCACTGACATGTTCCGGCGAACGTGCTCCGGGGAACCGGCATGTCCCATTTCACGAATTCATTCTTTATGTCGAGAGAAACATCGGCGGAATCGTATCCTTCGTTGATGCTTACTCCGTCGAATTGTCCCTTGAAGATCACGGTGGGGTTGGAGAACGATCCCGGGTCCATCCATTCGGAGGCATAGATCGAGGCCGCCTTCCCCTGAATCGTTTCGCCCAAGATGATCGCCGCGATCGCCCGATCGACGTTCTGCGTCTTGATCGTTAATACTTCGGCGAAATTCAGGGAGGATTTCTCGAACCCGGAGATAGAGATCGGGACCGGTGTGTACGCGTTGCCGCTCCATACCACCGTGAGGTCCGTATCCGTGTACCGAACCGGCGCCGTGAACGCGAAATCGAACAGATAGAAGGGCATCTTATAGGTCCCCGAGGTTGGAGACAGGATCCGGCGGGGAAGCAGGTATTCCGGCGTGACTCCGAATCCCCCGGAAAACAGATCGGGCATTCATTCCTCCTCCTACCTGACGGCCACATAGGATTGCGTGCTGTACCCGGCCTTTTTCATCACAAGATCGAACTGCGACACGAACGGGTAATCCGAATCGCTGACGTAGAACTGCCATCTTCCGTTTGCGTCCGCGATGAGTTGTGCTGAGGTGGCCGCTGAGCCGCCGGAATATGCCGAATAAATCGTCGCCACCGTCGTAGTGCGAACATTCCACACCTCGATCGTTCCGCTGCCGACGGCGTTCCCGAACTCGTCCCGATGCGTTCCCTGAAAGGAGTACCGCGGACTCATGATTCGGGCATGTCCTCTTTCGGTTCACGGAACGTCAGTGTAATGTCATTCTTCGTCCATCCGGGCGGAACCAGCGACGATTGGAACGGAGAGAGTTGCCGCACGAGCGGCGTATAGTATCCGTTCAAGTAGGAGCAATGAATCGCCGCCCCCGCGATCGGCGTAGGACTTCTGACCAGAAAGACGTGGTGGCTATTCGCCCCTCCATACGAAGTAACGCTGTATTGCGAACCGGCCGTGTAGATCGCGGAGTTCACATAAAGGGTGTAGGACTCAGCGGCCCAGACCGGCAGGACCCAGTTCGTACGCGATCCAGTTCCCGTACCGATGTAGATATCATCCCGCGTGGTCGGATACGGCTCCTTCCAGAAGAAGGAGTCGGCTCCACCCTTGGCCTTCCGCAGCACGGAGAGGATCGGTTCCCGCTCCGTCGTCCGTACGGCGAGCCGCCACGTAAGATCCCAGTCACGACGCGGGAAATTCCAGCGGGTAGTTCGAACTTCCTTCCCGGATTCCGCCTCGGCTACCAGCACACGCCAGAACTCAATCTCCCGCAACGGGTAGGAAGGCACGATATCAAAGAACTGCTTCGGCATCGTCAGATGCTCCGGCGCATACTATCGCGCAGCGAGGAAGCGTTCCGCATCCCGTCGGCCACCATGCCAACGATCAGGCCACGGCGGTCCATCAGGAGCCGGTCCATATCCTTGGTATCCGCGGAGATGATATTGAAATTAATGTTCGTCGGGGATGACCCTCCGCGCATCTCCACAGGCACCTTTCCGCCCTTGAGCGGTATCACGGCCTCTGGCCCGCCGCCCTCTCCAATGAGTCCGAACGTGGGACGGTCCGCGATGCCGCCGGAGGCGAAAGCCCGGATCGGCATGAAAGACCCTGGGAAGATTGCGCCCTCTGCCGCCTTCACGATCCCGGAACCTACAGAACCGCCAACGCCGGAAGTTGCCGGAGTGCCTCCTCCGCTGCCGAACATTCCGGCGAGAGACATCAAACCCGCCTTTGCCGTAGCGCCGAACGAAAGTTTAAGCTGTTCCATGATCATGTCTGAGATTAGATTCGCCCATGCCCTCCGCACGATATCGGTGAAGGTCTCCATATAATCGCCGAGGGATTTTAACTTCCCCTTGAAGGCGTCGAAGAACACGTCCGATATCTCCCCGCCGAGGCCGCTGAACAGTTCATTCCATGCGTCGGCTACGTGCTTCGTGGTGACATCCGTTTCCTCCCGCACCTTGCCCATCGCCGCGCCGTAGGCGTCCTGGTACGCCCTGAACGCCTCGTCGTACTGTCCCTTGGTCATCAGCGGCCCTTCGCCCCGCTCGCTTGCGTCGAATTCCTTATTGAGCCTGCGGATGTTCTCCGCGAACTTGGTAGTCTCGGCGTTCATCCGCTGCATCAGTTCGACTTCGTTCTCGTTCCACGGCCACTTGACGGGCGTCTCCGCCTCGTCCCGGAGCGCCTTCAGGCGGATGGTCAACTCCTCCTGCCGCTCGATGCCCTTCAGTTCCAATTCGGCATTCTTCCCGATATCCTTTATCCGCGACTCCAAGGCATCGTGTTCTTCTTTCTCCACTTTTTTGCGGATCTTCTCCACCGCGTCGGCGATATGCTGCTCCGACTTCGTGATGATCTTCTCCCGCTCGTCCTGATAGACCTGTTCGGAAACCAGCAATTGCTCCTTCCGCACGCTCGAAGAAACCTTCCCCGCCTCCTGCATCTCGACAAGGTTCCGGTTGCGATTGATATAGTCGATCCGGGCTTTTTCGAGTTCCGCCTCTATGTCGCCGCCGCGCTTCCGGGCAGCCTCGATCGCGATCTTGTCGTAGAGCGCCTCGATCTTCTTCGCGAGGGATTCGGCGGCCTTTACGGTCGCATCGTCGACTCCCGTACCTCCGGGAGGAAGTTTCAGGTCGCCGCTACCCTCTCCGGCCCGTTTTCCCGCGCTGAGGAGATCGGAGATCTTCCCCGAGCGGGCGGATTTCCCCTGTGCCTGCATCTGCGCGAGGATATCTCCCTCGGTGACGGTCCCGATCGCTCCCTCGATCGGCGCGACGAAGTTTCCGGAGTCCTCGATGATCTTCGCCCACTTTGTAGCAATCGACGATAGCCTGTCGTCGATCCACGAGAAGGCGGAATACACTCCGGATGCCGCGGTCTTCACCGCATCCCACCCGAGTTGAAGCATATCCACGATCTTGCGGCCTTTCTCCGTCAGGCCGTTCTGGTCCATCAGGGAATCGTTGATCTGCTTTACTAGTTTCGTTATGTCCTCGTACGCGCCCGCCGTTCCTTCCCGTAGGATCTTGTATGTGATCGTCTCCAGCGAGGATTTCTGCGCCTGAAGAGTCTTTTCGATCTCCTTGCTCCCCTGCCCATAACCGGGAAGGATCTCCATGATCTTTTCGAGGAGGACGCCCTGCTCTCGCCACGCCGGTACCATCGCCTTCACGTTCACCCCGGCGGCTTCGAGCTTCTTGACCAGGAGCGCCCCCTGTACGTCTACCCCTTCCATCAACGCCCGGATTTCCTGGTACGCCTGCCGCTGGAAATCCTGTCCCCGCGTCATCATCTTGATCATGTTGGCGAACGCGACGAATTGATCCTGCTGCTTCTTCGTGGAGAGGTCGATCCCTATGCCGAACGTGACCATCGAATCGGAGAGCATGAGCAGTTCATCGCCCGTGCCGATAAATGCCCGGTCGAGTTCGTAGATCTTCTCGACGATCCTCCCGGCTGTCTCGTAGATCTTTTCAAACGGCTTGGAGGGATCGTTCGACGCGGCGGCGGAGGCCATCGACGCCTGCGCCACCTTCAGATCGTCGATGGATTTGATGCCCTTCAATAAAAGCCCGATCGTACCTTCATAGGCGAGATTGAACGCCTCCATGATGACCTGGGCGGCGAGCATCCCCTTCGCCATTTGAACCCAGCCATGCGATGCGGCCATGGCGCGACGCTCGGCAAGGCCCATGTGCTCACCGAGATCCTTCATCCCGGAGGACGCAACTCCGGTGGCACCTTCGATATCCCGGATCTTGCGGTTCACATTCTCAAGGGCCTTGGACGCTTCGTCCCGTGCCCTGATGAGAATCTCTATTTCGTTTCGGCCTGCCAATTGCGGTCCTTTTCCTCCTGGTCCTGGGCGTCGAGAGCTATTTCAAGATCGAAGAGAAAATTACGGTAAGGCCCCTCCATCAGGTCCGAGGGTCGGACGTGATAGCGTTGCGCTAACCCGTCGAGGAATCGGGCGACTCGACAGGGGAGTCCGTGCCGGCCAAAGGGACCGCATCGTCTACCACCTCGCGGTCCGGCATGAGGTTGATCACCGCGTCGACGATGGCGTTGACATCGGTGAGTGAGAAATCATCCGGCTCGATCAGTCCGCGACTGATCGGGTCTTTTTCCTCCGCGAGCCGCACGAGGCAGGTATCGACATACCGCCTTGCGATCGCCACCCCGCGCGCATCGGTGGTCTCTTCGATCTTCGGCAGCGGTCCGAGCACGGCGAGTTTGAATCCAGAGGGCAGGCGAAGTTCCGCCTCGATCCCGGACGGCAATGTGATCGTCGTTCTGCGTTCCTTCTTCCAGTCCGAAAAGCTCTTACTCATCGTCTCCTCCTGTTGGATTGGTGGGTGGGCTCCCGATTCGAACGGGGGCCCGGATTATTGCGCCTGATCCCGAATAGGCGATCCGAGCCAGGAAGGCGGAGAAGGGATCAACCTCCCCAGGTGTCCCGGCCACCATCGACCCACCCGAACACCCTCAGGTTATGTATCTAAATTCAATTCTTATTAAGATATTGGATTGCTTTTGTCAAAATATCCATATTATCTTTGGAATATCCCAACATTGCATTGCAATTATGACATAACAATCCACGTACTTCACCAGATGTATGGTCATGATCTATGTGGAACCTACCAATCCCCCTTGGAGTATCAGTACCGCAAATCTTACAAACAAAACCCTGATCCCTCAACATATCATCATATTGTTCTATGGTAATACCATACAACCGTTTTAAATGATTATTCCTCCTTAGTTCTTTACCATTAGGTGATTGACGATATCTTCTATCACGTTTTCTCTGGGCTGATTTCTCTTTGGGGATTTGACAATATATCTTCTTATACTCTTCTACACAAGATTTACATTGAGACCGTAGACCATCACTGTGCGATTTATGTTTATAAAATTCGCTCTTTGGTTTATCTGTGCCGCACTTCATGCAAACTTTCATGATTTACGTGTTATAGCTGGCGAACGTGTTGCAGAGGGTGAACGTGCAGACCGTCGCGCTTCCCGCGTGGTACTCCGCCATCCCTTCGATCGTCACGGTGACGATTCCCGGGCCTGCCACGGCGGTCGGATGCTTCGTAAGTTTCAGGCGCGGCACCTGCAGTCGCAGGTATTCGTTAATCCCGGAGACGATGGAGGTCGCCCCCTTGAGATAGACATCGACCGCCAGTGCCGTCTCATTCTTCACGTTCAGCCAGTCGGTCTGGGCGATATCCGCCGTGCCTGCGAACTTTGCGAACGACCGGAAGCCGTCCCGGAAGTAGTAGGCCGGAGCGGTTGTATTGTTGATGCGATCCTGCCCCGCGATCCTGTTGTCGAAGATGAACCGGAAGTCCCGGTACCGCGTCACCGCCACTCCGCCGATCTGCAGGGAGGCTTGCGACCACTTGAACGGAGTGATTCCCGCATCCCAGGCCGGTGGAACGGCCTTCGTCATCAACGTGCATTCCTTGCCGATGATCCCCCACGTCCCGCGCACGAAGGCTCCCGCCGCCACAGACAGTTCAAACGTGTTGATGTGGGAGTCCATGTAGAGAAATGCTGAACTTACCGAAGCGTCCCCCTGGTGGACCTGGAACGAGTAGGGAGGAAGGGTCTCCACCCCGGAGAAGTCTCCCGAGACCGGGTTGAACGTGTGGACGTAGGCCAATGTCCCGGAGGAAGTGGCCGCCGGAGACGATTGCCCGCACAGGCCGCGCAGAAAATGCCCCAGCATGATCGGGTGTACGTTCGCCACGATCGGACCGGCGGCCCGGGTGTAGCCCAGGACCCGGTTCGGCGTGTCCGGATTCCCGGAGATGGAGTCGTCGAGCAACTCCTCGGGGTTCCAGTCCAGCCCGTGATTCGCAAAGGGCATGTTGTACCACGAGGACGGAACGGTCGCCCCCGCGCTGTTCTGCCTGCAGATCGCTACATACGCATTGCTTCCGAATCCGGGCATCTCTGCACCTCCTTCAGGCCATCAGGGTTACGAGCAGTTCGATATTCGCGGCAGTCCAGAAATCCGCCGTCTCTCCCTGCGCGGTTTCGTATTCGATCCGTCCGAGTTGCGTCCAATCCACTTTCCCGGACAGGTTTCGATTGGAGTCTTCCTTCACGGCTTGCCGAACCAGATTCACCAGAACGTTCCGCTTCTTGATCGCCTCAAGCACTCCGTCGACGGAATACTCGGAGCACAGCAGGGAGAATCGAAGCGTGGTCTGGTACGGGTCCGCGCTGCCGATATTGCCTTCGACGTTTTCCTCCCCAGTGAGCGTTACCCCTATTTCCGGCCCCGTAGAGGCCCCCACCTCGGAAGGTTCCATCAGGACCGTTGCGGTGGGAACGGCGGTCTGGAGCAGGTCGACAAGGGCCTGCGTCACCTCTTCGTAATTGATCGCCATCTACATCCCGCCCTTCAGCATCTCGGAGATGACGCTCTGTGCCAGTTTCAGCGCGATCGCTTCCGGGGGAAGCATCGGTCGGGGGGGATACCCCGGATGCATGACCTTGCGGACCACAGCCATCGGGGTGCCGGAGAGGAACTTCGCGCTACGCTTTTTATGGCCGTAGGACTTGAATTTGCCCGGAGAGCCGAGTGCCGTGCCTCCCGCCCACGGAAACGCAAGGGCCTTGGCGCGGCGAGGCAGGATAGCCCACTTCGGCTGTCCAACGTAGATGCCGCGACCTTCCTGATGGTACTTCGCGATCTTCAAGGGGGAACCGACGCGCACTTGTCCCTTGCCCGCCTCCGATCGGAACGAGGCGCGGAGTTGCCCGGAGGCTTGCAGGGGCCTGGAGGACCCTCCCGAACGTCGTGAAAGGAGCGTGCCGGGCCGCAGGGGCGCCCACTTGCCCCATGCACCGCCCATCTCGAAGTTCCGGTAGATCTCCTTCAGGAGTTCCATGCCGAGCGCGGCGAACATCGGGCGGGTATCGCCCAATTGCTTGGCGACCCTTTCCAGGTCCAGGTCTCCGATTAGGACTTCGACACGGGAACTGCCGGTGGTCGCCATTACCGGGCGTCCTCCTCATCATCGATCCGGTCGGGGTCGACCTCGGCGTCGACGATATCGCTTGCCCCGAAGGTGGGCGTGTAGATGTCCAGATTCGTCCACAGCGTAACCAACGACCCCGCCCCGAGCGCACCGCCGCCGGAGGCCACCAGCGTCGTCTTCTTGTCGATGAGGGCCTGGAACCAGTCCATGACGCCGGAGCGCATCTTGTCGACCCCGGCGTCCTTCCCTGCTTCCCTTACGTTGCGTTCGAAGAAATAGACCGTGGCGAGCGCCTGGACCTTGCCCACAAGCACGGGGGGCGCGGGTGAAACGGGAACGGTGATTCCCGCCGTGGCGAGATACCCGTCCGCTTCGTCGGACGCCTCCTCCAGGTACCCGTACAGAGTCGCGGAGGTGGCGTTCGTCGCGGAGAGTTTCGGGTACCGCGTCTTCCATGCGTCGACGGTGGTATAAAGCATTTCATGACTCTCCCAAGTATTGGCCTGTTAGATTTATTGTGGCCATCAAATGTACTTTCCTTCGTACTTGCCAACCGTGCTCTTCATCGTGGTCGCCATGAACTCCGCCGCCGCATCGCTTGTGCGGAACTGCGCCATGAACTCCCGTTCCCCTTCGTTGCCGACCCGAAGTTTCACCTGCATCGGCACGCCTTCGCCGAGAAGGCGATTCGCCTCCGAGTAATAGGACAGGGCATCCGGGGCCATCGGGTCATTCGGCGCCTTCAGGTACCGCTCCTCGTACAGTTTCTGCGCTTCCCTCGCCCATCCGAGGACCTGCGCATCCGGTCCGGTTCCGTTGTTCTGCTCCAACCGGTAACGGCACAGGTGGATGAGATCCCGAAGCCACAGGAAATACCCGAGGATCCGGTCCGGGTACTTCGCCCGGTCCCGGACCACGAGATCGATGTTGCGCAAGAACCGGTTGCGCCGCACGTCCTCGGTGAGATACCCGTCGTGCGCGATCCAGGTATCGGAAATCACCAGCGCGTACCCGACGCCCTTGTTCATCTCGGTTTCGGGATGCTCGTGGACCACGCCGTAGAACCGCATCCCCTTCCGGTTGCGGAACAGACGCATCGGAAGATCCGGTTTCATGTTCATCGGCGGATCGACGGATAGGTGGTGCTGCTGCAACCCGTAGGCGTTCAGGATGTTCGGGCGCAGATACTTGATGAGCTTCGAGGGACTCAGCATCTCCTCGTCGGAGTCGATCCACAGGATCCAGTCGCCCTTGGCCTGCGCGATGGAATGGTTCCTGGCCTCATCGAAGCCGACGACCATCGGATTCAGGCCGTCGATCACTGTTGCGCCGTAGCACTCCGCGATGGATCGTGTTGAATCGGTGGTCTTCGGATCTACTGCGATAATCACTTCGTCGGCGAATTTCCGCACGCTTTTCAGGGTACGGTGGAGCATCGATTCGGCGTTGTAGGCGATCATGCAGACCGAGACGGTCTCCCTCGGGGCCTGCCAGCGGAGCTTACGCTGGAGGTTGACCGTGCCGGTGACCCGCCCGGGATCGTTCTCGTAGATCACGTAGTGGTGCCCGCAGGGAGTGCCGAGATCGTCCTTCGTCACCTGCCGATAGAAGACCTGGACATCCTTCTTCTTGCCGAAGATATCCATCAGATCGTTCATCTCGTAGTGCCGCAGGTGGCAACGATACGGGAAGGACTCGTACGACATGGCCTCCCACGGGCCGTAGGGCGTCGTGATGAAGATCGTCCCTCCCTGCTTGCAGACCTGCTCGAGCTTTTCCATGAGAACGCCCGGATCGAGCACGTGCTCCAGGACCTCGTTGCACAGCACCAGGTCGTATTTCTCGAACGCGATCGGAGGCGCGTCCATCCCGAGGATCTGCATCTCGTCGAGGACGGTGAATCGGACGTTCTTCCCCTTCGCGTACTTCTCCCGGCACTCGTTCGCCAGGTCGATGTTCCGGGGCGTCACATCCACGCCGACGAATTGCGCCTCCGGCAACTCGTTCGCCGCCCGGATCGTCTGATGCCCGATCCAGCACCCGTAATCCAGCACGTTTTTTATCTTCCCCTTGTTGCGCCGCAGGAAGTCCCGCAAGGTGAGCCAGCGCGTCTCGCCTTCGCTCTGCTCCCAGTGATCGACGGTCGCCCCCGCGTCCACGAGCTTGTAATGCTCCCGGTACGCCTCGGGGGATTCGGTGAACGCCCATCCTTTCGCGACGAACTTCTTCTCCTTCTCGCAGAGAGGAAGCGGGTGATCCTTCTCGATCTCCCGGCACATCTCGATGTCGGATACGCGCAGGAACTGCTTGTAGACCCGATCTGGATCGGAGGTACGCTCGGCCATGATCTCGTCGGCCAATAGCGTCAGGCGTCCCGCCACCGGCTCCCAAGTGAGAGAGATGCCCTGCTTGTACGCCTCCCGGGAGAGCCGCTGCCAGCCGATCTCGTCGTGGTAGAGCCGCTTGATCTCCTTTACGAACCGCCGCTGAACGTCCTCGTCGAACCCATCCCCGGGGATCAGGACGCCGGTACCGGGGGCAACCGTCTCCTTCAAGGCGCCTCGGGCCGTGGAGAGGAACGGCAAGCCGCACGCCCTCGCTTCCATCGCGCTGATGCAGGAAATTTCGTCGAAGGTCTGCGCCATCCCCGACGGTGTCGGGTAGACGTAGAGCCAGGAGCGCGAGTAGAGATCATAGAGTTGTTTCTTCGTGAGACTTCCAAGGAGCCGCACGTTCGGCAGTTCCTTACAACGTGACCAGAGCATCTCGTAATAGGACTTCATCTGCTCGACCGTGTTGTCGTAATGCGCGACCAGCAGGGTTGCTTCCGGGACCTCTTTCGCCAGTTGCTCCATGATGCCGCCCGGGCGCACGAGGTTCTCCAGTCCCCGCTCGGGTCGGGCGCAATAGACCATCTGCCCTTTGACCTTGTCGATGGACTTGCGGGGCGCGGGGAACAGGGAAAGATCGATCCCGTTGCGGATCACCTCGATACCCTCATCTGGGATCCCATAAACTTCCTTGTACTGCTCTTTCTGGAACTGGCTCATCAGGAGCACACGGTCGATCTGGTACATCGTTCCACGGACCTGTCCTTCGGTTCTGCGAAGCGCGAGATCATGGCACCAAAGGAAGCAGACCTTCGCGTTGTGCGGATGCATCAGGAAATCCGCAGCCCGGGAGACGATCAGGACATCGATGTCCGCGCCTCGCGCGTATTCCGCCGATGCTTGGATCGGAAGATACTGGACCTCATTGACCGCGACGGGCCGCTCGCAGGGAGAGAAGACGATGACGCGGTTCTTCCCGCCGAACGGATCTTTCCCCTTCGCGAGTGCCTCCGCCAACTGGATCGCGGCGGTCTCGGAGCCGCCAAGGGAACGTTCCTTGATCGTGTTGCCGTCGTGCGGCATGCCTGGGCTAACCAAGACGAAATTCACGCGGCGCCTCCTTTTCCGATGAGCCGCCCGATCTTCTTTATCGGCACCACCTCGCCGCCCGTGAAGATCTCCAGAATCGCCCCCCTATGCCGCACGATCAGTTCCTTGAACTCCTCGTCCGTCACCGCCGGTCCCTTCAGCGGATCGCCGTGAACCGTGCATTTCACGTACCCCACCTTCCCGCAGACACAGATCCCTCGCGTCATACAGTCTCCTTCTCCGTTTTGGGTAGTTTTGGAACTTTGATTCCTTCGATCGCCGCCGATGAATAGACCGTTATCTTGAGCCAGTACTCCCGCTCCTTCGGATCCTTCAGATAGGGGTTTGTCTTGCTCAGCGGCTCCTTCGCAGGGGCGGTCATACTTTCAACTCCTTCTCCTTTTGGGATTATTGAACGTGAGCCCACCTTTGTCGGGCGATGATTCGCCAAATTGCCGCGTGATCTATTCCGTATTGCAGACCGAGATCTCTGGTGGTAATTCCTCCTTCTGCATAGGTCTTCCGGATGCTTGTTACTTGATCGGCGGTTAGCCTTGCCCTATTTATTTTCTCGCCGACAGCTTTCCTTCCTTTTTGATCGCGGTCTCGTGCATTGTCTGTTTTCGTTCCGAGCCACAAATGGTCGGGTCGAACACATCTCGGGTTATCGCATTCATGGAGTACGCATAGGCCGACAGGGATGGATCCATTGAAATAGGTATAAGAAATTCGATGAACTCCTACCCCTCCTGGGAGGCCGTTGTAATGTCCATATCCTCCGCTTATGCGTCCCTGCCATTCCCAACAATCATCCGATTTCGAGATATCTACTTTCCTCCAAAATTCTTCGTATCGTTCAATCACGCGATTTATCCTCCCCACCTTGGCTTATCCAGTCAGGGACGATTTCGTGACATGTGCGACACTGCACGTAAGTACCGTATTCATATTTCTCAACGTCATCCCAAACAGTGCAGATGATTCCTCTCGCTGCCGCATCCTGGCAACATCGCGTCACGTCCCCGGTGCTCATCACCATGACCTGCCCTTTGGATAACCACGGGCAGACATACCGGCGATGCTGGACCTCTTTCGTCCAGTCGATCAGGCCGCCCCAGTTGTTCGGATGGAGCACGCCGTCCCGCGAATATCCCCACGGGGAGTGCGGATCCTGCTGGACCGGGTAGTAATGCCCGGTGATCCGACGCAGCGCGGCGATGGTCCGCATGGTGGATTCCGCCTCATGATCGGTCACGTCGATGTTGTCGATGCCCGCAGCGAACAGTTCCCGGCCCAATTCCTCCGTAAACAAGAGGCCGTTTGTGTTCATCCGCAACATCAGATACCGGGGCATGACGTCCCGCGTCCGGTGTACCCAGTCGATCAGGTGCGGGTGCAGGAGCGCCTCGCCAACGCCGAAGAAGTTGAGTTCCTGCTGCGTTCCTGCGCGAACGAATCGCGCAAGCCAGTACAGAGACCGTTCGAAGACTTCCTCCGTCATCAGGCCTACTTCCCGATGCTCGCCCTGCAAGCGGCAGGGGCAATAGGGACAGGCGAGATTGCAGATGGAGGCGATTTCCAAATTCTTGATCGCCTTGACGGTCTGGAGGGTCATACTTCAGACCCATCCTGATTGATGCGAAATCTTTTTGTTTTTCCACACCTGTCACAAATCATTACGCAAGGCGATGACGGGTATGTTTTACCTTCGTACCAAATCTGATAATGATGGCCGAACAACCAGCAAACGAAATTCCACATTTCTTCCTCCTCCGTTTCGAATGAGAAAGGGCCGCCCCGTTGCCGAAGCGGCCCTTCCGTGAAGCCTTACGGTTGTCTATTCGGTTTACTGCGCGGAGTTCACTCCGATGATCGTCGCGGCGAGGGTGGTATCCAGCACCTTCTCGTCGTCGTACACGCCGACCTCGACGAACTCGGCCTTCTTGCTACGGTCGAACGGAAGCGCCTCGACCGCCATGTTCGGGATCGCCGGGAGCGTCCACCGCAGGGTGGCTCCGAACTGCGGACGGGGGCCGATGCGGGACTGTCCGGGGGCCTTGTAGAAGATCAGCACCCGGTCGGCGAAGAACGAGGTGAGGGCGGCCGTGATGTTCTCGCCCGCCGTGTTGTAATACCCTTCGGCGATCTGGCATTCCGCGTTGAAGATCGCGGACGCTTGCGTGAGCGTGGGAATCCCGCCGCCGTGCGGGAACAGGAGCCCCTTGACCGGCGAGTTGACCACGAAGGTCTGCCACGCCGTGGTGCCGAACACGATCCGGTTCGGACGGAAGCCGGTGGTGTTCTGGATCTGGTCCTGCACCTGCGTGATAAGCAGGTAGGGATCTCCGGCGTTCGCAGACGCATTCCAGGCGCTCGCGGGCTTGAACGCCGTGGAGACGTTGCTGGTGGAATTGACGATGTTGAAGGCCCGGACTTCCTTGGCGATGCGGATCGCATCGACGATGAGCTGCGCGCCGTTCTCCCGTACGTTCCAGAGCGCGTCGGCGTTCTCCCGGTCCTCCAGCGTGATAGGGTATTTCGCCGCGTAGTTCTTGCAGAAGTACCCCATGCTGGACACGGAGAATTTCAGCTGGTTCGCTTCCGTGCCGGGAGCGCGTTCCAGCGACTCGCTCCGCAGGAACTCGCCGAGCGGGAAATACTTGATCATGTTGGACTGCTTATCGACAGGAATCACCGGGAAGATGAATTCCCCGACGAGGCCCTGCGTGGTGTAGTTCATGATCGCGTTGGACAGCGGAACATCCACGTGCAGATCCCGCCCCGTGGCGTCGTAGTTCTTCCAGACAGCGGCATTCTTGTCGCTCATGTCGTTATCCTCTTTGGGGTTAAACTGCGATGTAACTGGGTCCGCCGAAGAGTTCCGCGGTCCCTACGCTGCCCGAAGCCGCCGCCGTGACCAACCAGCCAAGCGCGACTCCCCCCGAGGTGACGATGGCCACCTGCCCGGAGTTCGCGCCGCTCTGCCCGATGCGCGCGCCGGCCCCGATGGAGGTCGCCATGTAGATCTTCGACCGTCCCTTGGAGATTACCTGCGCGTGCTGGCCATTCTCGGGCTTGTTCTGGAGGATTCCGTAGGCGTTGTACGCCGACGTGGCCAGTACTCCCGAGAGGTTGACGAACTTGTACTGCTGACCGGAGAGATCCGCTCCGGCAACGACCGTGTACGCGATGCCCCAGTTTCCGGTTCCCATGTATCTTTACCTCCCTTAGAGTGCGATGTAAGACGGGCCGTCGAACAGATCCACGACGGCGTTCGTAGTTCCGGATGCTCCGTACGTCACGACATGCCCGCGGGCGTGTCCTCCCGACGTGACGATCGCCCCGCCTCCGCTTGTTACTGTGGACTGTCCGATATACGCTCCGATGCCTGCTGAAACCGCCATGTAGAGGTTCGTCCGGCCCCGCTGAATCACGCCGCCGGTACTGCCCGAAGCGACCGCCGCACGGAGCACGCCTGCGATCGGCGAGGTCGGAGATCCCGCCAGCGTTCCGCCATAGGTTGCAAACCGATATGCCCCGGCATTTGTTGAACTGTGCGTTGAGGTAATTGACGCACCATCCAGTAGATCCGTCGCGGCGTCCTGGATGTAGACCGGTGCCCCGAACAGGTCGACCCGGGCCAATCCGCCCGAGGCGCACTCGGAAGCCGTGATCCCCCAGGCATATCCCGGGGCGGTGAGTAGCGCCCCCGCGCCTGAAGTCGTGTTGCTCTGCCCTACCCATGCGCCTTTGCTCGTGGCTTGGCACATGTAGAGTTTCGTACGTCCCTGTTTGGTGTAGGCCACGTGCTCCGTGCTCTGCGGCTTATTCTGGATCACGCCAACGGGATTGGTCTGTGAAGTTGCGAGAACGCCGGTCGGACCGACGAACTTGTATTGCTGCGAGGAAAGGTCCGCTCCGGCCACCAGCGCCAGATCGTTGCGCCAACTCATTTCTTTCCACCGACGTACTCGGCCCAGTCCTCCGGGGACTCGATCCGGACGATATCCCGGGCCTCCGAGTAGGAGATGCTGCGCTCCCGCTGGATCTTGACGGTCAAGTCGTGGATGGAAGCCTTCGTTTCCGCCTTGTTACCGTCATCGTCGCCGCCCTCGGCTTTCTCCTTGAACTCGACGATCTTCGGGCGGGCTTTCAGCTCCGCCACCTTGTTCAGCCCCCAGGTCGTCTCCTTGTCGCCGTACTTTCGCGGCTTGATGCCGATGGCCTGGAAATCGGCCTTCAGTCCGTCCACCTCTGCCGGAAGCACCTTCCCCTCCCGCATCAGCGCATCGACCTCAAGCGTGAACACCTTCAGTGCCGACTCCAACTCGGCCTTTTCCGCCCGCTCGTTCGCAGTTTTTGCGGACAGGACCGCGTCGTCGCGTTCCTTCGTGAGGGCCGTGATCTGGTCCTCGTACTTCTTGACCTGTTCTTTATCCATCGGCTTTCCTCCATCTTCGTCGGAGTACGTTCGTACATCACCATCCGATCCATACGCCCGGATGTCCCTGGTCCCGTCCGCCATGAGCGCCATCTGCAGATCCTGCAGGTTGGACACAGCGGGGAGGTCCGCCCCGAGGAGCGCGACCGCCCGGAGGACGCGAGGCCAGATCCTGCCCTCGCCGTCCTTGTAGTTCCAGCACATCTCCGCGCTTTTGGTCCGGTACCGCTTGCTCGTGATCATCTCGTGCAGCGCGTCGGGAACGTCCACCAGATCCCCGACGAGCTTTGAACCGAACCTCCGCAGGTTCGCAACCCATCCAAGGGCCGGAGCCCCGTCCTTCTGCCCGAACCACTTTTGTGCCTCGTCGTGCCCGAGTTTGACCGGAGGACGAACGCCCAGGGAATGGAACGCGGAAACCATCGCGTCGAGATCGGATTCTGAGTAGGTGTCATTGTTCCAGGTGCCGGTCGAGAAGATTTCCACGCCGCGGAGGTCCTTGGCGTAGTCGTGTGACATCTTCTTCATCATCTCCTTGGCCCGGTCCGTCATTGCTTGCCCACGGGCTTCCATTTCCTTGTCGCCCTTCTCCTTGCCTTCCGCCATGAGTGCCTTTCCCTTTTCCATCATCTCGGCGGGCGTCATCTTGTCCATTTCCTCTTTCGTATAGGACATCGTATTGGCTCCTTTAATTCAATCTTCCTGTAGCCGCGATTTGCTCCGTCACCGTCGGTGTGGCAAATCCTTCCTGTGGCTTCACGTCGATCCTCCCCTGCTTAAGCATCTGCTCCTCCCACCCGTGGTCGAGCCGCGTCACGGGCAGAAGCATGCTTCTGCACGAGTAGTGGTTCGGCGGCGGGTATCCATTCAGCGTCCGATCCGTGAAGATCTTCCCGTGCAGCGCCCTGCAGATCGGAGTCGTCACGGAATCAATGATCGCCGTGTACCGGTACGCCTGTACCCATCCGCGAAGTTCCGGCTGCTGCATCATCGTGAGCCGTGCATGGTTGTACATGTCCATGATGTTCGTACGGGCGATCACCTCGGAGCGCGAGGCCGTGTTGATCGCGCGGCCCGCAGCATCCGTCACCGGCAACCACTCCCGCAGCGTCTCGTAAAGCCCCTCTTCGAAACCGAGCCCAGGAAGGCCCTCCTCCGGATGCTCCTTCGCCCAGTTCATGATGTAATTCCGCGCCGCCTTCAGCACTGACTCCTTGACGATGCCGGTGATCCAGAACGCCCGCTCCGCCGCGTAGCGTTCAATGATCCGATCCGCCGCGGGGAACAGGGATTTCTTCGCCGCGAAGGTGCGGGGTTGCAACTGCAACTCCTGTTCGAGATGCGTTACGCCAAGCGATGCGGAGGCATCCAACATCCGCCGGACCGTCCGCTTGATCTTCGTCGCCTCATCGCCCGGAAAGGTCAGGCGGTCCAGATTCAGGAGTTTTTTTTTGCGTCGACCGCCAGCGACAGGATGGAGTCCGAGAACGCCTCGGACAGTTCCCGCTTCGTGCTCTCCTCAAGCCCATCCAATTCCTCCACGTGTTCCTTCCATGACTTGCGCGCTTCCTGCGCGTTCAACGTGGACAGGATGTATACCTTCTGGTCCAATCCGTTTCCCTTCCCTTCTCCCTTTCCATTACCCTTCGGCGGAGGTTGTGTGCCCGGAAGCGGCTCTTTCGGCTCCAGCATCTTCTTCTTCTCGGCGTCGGTAGGCTCGGGGAATCCAAGCAGTCCGCGGGTATGCTCCTCCGTCTCCGGCGTCGAGGTGGCGGCTCCCTTGGAGACTGCGTCCGCCCACGTTTCGACGAAGGCGTTCTTGTCCTCCTCGCGCATCGGCTTGAACTTGAACTGCGGATACGCTTCCATCTTCCCGAAGTTCATATCGACCAGTGGGCGGATAAGCTGCTCGTTCAGCGTTTCCTCTACCTCCCGTGAATCTCCGCCCAACACCATGTCGAACGTATCGGACTCGGTCTGACTGCGGGCGAGTGATCCCTTATCCTGCCCGGCGGACAGACCGAGGAGTGTCGGCAGGAGAATCGCCCGGGCTATGGAGACGTTCAGCGTGTCGATCGCCGTCGCGAATGTTTCTTTACCCGACTGCGAAGGTTCGAGGAAATTAAGCTCCAGGTTGTCGGGAGCGACGGCTGCCATCCCGGCTTGCAGGTTCGCAACGATCGTGCGGAACTTCGCCTGGTCGGCCGCATCTACCGTAGGCGTCGTCACCTTGCCCCATACCAGCGGGATGCCGAACTTCTCCAGGTACATACCCCAGTACCGGAAGAAATTGACCTTGAGGAACCAGAACCGGTAGGCGGCTTTCAGATCCGACTCGCCGTAATAGTTGTCGAACTCCTGCTGGTAGACGTGCAGGATGAACTTCGCGGGATCCAGCGGCTTGCGCGTGCCCGTCTGCTGGACTTGGATGATCCCCATCGGCTTGAGCTTGCCGAACGGATCTACGTCGAAATCAATGCGGGTGGGGGATTTCTGCCGCAGCGCCTCGATGCCGATCTTTCCCGCGAACGGCCCGGATTCGATGTACCGATACACCTTCTCGTGCAGCGAGAAACCGTAATCATAGGCGGACAGGATCGACTTTACCGCCCCTTCGACGGTGCCTTCCATCCCGTCGAAGACGGCCTGCACGAACTCGTTTTGCTTATCGTCGTCTCCTTCGATCGTCCAACCGGGATGCAGGATCGCGGCTTTTTTTAGATGCAGCGCCGCCTTGACCTGATCGTCCTCCCGCATCTTCTTGTAGATGCCAAGACCGCCCTTCTTCGCAGCGAGCTGGTCCGGGTTGTACTTCTGCATCCCCCAGTAGAGCCCGTAGATATCGTCGACGGAGGTGGCGGTCTCGCCGGTAAATCGGGGCTTGGCGCCGGCCAGGTACTCCCGCATCTCTGGTTCGTATCGCCTCATCAGCCAGGATACGAATGCCCCCATCAGTACGGTTCCTCCATTTGGGTTCCGATGCTGCGGAAGCCCGTGTCAACGATCATGCTATTGGGATCGGAAAAGGGATTGCTGTACCGGTAGAGATAGCGCAATGCCTGCGTCATCGCATCCACTTGATCGTCCGCCCTCCCGGGCTTGCCGCTGAATCCGCACACCTCGGAGAGAAATAGAAGCACCCAGGAGTTGAACGCCGGATCCGGAAGGAACACGTTCCCGGCGCGGATGTACGGCGTGACCGCGTGCGCTCTCGCTTCCTTCGATCCATCCGGCTCGATGGGGATAAGCCCGGGTATCTTGTTTTTCAGATAGTCGATGACGGCGGGTCCGTTGGCCTTGTCCTCGACAAGTTTCGCGCCGATCGCCGGGAACGCGCTCACCTGGTGGAGGAACGCCCGGACGGTATCCGTGAACGCCATCTTCCCGAGCGTCTGTCCAAGCAGGTAGGAATTCGGCCCTCTACGCGCCCATGCCTGCCCGCATACGTTGTCGTTCTTCTCGCCGTCCTTATACGTCATATCCCAGGACAGGCAATCCACATCCCAAACTTCCGGAAGATCTTTCGGCTGATAGAACCGGAACCACTCTCGCTTAAAGATATCCCCGGCGACGTTCTTCGTCTTGCCTTCCCATACGTTCTGGTAGGCATCGGGATCACGTGCCAGTAGATTGCGACGCTCTCCATCCAATTCCGGAGGGAACCACGGGTTGTCCCGGTAGTTCATCTCGACGACGATCGCGCCAGCTTCCTGATTCACCACGAAACGTTGATACGCATCGTCGCTCTCAAGGTCCGGGTTGAACGTCACCCATATCTCGGAACCGGGCTTGCGGATCGTGGGGATCAGGATCTCCCACGATTCTTTCGTGACGGTGTGAGCCTCTTCGACCCAGCAAATGTCCACGCCTTCGTAGGACTTGATCTTCGAGATGTCCTGCTGCCGGATGCCCGCGAAGATGAATTCCGTGCCGTTCGATCCACGTATCTCGGTATGCATTACGGAATACTTCCCCTGCATCCCCATCGCTGGGGTCTGATCGGATAGGAGTTTATGGACGGAATCCCTGATGGAGGTCTGAATCTCGCGGGTGCACAGAATACGCAGCGGCCGCATCCCGCCAATAAGCAATAGTGCCCTGGCTACCGACCAACTTTTAGCGGAGCCGCGGCCACCGTAGAGGACCTTGTATCGTGCGGGCTCGAACAGGCAGCGCGTCTTTTCGGGGAATCGAACGTCCACACGCTACGGCTTCTCTTTCGGGGATTCGAACAGGATGCGGAACATGGCCGGTCCACCGCCGGGCCCGCTTACCTCATGCTTCTCGACATACCGCCCGCGTATTTTATGCGCCATATCAATTCCCTTGGCGCGGGCCTGCCAGTCGGGGACATCGACGAACTCAACGCTTGATGCCGATGCGTCGCGCCCTTCGGTTTCCCCTTGTTCCCCCTGCTTCGGTTTTACGGGAACGATCGATACCGTCTTGTTCGCCCCAATCAAATCAGCGTGGGCCTGCAATACCTTCGAGTCTGAAAGCCCAACTTTATCCATAAGTTTTTCAAGTTCAGTCTTAACCGTAACATTCCGTAACGCTCGGCTTCCGCTCTCTCGTCCGGTCCTAGGGGAATACCCTGCCTCTATCGCTGCCGCCTTTATCGACTTCCCCGCAGCGACTCCCTTTATGAGCTTTCGTTCCCTTGGGGTCAATTGTTTCCTTGTCGCCACCTGAAAACTCCTACGCCGTCATCAGCGCGTTCATGCGCCCGTTGTACG